>Ga0080013_1004009_pt1 | contig 14827 bp, 12 predicted proteins | sample ETNvirenome_6_85_FD_69236 | JGI IMG/M metagenome (GOLD analysis project Ga0080013, IMG submission 69236) | Marine viral communities from the Pacific Ocean - ETNP_6_85 (SPADES assembly) (version 2) | ecosystem: Environmental > Aquatic > Marine > Oceanic | place: Pacific Ocean | collected 2013-06-19
GCCTCTTCGGCCCTAATGATTCTATCTCCATCAGATGAGGAGATTGCTTGTCTTTGGTTTAATAGTAGTCGGGCGACTACCATTAAAGATGCAACCTTTGATCAGTGTCGAGAAGGAGTATGGCCCCAGGATAACTCAGATTTTTCTTCCTCCCTAATCGACCGCGCCCTCTTTTTGATGAATGCCCCTGTACCCAACGCGAAAGTAAAGCCTCGTGTTTACATTCTCGACTATAAGCGAGAGAAGACAGCAGTTGTTGACGGTACGACACTGAACAGGCTGACAACCCTAGATGCTCCTACTGCTTCAATCTATACGGTTAAAGCCGTTACGATATCATGGAACGGTAAAACAGTAATTGAACTAGATGAACTAGACGGGGGGCTCCTGGTCACCGAATTCAGTTCTGATTGGATTGGTAGTTACGTCTACGTTTTGAGCTCTTCAGATGAATCCCTGATTGGGGCCAAGGAAAAGTTGATCGATGCCGAATTAAATATCATCACACTGGGTGGAGGCGGTGGTGGTGCTGGAGCCCTAGCCTCTCTTCCAGTAGATTCCGTCATTGGTGTGTCTCCCATCTATTTCCGATGGGTGGGTTATCCACTTCCCCTGGAGATTGAGGGACAGCAATTTTCTCGTCAGGATTATCATCGGTCTAAACACGTAAGTTCGATGTCTGCAGCTTTCACGGATGTTTCATCCCCCGCCCATACGGTAGGGTTCTCTCGGTTCAGGGGCTTGCTTTTTGAGAACTCCATAGATGTCCTTAGAGACTCGGCATTTATAGTGGATGATGCGGGTCTTATGGTAGACTCTGTCGTGGATGGTCAATCAGTCCATTGGGTTCCGTTTGGGGCTAATGCTTCCTTAGATGGTATCTTCGGGATTGTAAGTAGTAGTCCTGCTCCGGGTCTCGACATCTTTGTGCCGGACCTTGATTTCAGATTGATGTCTGTGCTTGTCTCAGGTAAACTTCTACCATCATATAGAACCTCTCTCGGTCTCTAATTCTCCAGGAGCTCTTGAATGGCATATAATCCTCAAACTGGCTACCCAACGTCTGGCGGCGGTGGAGGTGGTGGTAGTCTTTGGGACCAGCTTCTTGGGGGTTTCCAACAAGATTATAACAATCTTGTAGGTTCAGAGAATGATTGGTATGGAAGGAATCAAGACGCTACAGGTATCATGACCTCGGGATTAGAGGACTTCCTCAAACAAGGTGAGGCGTTGACGGGTGATTATCGTAACGCAGGCAACCAATATCGAGACGTAATCAATAGTATTGCTGGGGGAATGGAAGGGAAAGTCAGGGGATTTGGGAGCGCCCTAACGGGAAGTATCGGGGGGATACTAAATCAATACGGCAACAAGATGGACAATCTCTATGGCAGAAACATGGGAGCAATTGAAGACTATCTTGATGTGATCCCACAATTTGAAAAGATGCAGGGTCGATTCGGTGCTGCTTCTGATAGATCACAAGCTATCTCTCAGCGGGCTATGAACAGGGGAGAATACTGGGCAGATCGTCTGAGTAGTCTTGGTGAAGCATCCAGACGAAGGTTGCATAATCTAGGTTCCGAAGCCCGCAATAATATGTTGGGTTATGCTGCTAATGTAGAGGAAGGAGCTACACGTCTCCAGAATCGAGTTGATAAAGCAGACGCATTCGGTGCTCGTATGGAAACACAAGCGTTGAAAATGTGGGATCAGTTTGAGGAATACCAAGAGAAACAAGAATCGAAGGCAGAAGATTACGTCAAAAGGATGAATACTTGGGGCGGTAAGGCTGTGGCTTATGCGGAACAGGCCAGGGCAAATGCAGGTATGGAAATCGTTGCTGCTACGGTTGCAAGAAATGAGGCGAGCCAACAGCAGTTTGCAGATATGGAATCTGCCATAATGAATGCTAATCTCCCAGAATCAGTGAGGCAGAGTCAACTAACCCAACTCAATCAGCAAGCTGCTGCTACTTACATGAGGCAAGGAGTTGAGAATCATAACTCTGCTCAACAAACCTTATTCGGGATGGATATGGCTGTTGCCAATTTGATGTCAAAAGCAGGAGATCTCGAGGCTACCACTACTGGTATGTTCCTTAACACAAAGAACACACTCATTACGATGGGTAGTTTCGTAAGAAATACCGGAATTCCGGCAATGAATAATGTGGCTCAGGCTGCATACTCGATGGGGACCAACGCGGCAATAGCTGCCGAGAATGTAATCGCCAACGCAGCACAGATCAAAGTTTCTGGTGAACAGATTAAGATGAACTATGAGATTGCTGGGGAGGATGCTGGGCTACGTGGTGCTATTGCTGGAGCCCAAACAGAAATGGGTTTCCTGCAACAAGCCAACGTTGCTATGTCAAATAGCATTAGTGCTCTTGGAGGCCAACTCCAAGCAGTTTATGGACAAGCATCTGTTCTACAAAACGCAGCACAATTAACAATTCAGGCTGGTGAACAACAGGCTCAATGGTATCAACACGCTTCAAATCTTGCGGCCCAGAGCCATTTTGTTGCTCACAATTCTAATGTTGAAGCTGCTCTTCATGCTGCTACTATTAGATCAAACGCCGAGGGTAATATTTATGCGGGAGAGGGAAACATTTATGGTTCTCAAATGAGAGCAAACGAGGTTGCATTGAACCAAGTGAATCTGATTGCACAGCAACACTCAAGTTATAAATATAACCCCACATCGCTGGCAGATGTTTTCCTTGGAATGATGAATGCGGAAGCAGCCAGTTTTGCTGCTTGGGATCAATCACTGACACAATTCCCCGCAATAGGTGGGGGAGGATTCTTCGGGTAGGGATAAGAGATAATCATGCCACTACAATCACCAATTACTCCCCAAGGTACACAGATGATGCAGAGCACAGGAGTGCTCGGTAATCTGTATCAACAACGAATACTCGAAAGAGAGGAAATGGCTCAACGTGCTGCTATGGAAGGAGCTAGGTTAAATCAAGCAGATAGGCATCATGGCGCGCAGATGGATTTACGAAGAGAGGAGAACGCGGAGGCGGCTCGTCAATTCGCTGATACATTAGGCCTTAAAGAAATGATGTGGTTAGACGAAACGGATGCCCGTGACGCGGAACTCCTGCGACAGGAAGAAAGAAGACTTTATCAATTGAGACTGGAACAGGCGAGGGAGGCGCAGGAGGCGGTCATCGGCCGGACCAGGCCCCATGATAAAAAAAGCCAGCGGAGGTGGATAGACTTATTGAGGTCCTCACAAACGGGAAACGCATGGGGGGCTGCAAGTAGGAAAATGATAGACCTCATAGCTGACAGTGGACTTGATGAGGCCAATCAGACGCAGCTATTGTCTCTTGTCTCGCAAATTGTAGGGGGTAACGTACAACCGGATAGTGGGGATCAAACTCAATCAGTGAGACAGCAGATGATTGGACAGACCCCCGGCCTTTATTTACAACTGATGGGATTCTCTCCTTCACACATCGCTGCTATCAATAATGCCTCGGGGTCAATCTTGCATGACCCCAATGCAACTAAGGCTCTTATGCAGGACTTAGCATCTTCAATGTCTGGTCACGGTAGAGGCTCTGGGCCCATCCAGTTTGGTATGGCTACAATGCAAGCAAACGACCCTGGCGCTAGTTATTTACCCCCCATCACAGAGATGGGCCTGCGTATTATGGACACGGGTATTCCTCTTTCGGGGTTGGGCTCTGACGCCCTCCTTGGCATCTCAGAAACTATGGGCGACCCGGGTCCAATGCCATCTGTTGGTAACGGTGCGGCTGGTGCACAGCACTTTGACCAAATAATGAGAGCCGTAGAAGATGGGACTCTGGATGAATTGATGGAGACATGGTTGGAGACAGGAGGCACAGGCAAAACTTTTAACATCACCCAGCCATCAACTTGGGGATCTGGAGACGATACTAGAGATGTGCCAAGGGGTTGGATCACGACAAAAAACCCCCGATGGCAACAACTACGAGATGATTTAATTACGCAAGGTGGACCAAATAAATACTGGCACCAACTGGCTACTGACTCAGGAGATGGTACTGGTGCTGCGAAACAATTTGCTCAAAGCTTCATATTTAATTATGGACAAACTAGTCCTAAGGCCTTAACACCAGACGAGAGAACCTTTATTGAAAATGTCAGTACGGAACTATTCCAAGGACTGGCTTACTCTTTGCATGATTCGAGTGATGGGGTGTCGGGCGCAAGTGCACAAGGAATAAAAGAGTATGAAACATTCCTCCAAGCAATTACCAAAGAAGATAGCCCAAATAGTCACCTAGCTCAGTTGGTACTTGGACGTTTTCATGCCTTGTCAAAGATGATGGAAGCTAACTTTGCGACAGAAGAAGGTGGCTTTAGTGCCATGTGGTCTTTAAGGGATGTGGATGGAGGCGATACGAAAGATCCTTCGGCGTATCGACTAGCAATACTTGAACAGTTAGGGGACCCAGACGATTGGGATAGCCCAGAAGAAATGAATAAAGCATTTCGGGCAATAGATCGACGACAGGAAAGACTTCTCGCGGAGGCTGATGTTAAGGTGTCAAGGAATTGGGGCCAGGCAGCTAGGTGCGTGGAGGGGTATGCTCTCACCCAACAAAAGGTGACGGACATGAACAATGCGTCAGCGGGATTGTCAATCCTAATGAATATGAACATGGATGAGATTAAAAATAATCCCACCCAGGATAACATCCGATATCAAATCGGAAAAGGTGTTGGGACCCATAGAGATGAACTACTTCGAGTTGCGATAGAATCGAATTGGCCTGCTGACAAGATAGAAGTCTTCGAGAAGTACTTTAAGGATCTAGACGGAGACATGATTGTTGATAAGGCGTTTTACTTGCATGAGATTATGGTTGCAGGAGGAAAGCCCGCGCTTCCTGAAGATGATGCAGCCCTGCATAATCCTCTTGTTATGCATTTCGTTAATGCACTTCAACCCGTTATTACCTTGTCAAAGAATTATACCGCCAGCCAAGAATACATTGACCTCATCCTTGATGACCGAGAAGCCGATATGAAGTTTGAGAGCGATCGGCTGAAGGATTACGACGATGCGAGTCGGAATGTACTTGATATAATTCAGGCAGAAATAGATAGATCGAGTGGGGGGACTAATCCGTGACAACCACCTCAATTGATTGGAAGATGGTCACCAGGAAGCTTTGTGAGTTCCACAAAGAGTTCAAGGCATCTATTGTCTGTCGTGATTCAAACCCCATCAGGGAGGGGAATCTTCTCAATCTAACAGAAGAAGAAGAGTACTTTACCCAGTCGGGTAAGGAGATCACCCCGAAGAAACTTCGGAGATGGTTGTGGGAAAATCGAAATGCTCGGGCTTTAACCCGTGATAGTCTGGTATTGTGGTCTGCGTATGACCACGAGAAGGACGTTTCTATTGTGGGCCTGGGTGCCCTCGTTGATGATGATATTAAACAGCGTTTCCCCCCCACTCATGTAGTGGGTGTTGGGGACGACTCTGAGAACGGAGCATAGTTATGTTACCTCTATTGGCGAAATTGTTAGCAGGAGCAGGGCGTGGTGCCGGTGGTCTTGCCACTGGTGCCCGGGGTGCTGCTCGCGGAGCAGCCCGTGGTTCTGGGATGGGAGGTACCCTTAGGGGTGCTGGTGCTGGAGCTCGGAGTGGCTTTCGTGCAGGAATGCGTCACAAGCCTGGAACCGCTATTGTACCTTACAACCCGAATGCGATAATGCTTAGGGAAGGTGGGGGGGCCGGTGGCCTTCAGGCTCTTCTTGGTAAAACACCTATGTCGACTCTCGCTAAAGCGGGATTGATTGGTTGGGTCGGGGCAGACATGATGGGGATAGGTGAGGGTGAGGGTGGACCGTCAGAGGAAGAACTCCAGAAGGCACTCTTGATGCTCCAGCTACAAGGACAGCTGGGTGGTTTCGGTGGAGAAGATCCAATGGCAGGTATGAGTCAAGAAGTTATGTTTGAGGGAGCAAATGACGACATTGACTTCGCACAGAGTATGGCATCGGATGATTTCCTTGATCAACTTGTTCAGGAGAATGCGGGCTTGCTATCTCAAATCGCCCAAATGCGTCAGGGTATGGGTATGCCAGTACAACCCGGAATGGGTCCTCCTGGAATGGGTGGTGGAATGGGTGGTGGAATGCCACCGATGCCGGGAATGATGTAGAGGAAACATATTGATGCCAGGTATTGGAGCCGTATTAGGGGCCGCCTTAAAAGGGTTAGGCACAACAAGTAGGGGGGTAGGCAGGGGAGCTACTGCTGTAGCCACTGCGTTCGGGACCGGGGCGAGGCCGAGTACGACGGTGGGTAATTACTTCTCAAAGGGTAATTTAGGCTTTGCCATCCCGGGAATGTATTTTGGTGGTAAATACGCTATTCCCATGATGGGAGAGATGGGTAAATCTGGTGTTCAGTCTGTGGGTGATCAGATAGGGATTGGACCAGAGTCCTTTAATCTTAGAAATGCTAAAAGGGCTTATGCCGATACCCGCAGGATGCTCGAAGAGAAGCGACGGGAGGCAATAAAACAGCAGCAACTTAGAGAGGATGTTGCTATAAATGCCTCTACACTTGCAGCAACAGCCCCACATCTTTATAATCAATTACTCGCCGGAAGGCGATTACCGAAAGGTGCTACTGTTTTGGGTGGTGCCCCTCAAACGAATCTTCTTGAGGAACTGGCGTATAGAATGGCACAGGGTCAATTCGCGGCAGGGCCTTCTTCAACCTTGTCCCCGGAATACTTAGATCTCAACGACTTCCTTTAGGAGTTAAAAAATGGCTGGTGAAACAGTTCTTCCAATCCAAGAAACCCCCGACTTTATTCAAGACATTACATGGAATGCTTCAATCGCAGAAGATATTGATGAAAGTTACTTTTACTATTGTGAACGAGACACAGTAGTAGATGCTGTGTTTGCCATTACAGATACGGCGGATAACAACGCAACTGTTGATATGGTAAAAGGCGCAGGAGGAACATCAGTTCTTTCTTCGGTGATTACCACTGCTGTTGTTGATACCGCCTACTCCGGTACAATGGACACAAGTGAGAATCTAGTTCCCGCAGGAACTACTCTGCACTTGGCTTTTACCGGTGTGAATACCGCTCTGGGTGTTTTGGTTCAGGCACGGATTCGCACTACAATTCGTTAATAGGTTGGAAGGGAGGTTGCCATGGAAGCCTCTACTCCGTTTCAGCCAACACAATTCAATGACATTCGCATCTATGAGATGCCGAATCTCATGCTCACCCAATTCTTTGAGGGTGAGTTGTGGGGTAATATCTACAACAACTTATTTGATCATAATCGTTTAGCTCCTAACGAGAGGCAAACGTATGTTGATTATCTAAAGAAGGATCTTGGTACTAAGGGGGGCCCAATGATGAATTGGGCCATTGATACCTTCACTGATCCGATGGTTCTTCTGATGTTGGGGTTGACCCCCGGAGCAGGAACTGCTCTGAGGAGAGGGATGGGGGCAATCTTCCAACCCATCAAAGCTAACTACGTTCAGAAGAACGCCTCGAAGGTTGGAACACTTGGATTGCTTACTGGGTTCCAGATCTTCCGCAGGGCTCCCCAGATTTCTGAAGCATTACTGGGTATTCGTAATGTTCAAAAAGGAATCCTTGAAGCTAACTCAGCTATTCTTGAGCCAGAAAAACAGGCTCTTATCAAAATGCTAAAGGATAAGCATGGGTTAAGGTTGCCAAGGGAGAAGGGACTTGATCCACAAAGTTATGCAAAGGGTTCTAAAGAACGAGAGATACTTGACGAGATCAACGATGCGGTTCACGCACGTCTGTACGGTTTAGATCGTAAACAAACTTGGGATGCTCGCATATACCAGGATGGACACATTCAAAAGACCTATAGAGAAGTGCCCCCAAGTCTTTCTGATATGGAAAGGGGTTTGCAAGGTAGAGGTAAACACATAGAAGAGGAAATATTCATAAGCACGAAAGAACTTAAGGACTACAGAAAGAAGTTCCCGGGTGGGAATCCCACAAAAGGTGTGGACGGAAGTAAGTTTTCGAAGGATGGTTCGAAAGAGATTTGGATTGATGAGGCAACAGGAGAAAAAGTTTATCGGGAATGGGCACATGCCGGAACGACTAACCGAAACATAGAGGTTACACATAGAGCTATTGCCGGTAAGGCTCATGTCGATTCTACTATCGAACAGTTCGGACTACAAAAATACTTAGCTTCTCATGAAGAAGTCCTTGCCGGTAACTTCCTTCGACTCTTTGGTAAAGATGACCTCATGAGAATGGGTGCTCCCGCCAGAGCTATAATGGAGACTTATCAACAAGGTAAAATTCCTATCGCGAAACTGATCGATACGGATAAGATTGGGCGGATGTATAGGGGTAGGAAACTTAGGGTTTCTAATCCCGACGACGCCTCCTCTCAAGCCGAGAATTTCCTTCAGAACTTCTTTGCAACTTCTTTTGACGATATTGCCAATGTTGCTAAGAACGAAGCTGAACTTGTTGACGAAGTACTAGCGCTATTTCATGGTCAGCTTCGACGCGGTTCGTATTTCCCTACTTCTGCAACGACTCTTCTTGATGATACCGGAAGAATCATAAAAGAGTTTAAGTCAGGAGGAGCTACTGGAGCCGGTCCAACAATTACTCCCATGGGGTCTGTTCTCCAAAAAGTCCACTCAGGCGTGGGGTCCTTCAATCGAGAATACTATGAGAGATTGTTGGTGAGAGCTCAGGCAGCGGGTGACTCCCGTATGGTTAAGAGACTGGAACAACATATTGAAAACCTAGAAACCCGAGCAGCCGCAGCTTACCAGGACCCAGTCAGTGGTGCGGAGGTTAGGAAGTTTGGTGGTGTCTTGGGGGTTAACCCGAATGTTGAAAGGACTATGGTTAAGTATTTGAACCAAGCCTCTCAGACTTACGCTTCCTATGTGGCAGGGACCTCTAAGGTAGGAGGTCGTTTTAAGTATGACCCAGCAGTGTGGAAGTATATTACCGATGGACAACGTAGATACTCAAAGAACCTTGACGCTGCTGACGCATCGGCTCTTGTCCGTGAAGGGGAACTAACCCAAGTGGGTAGTGTGTTTGAAGACATGGCATCTAATGCAACCCCGTGGGGAGGCCACTCAATGGCAGATGTCCTTGAGCAAGCCTTCGTAGCTTCAGGAAACCACTTTGACCGTGAGGTGCTTCGTACGGTTATTTGGCCCCGGATGATGGGGCGCAAGAGTTTGGATCAAACAGCTGCTTCTACTGTGTCTCTTTGGACGAAAGAAGCAACGAACAAGTTTGTTCAGGGTCCTCTGGCTAAAGCGATCTCAGAAAAGGGGGGAGATCTAGGGAAGAGGTTAATCAACCAAATGAAGGTGTGGTCTTCTCCAGAGAATCTACACATGGGACGGGCTGGTTTCACAGGAGGAGCCACTAAGTTTCTTTATGCTACTCACCTTGGATTCAATCCCGCGTCAGTACTGCTGAACATCTTCCAGCCCTTGCTACTTACATCTGCTTACGTTGGAGCCCCTAACGTTCTCAAAGCATATGGACAAGCATTCAAAGAGTTGGGTGGATACCTTAAAGAACGTCATAAACAAATCGGATGGAAAGTAAATCCCACTCCCCTGGAGAGACGGGAAATCATCAAGAAATCATTTAGGGATGCAAAGAATCCAAATTACGACATTCTCGGAATCATGGATGATGTCTATGAGAATGTTGATGCGTTGACATTCGCAGCGAACCGGGGTCTAAAGAAAAGTACAGCAGAGTACATGTTCCTCGATTTCCCCCTCAAAGGATTCGAAAAGGGTGAGTGGCTAAACCGTCTTGTGACTGCTAATGCAGTAAGGAATGCATATAAGGGTGCAGTCAAGAAAGGACAGATCCCTGCTAGTGCCATCAAAGAGGGTGGTGAGTTACACGTACAGATGATGAGAGATATGAGAGACGCCGTAGTTGAAACCCAATTCGGCTCTGGTTTCATGAACACTCCCCTACTGTTTATGGAAACCTTTGGAAACCTTCCGCTACAGGGGAAGGCCTTCGCCGCGGCGAAGGGTGTCTCTCAGGCGGGATTGTCTAATCCACTCATCCGCCAGTTCCTTCAGTTCCCCACTCGAATGACTACCGGTGCGCTCTATACACCAAGTCAAGTGGGGGGTGGAGTTAGAACTGCATTCGGACGTGACATGCAACTGGGTCATGCTGGGGCTGCAGCATTTGACATCATGAGAGGTCTTGGTATTTCTGCTGTTACTTACCACGCTGCTAAAGATATTCTTGGAATAGATCTAGAGAGAGGTTTGTATCCGGAAGCCGTGATGGCGGCACCCCGGACTGTTGGGGCTACGATAACGGGGGAGGAATACGAGATGTTTAAGCCTCCCATCGTTGATGTTACTTTGAATGCGGCCAAGTGGTTGACGACGGGTGATAAAGAAGCACTGGGCCGTAGCCTTCCTCGGTTGATGCCAGGGGGTATCCAAATACAGAGAGCTCTGGGTACCATGTCTGATCAAAGTGGTACCTTCTTGGGGGATCTAGTTTCCAATTTCCAAAAGACATATGTTGATTGGGATAACCCAACCTCCGATGGGTATGTCCCAATGTATAAGGGGGACGGGACTCTTATTGCTTATGAGAATCCTACGGAGGTTATCTTGTCCGGGATGGGTGTTGACATGGGTGGCCTCAAAGAGAAGCAGTCTGATATCTCTGCTTACTTGGCTGCTCAGCGACCCATGATCCTCGAAGAGCGCAGACGTTATCTGTCAAAACTCTTCGCTAATGACATCCCCGGCGCTAATGAAGTCGCATCCGAGTTTGAAGATAAATGGGGGATTCCTTTGTCTGTGACTAAGCGTCACCTTGATGCGTATTCAAAGAGTCGTATACTTGCTAGGGATGAGAGAATGCTCGATAGGATGCCTACCGATATGCGTCACCTCTACGCAGGAATAGTTGCAAGCAGGGCTCAGAACATGGGATTGCCTACAGAAGCATTTGAGAAACCCACTGCCACTCAGAGATCAAAGGTAGCACAGCGTCCCGAACTTAATTTGAATCCAATGGTATTGAAAGAATTGCAGAGATTAGTTGATGAGGAGAAAAGGTCTAAGGGTAAGACAGGACCCTTTGATCCTTACCATCCTCCCTTTTATGGAGGATAACAACGATGAGTAAAACCGATAAGATTGCTACTTTCGCAGCAGTGTCTTGTGTCCATTGTCCTCATGCCCCTCAATCCGTATTGGATTGGGTTAAGGGTCGATTAGAGGAGATTAAGCCTACCCATTTTATCATGCTGGGAGACCTCTTTGATGCGACTTCTGCATCGGTTCATCCCAACGATACGGTAGAGGATTTGGAAGTAGAATTTGAGCATGGAGCTAACGTGCTCTCACAGCTACGAGGAGCCCTCCCTGTCGCTTCTAAGCTGATATGGACACTCGGGAACCATGATGACAACATCATCACAGAGGACCCCAGGAGGACTCCTAGGGCATTGCGTTCTCTCCTCCACTGGAACAACCATTACGAGTTTGGAGGGGAGTTTCGCAAGTGGAAACAGATCCCCTATAAGAAGAATCCGAAGGGTATTTACCGCCTCGGTCCCTGTCGGTTTTTCCACGGGTTCAGGGCGGCTGTGAACTCCAATGAGTTGGAGACTCTGGAAATGAGGGAGTCCATTAATGACCAAGCAAATACCTTCTGGATTCGGGGCCACACCCATAAACCTGTTCCCCCCACTCAATGCAGGAAGACGCAGGGGATTTTGCTTCCTTGGTGGTACGCTAACGCTGGTACCATAGGACCACTTGATCCCCCTTATATGGATAGGAAGAATTCTTCACAGTGGGGTCATGGATTAATATCGGGAGAGTGTTCACTCTCCTCCCCTAGACGACCTTCCCGGACTGATTGGGATGCGAACCTAGAGATCTTTGAACGAGTTGCCCCATGAAGTTTACTACCCCCTACCCAATAGTGTGTGTGGAATGGGTTGATTCGTGTGAGCCAGAAGACAACGCCGAGATAGCCCTGCATGAGATCCCAGAACCCCAGAGGATCTTTCAAGTGGGGATGTTGGTGAAATCGGAAAAGGAATATGTATCAGTGGCAGGGGCTTGGAAGCCAGAAGATAAAACCCTTGACTACGTCATTACTATTCCCACTGTAGCCATTGTTACAATCACGACGATTGAAGAATGAGGTTGATACTTACTATCATCCTATTCCCATTGGTACTTTGGTGTTCTTATCAATGGAGAATATATGCTAGGAAGCATCTCTAGCCCCACTTCTCTTTATAAAATTCATCTTCGACGCGAGCAATGCGATTAACTATCTGCATTCTTTCTTTGGTGTGGTTCATGGTTGAAGAAGGGAAGTGGGTTACACCTTCTCCTCCAATATCATGCTTATTCCAACCTGCGCGATCAAACCTATGGTACAAATCTTTATCTCCAGTGTAATACTGAAAACGTAGTGTGTCCCAACCCCCCACCTCCTTTAATGCCTGAGTGTTAAAAGCACAGAACACATCGTAGTGAGTGAAGACGATCCCCCACCTGGGGTCTTCTATTGATTTAAGATAGTCCTTGGTCCTCTCAATTTGTTCGGGAGTTACGACACAATCATGATGAGACCAAAAGAAGTAATCCATTTCTTCTTCTATAGCTACACTCCTGAACCAATTAAAACTTTGTCCGGTGTTTAATGAGACCCTCATGTCCGTTACTTTGGCACCAGAATAATCTCCTTCGAGAGGAGAGAGACTATTGTTTAGGATTCTAATGTCATCGAAGTAAGGAAGGTAAGACTTGTAGGCATTGAGCAGGAGATCAGGGCCATTGACGTAAGCAATGAACAGGGTGGGATTAATCATTACCAACTAACTCATTAACTTTTTTCATGAGTCTTCTTTCAGAGATCGCTAAATTGCAATTGTGATTCTTCTTGTGACAACCACACGGTTTATCGGGGGTGATTGTTATAACATCAGGACAATCTTGATCTGAATGAGTAAACCATTCAGGCAAGTCATAACCTCCAAAGATGATAAGAGCATTAGCCTTCACCATCTGTGCTAGAGGCAATGCGAAACCTGTGCAAGAAATAACTGCTGCAGCATTCTTGAATGCCCAGATCAAACTGGGATGGTTTAGTTCCCCTTTTACCAATCGGATGTCTGCAGCCTGGATGTGTTCTCCATCCAAGGTTTCTACGTCCCCATCAATATCTGCAATCTCAATAATGTTGTGACCCGTTAGTTCCTTGTACCTTGATGCTGCATACTGTAGGTACTCATTCCGACAGTTTCGGTTGGGCACATACCACTCTCTTCGAGTCGTTGTGTTTCTAACGATACAGAAGGGTTCCGTTGGATCGAAAGGTAGATCGTTCCCCCACTCGTTGGGGGGTTCCATATGGAAGAAGAATCCCTCACGTGGCATTATTCTGTTAAAGAATTTGAAGACAGAACGACCATCCTTAAAGTTATAATGAGGTCGATAACCTATCATGTGACGGTCCTGGGGAGGATCCGAATACATGTGTGTCCACTTTTGTGTGTTCTTCTTCTGGGTACGGAGTCTGGAGAATGAAGGAATCAACCTTAGGTTTTGAGGCATATCCAAATAAAGATGAGGCCATGGTGAATTAAGGTAGACTGTTTCAAACAATCCACAAAGGGTGTGGATGTAGGGACGCTGGAAGATATTGTCTCCCATTCCTTGCATACTTTTAACAGACACTTCTCTATCACGGGGATGGGGAGGAAGTACGGAGACAGGAATAGGATGGATGATTCTTCTATTCCGTCCTAGTCGTATGTGTGTTTTCACAAGGGTACCCACAACTGTACTATGTTGTCTTTTATCCTAACAGCACTAGGGCTTCTTCGGCAGGGTAGGTACTCCCCCCACTCCTTTAGGTCTTCATCGGAGAACGTTGCGGAGATTAGCTTGAGTTGTCTCTTGTCATTAGTGAACAAGGAGACAGGGATGTCTACCTTCCATTGCAGGGTGAAAGAACAAGCATCTCCCTCTAGATCAGACTCGGCTTGGTAGATCATGTTGGTGTGCCCATAGTCTTTATCCTCGGTAAGACTCATGGAAAGTATCATCCACTCGGAAGAAGAGTCTTTGTACCTCCCAACCTTTGCTTCTCGGTTACCCATAATCTTTGTGGGTAGGATGAGGTCTCCCAGTCCTCGGTTACAAACGAGTACTCGACCCCCGTGCTTAGTCCATTTTTTTATGAGAACTTGAGTTGTACATTCAAGGAGGATTTCGTCTGATAATTTGATGCCTTCATTAGAACTCATAACCAAACTCCTCTAAATCTCTTCGGTAACGCTTCTCTATGTACGCCCTCATTCCAGGAGTATAAGCTTCCCGATATAGCTTTGTATCTTTCTCTTCATTTTGGTTTAACTTAGGTAACTCTAATCCTTTTAGACCGATAGTGTCTGTGACATGAGTCCAATCATCTAGTATGTTTTCAAACCTACCTATAAAGTCCATGGCTATCTCTCCTTCATAAGAGAGGTAGTCCCATTGAGTCCAACGAGAGTGGACAGGAGCTGTCGTACCCTTAGCGATTCCTATCAAATAATTTTTAAAGGTCTTGGTAAAATTGGAATAGTTTTTAGTTTCTAAATGTCTGGCCCAAGAAGAATAGAGTAACTGAAACGGATTACGAACAAATGCGAATTTGAAATAACCTTCGGGGATATACTTCTTCATATTTTCATATGAGTTATGACCGTTTCCGGGAACGGACGCGATTCTATTTTGC
>Ga0080013_1004010_pt1 | contig 14824 bp, 7 predicted proteins | sample ETNvirenome_6_85_FD_69236 | JGI IMG/M metagenome (GOLD analysis project Ga0080013, IMG submission 69236) | Marine viral communities from the Pacific Ocean - ETNP_6_85 (SPADES assembly) (version 2) | ecosystem: Environmental > Aquatic > Marine > Oceanic | place: Pacific Ocean | collected 2013-06-19
AGGGAAATGGTGGAATTTATAAAAGGAATCAATTAACTTCTACAGGACAAAAACCATCTGAGGATTTGATGGTTTATAAGATTGGTCCAGGAAAAGCATATGTACAGGGATATGAATGCGAGACTATAGGACCTGTTCTTGTAAATTCTCCCAAAACAAGAACAACAAATGAACTTTCAAACCAAGGACTTAATTTTACTTTTGGATCTACATTAGAACTTAATAGGGCTTCTGGAGCTCCAACGATTGGTATTAATACTTCTTCTATTATTAGTTTAAGAGATGCAAGGATTGGTATTAATAGTTATGTGCCAGCAGGAAAGGAAATTGGTGTTGCTAGACTATATGATTATGCATTAGAGTCTGGATCTTATGAGTTACAAAATCTTAATTTAAATAGATGGGATATTTCCTTATTTGATGTGCAAACATATGGTGATTTACAAGTTAATACAGATGTTACTCTTACTATTCCAACTTATATTAAAGGAGATTCGAGTGGTGCAACTGCGTTTTTAAAAAATGCAGTAACTGCTGGGACTGCTTTAACTGTTTATCAAGTTTCTGGAAATTTCATTAATGGTGAAAAACTGATTTTTGATAACACAACTGATAGTAGAGTTAGTATTGGATGGACGAATCATGGAATATCTGAGGTAAAATCATTATATGCTACTTTTGGTGGCGTCGTTGGAACAGCAAGTACTTTCTCTGCTGATACTATTCAAAAAGTAGCAACCAAAGTGGGAAATGGTAATGCAAATATTACACCATTTTCTTTAGGAATTGCAACAGTCACTAGTCCACTGACATCTTTCCCTGGTATTGTAACTAGTGGAAATATTATACAATATACTCGTCCTAATTTTAGTGAAAAATCTTATGCTAAAGTTGATGTTGTAAATACAAATTCGCTTGTAATCAGTGGAGTAACAACTGTAACAGGAGTTGCTGATGGTGGCATTGGTATTGGTGCTAGTACTCTAGTAAATGATCTTTCGATATTACACGCACAATTTAAGAACTCAGAGAATGGTCAAAGTCTTTTTGCACCTCTTCCAAAGAGAAATGTTAAATCTGTAGATTTAACAGGTTCTTCCGTAGTTCTTAGAAAAGAGTATGATGGAATAAGTATCAGTAGTAATTCTACAAATTCCATAACATCTGGAACTAATTTGGTATTTTTACCTTTTGATGAGGAGAGATATATTTTAGTGCGGTCTGATGGAACTACAGAAACATTAAATGAAGACAAATTCCAATTTAACTCAGTAATGACGGAGTTAACAATTAATGGGCTTGGGGCTAATGATACAGGATCTAGATTAATTGCAACTGTAAGTAAAGCTTCTTTAACGGCAAAATCAAAGAAAAAGAGTGTTATAGAGATTAGTGTTTTTAATAAATCTACATTAGTAGGATCTGGTATTGGAGTTACAAGTAGAAATGATGGACTCACTTATGGAAATTATCCGTATGGAACTAGAGTTCAGGATGAAAGGATTTGTCTTAATGTACCAGATGTAATTGGGATTTATGGAATATTTGAATCCGATAATTCATCTGATCCTGTTCTCCCAAATGTAATTATTCAATCTTTAAATGGACCTACAGCAAAAACTGATGATTTAATTATTGGAGAAGAATTTGTAGGATCTATAAGTGGTGCAAGAGGAATATATGCTAAGCAAGAAAGTAGTAGTAAAATATCTTTTACTTATTTGAATAGTTTTTCTGTTGAAGTTGGTGAAGTTCTTGAATTTTTAGAGTCCGGAGTTAATGGAATTGCTATTACTTTAGATGAAGGTAGTACTAATGTAACGGAGAATTTTAGTTACTCTAATGGACAAACGTCTACTTATTATGATTATTCTTATATTCAAAGAAACCAAGATGTAAAAGTACCCTCAAAAAAATTGAAAGTTGTATATTCTAAAGGATATTATGAATCTTCTGATGTAGGAGACATTACAACTATTAATTCTTATGAGGGATTTGATTATCGTACAGAACTTTGGGGGTTACCGGGTATTAGGAATAGTGATATGATTGATGTTAGACCAAGAGTTAATGATTATGTGGTAACAGAGGGAAGTGCTTCTCCTTTTGAATTTTCTAGTAGATCATTTAATGATGGAAATCATAGCTCACAGCATGTTTTTGCTTCTGATGAGTCTGAAATTGTTACTTTTGAATATTATCTTCCAAGATTAGATAGACTTTATTTAACTAAAGATGGAGTTTTTCAATTAAAATTTGGGGAGCCATCTGATAATCCAAAACTTCCCAGTGCGGTTTCTGATGCAATAAATATTGCCAATCTTGCAATACCTCCATATCTTTATAATACTGCTGATGTACAAATAAGTTATATAAAACATAAGAGATATCAAATGAGTGATATTTCTAGACTTGAGAAGAGAATTACTCATCTTGAGTATTATACTACATTGTCTTTACTTGAGAGTAATACTGCAGATCTTTTTATTGCAGATTCCCTTGGGCAAAATAGATTTAAGTCTGGGTATTTAATTGATAATTTTTCATCAGTTGGTACTCAAGATGTTAGTGTTGGTGTTAAAAATAGTGTAGATCTCCAACGGGGTCAATTGAGACCATCTCATTATACAACATCCCTTAATTTGGAATTGGGATCGAATGCAATTGCTGGATTGGGACCTACAACAAATGCAAATCAAGATCTTAATTTTTTAAAAAATATTACTGGAACTAATATTAAAAGAACTGGTCAGGTTGTTAGTTTAGATTATGATGATAAATTATGGTTGGAACAACCATTTGCAACAAGAGTTGAAAATGTAACTCCATATTTGGTAATGAATTGGGAGGGATCTATTATACTTGATCCAACTGCTGATGTGTGGGTTGATGTTAATAGGTTGAAAGTTAATGATATTGAAATGGAAGGTTCATTCTTAGGTGTTGCAGAAGCCTTAAGAGCATCCGTGACTGGATCTGGTGCATCAAGATCTGGATTAACTGATATTATTTGGAATTCTTGGCAGACAGATAAGATTAATCATGATCTAGATATGTCTTTAGATGTAGATGTGGATACATCTTCAGCTTCATCCTGGAACGCAACTTCTAGAGCTTGGTCAATTGGGGATAAGGAATTTAAAAGAACAGATAAAAATGGTAACACAAAAGTCTTCGCAGGGGCGACTCGCATGGCGAATACCAAAGGTGGGAAATCTCATGGATTTATGACTGGCCAGGAGCAGGCCGGTAAGCTGAAAAATTCATCAACTACGGATGTAAGTGTTGATGGTAGTATAAGTCTTAAGACTGATCTTCTACAGAATAGAACAGGTGTTCAACATACTATTAGGCAAGAAACTAAGTCAGAAACATTGGGTGATAGGGTTGTAAGTAGAAATATCATATATTCCATGCGTTCTAGAAATATTGAATTTATTGCTAAAGGAATGAAGCCAAACACTCAACTTTATGGATTCTTTGATGATATTGATGTTAATAAATGGTTAGTTCCAAAGTTATTAGAAATTACAATGACGAAGGGTACTTTTACTGTAGGAGAAACTGTAATTGCATCTGTTGTACCTGCTCCGGCGGCAGGTGCAACAGCTGTACCATCTATGACATTTAGAGTAGCTACCTCAAATCATAAATATGGTGAATACAACAAACCTACAGATCGTTATGATCAAAATCCTTATGATAGAGATAATTCTGTTCCTGGAGATTATTCAACGACCAGCACTACTTTAAATATTGATACATTTAGCCTTGCTGCTGAACAGCAACCAACATTTAAAGGATGGGCTAGAAATGGAATGCTTTTGGAGGGCCAAAGTAGTAAAGCAACAGCAACTATTTCAAATTATAGACTCATTTCAGATAGGGTTGGAACTTTAATTGGATCTTATATGGTTCCTGATGGGAGTATAGCAGGAAATCCTGATTTTGAAACTGGTAGATCGATGTTTAGATTAACTAATAGCTCTACAAATGATAAAACTGGTGGTGTAGTGACAACTTCTGCTGAGGAAATATTCTATTCTCAAGGAGATGATGATAATACTCAAAAAGTAACTCTTGCTTTACGAAATGCAAGAGTTACTCATGAAGATAAAACGGATAAGAGAACAGTAAAAACGAGTGCATCCGATGATGCTAAAGCGGATGATTCTGATACTACTAGTAGTACAGTAGAAAATGTTGTAACGGCTTATAATCTTGACGGAAAGGATCCTTTAGCACAATCTTTCTTTGTTGATGATGCAAACGGAATATTTGTAACTAAGCTAAATCTATACTTTAGAAGTAAAGATCCGGTATTACCTGTAACATGTCAACTTAGAGAAATCAGAACGGGTCTTCCCACACATACAATACTTGCATTTGCAGATATTGAAGTATTGCCAGATGATGTTAATATTTCTGATGATGCAACTGCTGTGACTACTGTTACATTTGATTCTCCGGTCTATTTGAATGGGGATGGTACGCAGTATGCTATAGTTCTTTTATCAAAGTCTACGGAATATACTGTTTGGATTTCTAGATTAGGAGAAGCTGATGTAAAATCAGCTGCTTCAGAAGCTGGGCAAATATTAGTTACACAACAGCCACTTCTTGGATCTCTTTATAAATCGCAAAATGCTGCGGTTTGGACTCCAAGTCAATATGAAGACCTTAAATTCCAAATATTTAGAGCAGACTTTGAATCTCAAGGATCTGTTCAATTCTTCAATCCACCACTACCTACTGATATTTCTCTTCTTGGAACAAATCCATTTGCTGTTGATTCAAAAACTATCCGAATTGGAATTGGAACAACAGTACAAGATTCTGATTTAGAATATGGTAATACAATTACTCAATTAAAATCTGGTGCAACTGCAAATTATGTAGGAAGTGCTGGTACTGCTAAGACACTTCAGATTACAAATGCTGGTATTGGATATACCCCAAGTACTGGAGCAACAACTTATTCTAACTTAACATTAACTAATCTTAATGGCGGAACTGGAAAAAATGGAACTGCTAATATAACAATTAGTGCTGGTGTTGCAGTAGCAGCAACTGTATCTGATGGGGGATTGGGGTATAGTGTTGGAGATTATCTGTCAGTATCATCAATTGGTATTGCTTCTGTGGGAAGAGATCTTAGATTAAGTGTTACTCAAATTGATGGTTTTAATGAACTTATTGTAAATAATGTTCAAGGAACGTTTACAGTTGGTGCAGGATATACATTAACGTATGAGAATTCTGCAGGTCTTACTACTACCCTCAATAGTACACATTCTGGTGGTGTTATTATAACACAACCTATAGAAGAAGTAGATGATGGATTGCATTTTAAAATAGATATGAGAAATCATGGAATGCATTCGGATGTTAATAAGGTTACTATATCAAATGCACAATCTGAGGTTACACCAACAGAAATAAATGTAGATTATTCTGCTTCTAGTACTGGAAATATTTCTCTTGCAAGTACTGCAAACTTTACAGAATTTGAAAATGTTGCTGTTGGAGCAACTAATGCTGGTTATGTTAAGATTGGAAATGAGATTATTAAATATACTGGACATGCATCAAATACATTAACAGGAGTTACAAGAGAGATTGATGGAACAACGGCGTTTGCATATACAAATGGGCAAAGAGTTTATAAGTATGAAATGAATGGAATATCTCTCCTTAGAGTTAATAAAACTCATGATTTAAATGAAGGAGATATTGACGAGCAAATAGGACTTGATTATTTCTATTTAAAAATTGATGATTCATCAGGAACTAATATAACTGATAGAACTGGAACTGTTGGTTGGCCCAGTCTTCTTTTTAATGAATCTGGATCTTTTGGGGGATCTGATGTTAAGGCAACTTATAATGTTCCCTTTGAAATTATAACTCCAGAAATAGTGACGATTACTCCTGTATTTACAACAGTATCATCTTCAGTAAGAACAATTACTGGTAAGAGTATTGATGGAACTGAGGCTCCTTATGTTGATAAAGGATTCCAACCAGTTTCTTTAAATGCTCTTAATTATTTTTCTTCTCCAAGAATGGTTGCTTCTAAAGTAAATGAAGATGCTCGACTTACTAATCTTCCTGGGAGAAAGTCTTTTACTATGAATATGAATTTAGTAAGTTCTGATCAAAAACTTTCTCCAATGATTGATCTTTCAAGAGCGAATATTATATTTACTTCAAATAGAGTGAATAGACCTATAACTGATTATGTAAATGATAAGAGATCAAATACTATTGTAGATGATCCAAATAAATGTTTTTATGTTTCACAACCAGTAATCTTAACAAATTCAGCAACTGCTATAAAGGTGATACTTACTGCATCTATTAGTGAAGAAAATGACATCAGAGCATTTTATTCTATTCATGATAGTGTATCAGGTTCTGTTGTTTTCACTCCATTCCCTGGATATTCAAATCTTACTGATGGGAGAGTAAATGATCCTTCTAAGAATACAGGATCTCCTGATACTCTTATAGCGAAAAATGATTTTCATGATTATGTACCTGGTCCAAGATCATTTAGAGAGTATGAATGGTCAATTGATGACTTGCCATCATTTAAAGTTGCTAGAATTAAATTGGTCATGACATCAACAAGTCAAGCAATTGTACCAGTTATTCAAGATCTAAGAGTTATTGCACTTGCATAAAATGAAAAGAAATTTAATTCCAGTTGAGGGGGATAGTTCTCTTTTTAGAGATTCTACCACAAAAGCTATCATTAATGATAATAAATTAGAGTATGATTCATATCTTTCTAGAAAGAAATTTCAAGAAAAGGAACGTGACAGGATTGGAGATCTAGAGAATGATTTTGATTCTATTAAAACAGAGTTAGATGAAATTAAATCTTTACTTAAAGGATTAGCGGAGAGGAGTATCTAATGGCAACTCATTCATTTAAATTTGATCCCAATGCAGGAACTTCTCAAGGTGTTAATTTAGTAGTTAATACTGGAGCAAATTATAGAGATAATTATGAAATAACAGATGTAAATAGTTCTTCTTTTGATTTTACTGGATGGTCAATATCTGCTCAAATGGCAAGAAGTGTTGCTGTAGGAGCTACTTTAGGTGCTGTAGCAACTTTTAGAGTAGGATTTTCAAGTGCTGCTAATGGTAAGTTTATTAGTTCTTTAACTACAGCAGATACGAGATCATTAAATGAAGGTAGATATGTGCATAATATTTTAGTGAGTTCTGGTTCTACTGTATATACCATTGCTTCGGGAAATGTTCTTGTTAAAGCGGGAATTGCTTCAGCACCATAAATAATTTAAATATACTAAATAGATGTCTCAGCCTAGTACCAGGTCCGAATTAATTGATTATGCTAAAAGGCAGCTGGGTGCTCCTGTCTTAGAAATTAATGTTGCCGAGGAGCAAGTAGGAGATCTTTTAGATGATGCTCTCCAATATTTCCATGAGAGGCACTTTGATGGCGTAGCTCAAGCATTTTTAAAATATAAAATCACACAAGATGATATTGATAGGGGAAGAGCAAGAGGTGGTAGTAATACTGCAGGAATAACTACTACAACGGCTACCACAACTATTGATGGGACATCGATAGATTTTGATTGGGAAGAGAATAGTAATTATTTTCAAGTTCCACCTTCTGTTATTGGAGTAACAAAGATATTTCACTTTGATGGTACTAATACTGTTACCAATAATATGTTTAGTGTTAAATATCAGATGTTTTTGAATGATATTTACTATTGGGGATCTACTGAAATTTTAACTTATGCAATGGTAAAAACTTATCTTGAGGATATTGAATTTTTATTAACAACCCAAAAACAAATAAGATTTAATCAAAGAATGGATAGATTATATCTTGATATTGATTGGGGAAGCATGGCAAAGAATGATTATATTATTATGGATTGTTACAGACTTGTTGATCCAAATGATTTTTCAAGGGTTTGGAATGATTCTTTCTTAAAACTTTATTTTACTGCATTGTTAAAAAGGCAGTGGGGTCAAAATCTAATTAAGTTTGGTGGAGTAAAACTTCCAGGTGGTGTGGAATTAAATGGAAGACAAATATATGATGATGGTGAAAAAGAAATAGAACGAATTAGGGAGAGAATGTCTAGTACTTATGAACTTCCACCTTTAGATATGATAGGTTAGTGCTATGGTACTTAATCCATATTTTCAACAAGGGTCTAAAACAGAACAGAATCTTATTCAAGATTTGGTGAATGAACAACTACGCATGTATGGCGTAGAGATATATTATATACCCAGACAATATATAACAAAAAATACAATAATAAAAGAGGTAATTGAATCTAAATTTACGGATGCTTATCCTTTGGAAGCATATGTAGATAATTATGAGGGATATGAAGGTTTAGGAACCATCATGTCTAAATTTGGAATTCAAGATCTTGATGATCTTGTTCTTGTTATTTCCCAAGAAAGATATGAAAGTTATATATCTCCCCTCATTAAGAATATACCTAATATAGAATTATCAACTAGACCAAAAGAGGGAGATTTAATTTGGTTTCCATTAGGAGATCGTTTATTTGAAATTAAATTTGTAGAGCATGAAAAACCATTCTATCAACTTCAAAAGAATTATGTTTATGAATTGAGATGCGAACTCTTTAGATATGAAGATGAGGTGGTTGATGTTGGTATTGAAGATATTGATGATAATGTAGTTGATAAAGGTTACATTCAATCTCTTACTATGGTAGGAACTGCTTCTACTGCCACTGCATATACTGGAGTGGTTAATAAAGCAGTAAGGTTTATTACTGTAGAAAATAGAGGATATAACTATACTACAGCACCAAGAGTTGCTATTTCATCAGCACCATCTGGAGGAACAGATGCAGTAGGAATCGCGACTTTAATTAGTGATATTATTGATTGTGATGGAGTTAAGGGTAAGAAAGTTCAGGGTGTTGAAATAAGAAATCCGGGTATTGGGTATACTGTTGCTCCTGGTATTGTATTTATTCATGAGACGGGCGTAGGAGCAGCTGCAACGGTTGGTATTGCATCAACTGGTGCAGTTGGTATCGTAACGATTTCTACGGCAGGTGAAGGGTATGTAACGGCACCTACAGTAACCTTTGAGACTCCAACACATGTAGGTGCTGCAGCAACTGCTACTATTAAGAGTCCAATTGGAGCAGGGGTAAGTGTTATTTCTGCAACTATTGATACAGGCGCTGTCGAATACTTATACCCAGGAGGGACAACTGGAGGAGTATTTTATAAGAGGGCTCCAAGAATTACATTTGCTTTACCTACAGGAACTGGAAATGTTGCGACTGCAACAGCAACATTAGATACATATTCTCTTACGGGAGGAACAGTAAAGAGTGTTGCTATTGGATCTGAAGGTAAATTCTATACAAGTGCTCCAACGATAACATTCTCAGCACCTGTTGCTTCTGGTGCAGCTGCAACAGTTGCATTGTCAGGATCTTCAATTGATGCATCATCTATAGCGTTTAGCACTACTGGTAGAGCATATACAACTGCACCTACAGTAGCAATTACAACAGGTACATCGGGATATGGAAATGATCCAGTAACAATAGCAGCAGTTGGTATTGTTACTATTCATCCTATAACAGGTATTGTTACTGCTGTTGGATTTAATTCCACTTCAGATCCATGGGCTACTGGAACAGGAGCAACTATTGGTGTTGGATATACGGTTCCACCTTTACTTACGTTCTCTGGTTCTACTGCACAAGTAAGAGCTACAGCTACAGCAACTATTTCTATTGGTGGAACGGTAACTGCAATTTCTATTGGAAATAGTGGATATGGTTATAAAGATACTCCCACTATAACTATTGAATCTCCGGGTGGAGCAGATGAGGCGTTTAGGGCATTAGGTACTTGTCATATGCGATTCACTTCTGTTCAAACTCAAGGAACTTTGGGTATTGGATCAGATATTATTACGGGTATTGGAACAACGAATATTATTGTTGGAGATAGGGTTAGGTTGGCTATTGGTCATAGTGATGTTTATGGTACTGCTCTGACTGGTAACTTTATTCAAACAGGTACTTATGTGTCCTCAATTGGAATTGGTTCAATTTTCATGAGTAAAGTAGCAGTTAATGTTGGTATTGCTACAACAAACTTTGAATTTGGTATTGCTAATTCGGGCATTGTTACTGGTATTGGAGTTACCTATGGTGGTGGTGGATATCTTACTCCACCAACAATATCAATAGGTAATTCGGCTGCTGATAAGAATTATGTTGATGTGGCCCTTGGAATACATACGGCGAAGGGTACTGCAATTATCAGTTCTGCTGGTATAGTTACATCAATTAGAATAGTAGATGCTGGACATGGATATGTACTTGGAACTAGTAGTCCTGCACCTACTATAACACTTTCTTCACCAGACACTTCTAGTAGTGGTGATTATATTCTTAATGAAACTGTTACTGGATCTAGTAGTAGTGTAACTGCACTTGTTAATAGTTGGGATACTTCAACTTCTATATTAACGGTTAAGATAGTTGATGGATCATTTATAGTTGGAGAAACACTTACTGGATCGGAAAGTGGTGCAACTAGAAAACTTAGAGTTTATAATACAGATGATGTTGTAACTCCTTTTGCAGATAATGATAATATTGAGACAGCAGCAGATGCAATATTAGATTTCTCTGAGGGTAATCCTTTTGGAAATCCATAAATAGAGCTATTAAAAGTGTTGAATAATGTTTGAGTATTTTTATCACGAAATATTAAGAAAAACTATTATTTCTTTTGGTACGTTATTTAATGGGATAACTATCAAGCATACGGATAGTGATGACAATACAACAAGTGTAATCAAAGTACCTCTTGCATATGGTCCTACTCAAAAGTTTTTAGCAAGGCTTGAGCAATCTCCCAATTTGAATAAATCTGTTCAAATGACATTACCAAGAATGTCATTTGAATTTATTGGAATGACATATGACCCCAGTAGAAAAGTAACAACTACTCAAACTTTTCTTGCAGGGAGTAGTGCTGATAAATCGGTAGAGAAAAAGACATATATGCCGGTTCCGTATAATATGCAATTTGAACTTGCTATTATGACAAAATTAAATGATGATGCTTTACAAATGGTGGAGCAGATAGTACCTTATTTTCAACCAGCATATAGTGTAACAGTTGATCTTGTAGAATCACTTGGAGAGAAAAGAGATATTCCTGTGATTTTGGATAATATCACTATGACTGATGATTATGAGGGTGACTTTAGTACTAGAAGAGTATTATTATATACATTGAGATTTACAGCAAAGACTTATCTGTTTGGTCCCGTATCTACTGCTAGTAACGATATCATTAAGAAAGTTGCTATTGGATATATTGCTGCAGATTCTTCCAGTGCAGATTCTAGAACTGGAGGAAGAGATCTTACATACTCTGTTACTCCTAGAGCAACGAAGAATTATGATGGAGATATTGCAACTAATCTTACTAATGATATAAGTTTAGCAGATGCTTATATTGAAGTTAATGATGCCACTAATATTCCAGAAAATACATATATTGTAATTGATAATGAAGAGCTGTATGTTGACAAGAAGACTGGAAATAAACTTACAGTTCTCCGAGGACAAGATGGTACTACAGCAGTTGGTCATGTTGCTGGTGCTAATGTTGGTAAGATAACTGCCGATGATAATCTTCTAATTGAGACTGGAGATAATTTTGGATTTGATGTCAGTTGGGATTAAATTATAATGAAGATGACGAAAAAATTGGATGAAACTTTTAATATTACTCCTACTGAAATTTCGGTAGATGAAAGTGAAGTTGTTGTTGGTGTAGATAGAGAAAAACCAGATAGACTTACTCAAGATGATATTACCAAAGATTATGAATATACAAGGGGTAATCTTTATAGCATAATTGAAAAAGGTCAAGAAGCAATTAATGGTATTCTTGAATTAGCACAAGAAAGTGAAATGCCTAGAGCATATGAAGTTGCTGGACAGTTGATTAAGAGTGTTTCTGATGCTACTGATAAGTTAATGGATCTTCAGAAAAAATTGAAAGATGTTAATGAAGAACAACAGAAAGGGCCAAATACTGTCAATAATGCATTATTTGTTGGGTCAACTGCAGAATTGCAGAAGTTATTAAAATCTGGAATCAGCGAGAAATCTAAATAAATCAGGGAGAAAAATCCCGAAGTATCAATACTAATAGTCTTTAACAATGTCTGACGACAATCTTGAAAACCTACCTTCAATAGAAGATCTCATAGAAGGTTCTGAATTACCATCTGTTGAAGATTTTATTGAAAAGGAAAGGGATGAAGTAGAAGAAATTATAGAAGAAGAAGGACTTGAAGCAGAAGCAATAGATGATAAAATATCTGTAGAAAGTCTTGGAGAAATATTACGTCTTATCAGTGATGTTAGGAAGGACATACCTAATATTCCTGAAATTAAGTATTACGACAAAGAATTAAAAGAATTATCTGAACATATTTGGGAAGTTAAGAGAAGTGTTGCAGAAGTTCCTGAACCTAAAGATTACGACGAAGTATTAAATAAACTTTCTGAGCAAGTTGTACAGTTAGCAGCAGGGCTGCAAGATCTCCCAGAAGCAAAGGAGTATGATCAGGAAATTTCTGATCTTGATGATAGAATTGATATTCTTAAGGAATCAATTCCTGAGATTCCAGAACAAAAATCTTATGATCTAGAAATAGAAGCAATCTGTGAACAGATTGATAAAGTTAGATCTGAGATTCCAAACTTACCAGAATGGGTTAATGAGGATAGCCTTCCCGATCTTTCGTGGGTAGGTAGAACGTTTAGTGTAATTGATGATGATTTTGTTAAGGTAAAAGATCAAATCCAGACAGTTAGGGATAAGATTACTTTTGAAGTTAAGGAAATTACAGAATCACTTGAGAAAAAGGATTTTGAAAGAAGTATAGATGTTAAGAATGTACAGGAAAATCTAGAGGATACTAAGGAAGAATTAAAGGAAAGTATAAAGACAACTACTGATAAAATTTATGCTGAATTAAGAGAATCTGCTTTAAAAATTTGGGACTATCAAAAAGCATTTAAAGATGATGATCGTAAATTAAAGAAACAAGTACTTGGTGAATATCAGGTATTGAAAAAGAATGTTAATGAACAGATTGAAGAATTTAATAATAAGAATGTAGAAGCACAACAAACTGTTAATACATCTCTTAGAGTTTATTTTGAGCAATTACAAAAAGAGATTTCAGAACTTCCTGAAGTTAAATATTATGATGAAAATATTGATGAATTAAAAGAAAATATTTCTAGATTAACTGAAAAGGTTGAAGATAAAGGAACTAACATTGCTGAACTCTATAGAATTGTTGATGAGTTAAAAGGACAACAAGAAGTTCTTACAGAGAATGCTAAGTATGGTGATACAGATCCTGGTAGACCCACTACTCCTGATCCTTCAGAGAAGCAAGGCCAAGATCCTCTTACTCCAACAGGTGAAAAGTTTGCAACATTAAAAGATTTAGCAGCTAATTATAGATTATTTGTTAATAGAGTTGAACAGCAATTATATACAATTGGTGGTGGTGGTGCTGGATTCATTAAGGATCTTGATGATGTTAGTTTTACTGGCATTACTACAGGATCGATGTTGATTTATGAAGCATCAACACAGAAATGGGTAGGTATTGCAAGTACAGCTCTTGGGAGTGGTAGTGTAGGTGCTGCAGGAACATGGACTACTGATTCGGTCGGTATTCACACTACTAAAAGTGTAGGAATTGGAACAACAGCAAGTTCTTCTTATGCGTTAATTGTTGGTGGTGATATTCATGCTACTGGAAATGTTTCTGTTGCGGGAACTATTACATATGATGATGTAAAACATGTAGATTCAACTGGTATTAGTACTTTCCGGGCAGGAATAATTGTTGATACAGTTGGAGTTAGTGTTAGTGCTGGTATCGTAACTACTCCATCACTTCATGTAGGTGCTGGTATTATTACTGCAAGTGATTCAGGTATTAATGTTACTGGTGTTATAACAGCAACAAGTTTTGAAGGAGATGGATCAGCACTTACCAACCTTCCAGGTCAGAAAGATTTATGGAGTATTAATGCCACTGGTATTCATACACTTTCTAATGCTGGTGTTGGAACTACAAGTGCTACACATACATTAACTGTTGGTGCTGTTGGTGCATCTGGAACAAGTCTTTTTGTTCATGGGGATGCACGAATTGTTGGTATTCTTTCTGTTGGTCAAGGAACGATTACTTTAGATCCTAATGCAAAGACTCTTACTGGACTAGATGAACTGAAAATTGGTTCTGGCACCACAGCAATTACAATTAAAAAGAGTGTAACAACTGGTGAAATAGAATTTGCAGATCAAGAAGGACAGGAGAGTTCTATTGGTATAGGAACTACTGTTAGTATTAACACTACTGGTATTGTAACTGCTACTCAATTTATAAGTAATAGTACGACAACTGCATTCTATCCACCTGTTTTAACTACTACTCAAAGAGATGCAATGAGTGGATTATCTCAAGGTGCAATGATCTTTAATAGTACTAGTAAAAAGATGGAGTTCTATGATGGAACCACTTGGCAGTCTCTCCCAGGAATGAGTCTTGGTCTTACTGTAGCACTAGATGGTTAATTAAGTATTTTAATAAATATTAAGGGATACTTATTAAAAATTGATGAAATCATTTAAAAAATTTTATAGTGAAAATTTAACCGTTGAAGATGCGGAGGGAAATACCTTTACGCATATTATTGATATT
>Ga0080013_1004011_pt1 | contig 14823 bp, 19 predicted proteins | sample ETNvirenome_6_85_FD_69236 | JGI IMG/M metagenome (GOLD analysis project Ga0080013, IMG submission 69236) | Marine viral communities from the Pacific Ocean - ETNP_6_85 (SPADES assembly) (version 2) | ecosystem: Environmental > Aquatic > Marine > Oceanic | place: Pacific Ocean | collected 2013-06-19
ACATTCCTTACATCTATGAGGACCGGATCAACAAGGAAGACTTCATAGAGGCTCTCACGAAGATTATGGAGATGCCCGAAGAAGAAAGAAACGCACTTGGAGAGGCCGGCCGAGAGCACGTGAACAAGAACTACAACTTTAATGATTTCTGTGAAAAGTGGCCGGCACTGTTAGAAGACATTCATAATCGATATGGATCTTGGGAAAACAGAAAAAATTATTCAACTTGGACATTTGAGGAGGTAGCATGAAGAAGGTATTAGTTAGAGGCCCAGTCCTATCACAATCAGGGTATGGAGAACACACACGCTTGGTCCTCCGCTCGCTTCGGTCGAGGTCCGAAGAGTTAGACATTTATCTCCTCTCAACAAGTTGGGGCGCAACAAACTGGATTTTTGAAGACGATGAAGAACGAACTTGGCTTGATTCGCTCATCCAAAAGACAGCTATGTTAATGCATCAAAAACAAATGCCCCAACCGGACGTCTCGATTCAGGTCACAATACCTCTTGAGTGGGAGCGTATGGCTCCGATCAATATTGGCGTAACCGCAGGCATCGAAACCACGAAGGTCGCCGGAGAGTGGGTTGAGAAGGCAAACATGATGGATAAGATCATTGTCCCATCTCAGTTTGCTCGATATGCTTTTGACGAGACGACATACGACGTACAAAATAGTCAAACCGGAGAGATCACCAAGGCCTATAAAAACGAAACACCTATTGAGGTCATCCCTTACCCAAGAAAAGACTGGGACTTTAAAGACAATCCAGAATCGATCGAGAACCAAATCTCTCTTGAAACAGATTTTAACTTTCTTACTGTCGCCCAGTGGGGGCCACGCAAAAATCTTGAGAACCTAGTCAAGTGGTTCATTGAAGAAAACTTCGATCGAGAGAATGTTGGGCTGATTCTTAAGACAAACCTTGCAAAGAACTGCGAAATAGATCGCATCCATTGCGTCGAGAGGCTTAAGCAACTTCTAAGTCACGAAGACTATAAAGATAAGAAGTGTAAAGTATACCTTCTCCATGGATATGTAACAGAAGAAGAGATGGCACGACTTTATCGTCATAAAGACATCCACGCCTTTATTACAACAACTCACGGCGAAGGTTTTGGGCTTCCTCTTTTCGAGGCAGCACAAGCAGGCCTTCCTATCATCGCACCGGCATGGTCAGGGCATACTGACTTCTTGACGATGCCCGTGAAAGGGAAGGACAAGTTCATCCCACTCAAAGTAGATTTTGAGATTCGACACGTCCAGAAAGAGGTTGTGTGGGACAAGATTATTATTGCTGATTCAATGTGGTGTTTCCCAAAGGAAGGTTCATTCAAGATGAAGATGCGCTCAATGATGGACAATCATGGCGCAATGCAAAAGAAAGCCACACAACTGGCAGACTGGCTCAAAGAAAACTGGCCCGACGAAGAAAAAGTGTTTGGGATGTTTCTAAAAGAGTACCTTATCGACTCTTATAGTAAAGAAGAGGTGGAAAAATGGTTAGCGGGTACGGACGCATTGGAAGTTGACTAAAAAAGTTGTATACATATCTGACTTTTTTATTGAACACGTTCTCGGTGGCGCCGAAATTAATGATAATGTTTTATTAACTGAAGTTTTAGATGCGGATATAGAGCGTGTTCAAAGCTACGTGGTGAGTATTGAGTTATTAAAAAACAATATTAATAATTTATTTATCATAAGTAATTTTATTAACCTTTCAAAAAACTGCAAAGAATACCTTCAGAATAACTGCAAGTACATAATTTATGAACACGATCACAAATACTTAATCTCTAGAAATCCTGGCTTGTTCGAAGATTTCAAGGCGCCCCGGGAGGAGATAGTAAATCTAGATTTTTATACTAATGCCCTTAGAATCATCGCTCAAAGTAGTTTCCATAAAAAGATAATAGAAAAAAACCTCAATATTAAAAATGTTTATAGTTTAGGCGGCAACTTGTGGAGCGAGGAGTCTCTAACACTCTTAGACGACCTAGGCAAGAGTCAAAAAAATAATGCTTGTAGCGTTATGAGATCTAATATCGCCCACAAGAACACCTACGAGGCAGTGAAGTTCTGCAAGTTTAAAAATATACCTTACACTTTAATTGAGAGTACTTCTTATGAAGAATTCTTATTTATGCTTTCGCAAAATAACCAGTTTGCCTTCTTTCCAAAAACACCAGAGACCCTCTCTAGAGTTGTTGTAGAGGCAAGGATGCTCGGTGTTAAGACGTATACCAATAAGTTGGTCGGCGCTTCTTACGAGGGTTGGTTTCCTCTAAAAGGTATAGATCTTATAGAGATAATGCGAGATAAAAAGCAACAGATTAGAAGAGAAATAGGTAGTTTATTATGATATCGTTTATCACATCAGTATATGAGGGAGAGAAATACCTAGAACGATTCCTACTATCTATGGTTAATGTCGAGGGTGTCAAAGAAAGTGAAATAATTTTAGTTGTTAACGAAACAAAAACCTATAAGCAAGATATACAAATTATTAATAAATTTACTGACAAACTCCCACTGAGGGTTGTTTCTTGTGCTCCTGAGTCCATTTATTCTTCTTGGAACAGAGGAATAAAAGAAGCAAAAAATAGCTTAGTTGCAAATGCTAACCTAGATGATATAATATACCCAAATTATATTAAGACAATGACTAGCTTGACTAAGAAATACAAAAAAACATCTTTATTTTGTGGATGGGATCATTTAATCTCAAATGAAGAAGAGCTATATAAAGATTCGAAAGAAATTAAAAATACCCATAAAACAACATATAATAGAAGTTTTCTTTTTGGAAAAGCTGGGTTTATTAACTTGCTAGACTCCCTCCAAAGATGCTATTTAGGATGTCATCCAGTTTGGAAAAAGGAACTTCATGATAAACATGGTTATTTTAGTTCTGAATACGGTACCTCTGGTGACTATGAATTTTGGACAAGATGTATAGCCAATGGAGAAAGAGCGTATTGTTCTAGTGAAATAATTGGAGGTTATTTCCATAACCCAAACGGATTATCGACAAAAAAAGAGCATCGTATCTTATCAGCAAAATATGATCAATTGATAAAAAATGCATATGCAACAACATTTTAAAAAGGTAATAAGTTTTTCACTGTGGGGCAACAATCCAAAATATACTGTTGGGGCTTTTAAGAATGCAAAATTAGCACAAATAATATATCCAGATTGGACCTGCAGATTTTATATAGGGCAAAGTACTTTACGAGGAAGCAAGAAACTGATTGAACGTCTGCAAAGTATGCGTAATGTAGAGCTTATAGAAATGCAAGAAGACGGTGATTGGTCTGGGATGTTTTGGAGGTTCCTCCCTGCATCCGATCCGGATATCGACGTCATGATATCAAGAGATACAGACTCAAGACTTACCAAGAGGGAGAAGGCGGCGGTTGAAGAATGGCTGGCTAGTGATAAAGACTTTCATATCATGAGGGATCATCCGTTCCACACCGCCAAAGTAATGGGTGGAATGTGGGGTGTGAGAACAGGTCTGCTCCCGGACATGGATTCAATGATAAAAAATTATAAGAAAGGAAACTTTTGGCAGGTAGATCAAAATTTTTTGTCTGAACTGATATATGAAAGAGTTAAACAACACTCCTTTGTTCACGATGAATTTTTTGAAAATAAAAAGTTTCCAACAGAAAGAGAAACCTCTGGCGCTTTTGTTGGAGAGGTATATAGCGCCAATGAAATGTTTAATTCAGAACATAGAAATATATTAATTAATTTTATAGGAAGAAAAAAATGAAAATATCAGTTTGTATACCATGCCATATAAATGATTTTGAAGATTTAAAAAAATTAATAATTAATTTAAATTCACAATCTAGAAAGCCGGACGAGGTAATAATTTTTATTAAACCGGTTAATAAAAACTTTTTAGACAATAAAAATTTATTCTTAGATAAAGAAATTAATTATCAAATAATAACTGATAGTAAATATTCTACTATGGGTTATGGAAAAAATCGGTGTATAGAAAAAGCAACCGGTGACATTATTTGCCTAATGGACTCAGATGATACTGTACATTTTTCTAAAATTGAATTTGTAGAAAAATTTATGAAAAATAATTTAAACTGTGATATAATGGTACATGGATATCATTATAATGATATTGATGCATTAAATAATTTAAAAATTAATCTTGAGGATGAGAGCTATAGTGCTTGTCATGCCGATCCCAAGACACTTGGCATTACAACAAGTTGTGGAAGCGAATTACACCATGCTCATGCTTCATTTAGGCGAGATGTCATAAAAAATAATATGTTCCCGGAAGAAAATATTGCATACAGAATTGATGACTCTGTAATGTTAAAACTGTTATTGAAAAAAAATTATAATATATTTTTTTCAAAACATAAATTTATATCCTTTAACAATATTTAGTATTATGAAAATTAATAGAATATTATTTTCTTTAAATAACAATAAAATTTACAGTTCTTTTTGGAATATTAATTCTGAAATATATTATAAATTTTATAATGTAACACCAACTTTAGTTTATTACGGAACCAAAGAGGAAATTAAAGAATTAAAATTATCTGATAAGTTTGGAGAAATAATAGTAATTAACAATACTAAAAATCTTGTTCTTAACAAAGAAAGAGATTGCTTTGTACCCTTTACTATGTTTTATTGTTGCAAGAATTTTAAAAATGAAGTTTGTATGACATCTGGGATTGATCAAATTCCTCTTTCTAATTTATTTTTTAAAAAAATTGAAAAATATCAAGAAGACAAATATATTGTCCCATTTTCAGATGCTTATGGAAGAGATAATCTATTTCCTTCTTCTCATCATGTTGGTAAAGGGCGCTCGTTTGATGAAATATACAACTTTGCAGATTGTTTTTCAGAAGAAATAAAGAAAATGTTGTCTATGAAAAGTTTAGATCCACTACCAAAGGATCTGTGGGGGCTAGATGAAACTTATTCTTCGAGAAAAATTTTAGAACAAATAAATAAAGGAAATAAAAATATTGTGCTAGAAAAAAATTACTTCCACACAGAGTACAGCCCAAGAAAGCTCTGCAGATCAACAATATCAAAAAATATTTTATTATTAGAAAAATTAAAATCTTCTTATTATACAGAGTTTCACTCCTTAAGGCCAATAGAAAAACATAGAGAAACTATAGTACATATTATAAAAGAAAGATATGGAGACCTTGAATGCCTGCAATAGTAAGAGATATATTTGAAAATTATGTTAAAGAGAAGTTTAATTTAAAAGATTGCATAGCAGTTAACAATGGCACTTCTGCTTTAATAGCCTCAATGTGGTCACTTGGGATGCAACCAGGGGATGAGGTTATAACAACTCCATTTACATTTATTGCAACTTCAAATGCAATATTAATATCTGGTGCTACACCAATTTTTGTCGACATAAAAGAAAGTAATTCGTTAATTGATGAAAATAAAATAGAAGAAAAAATTACAGAAAAAACAAAAGCTATCGTAGTTGTACATCTATTCGGAAGAATGTGTAATATGGAGAAGATTAAAAACTTAGCCAAAAAACACAATCTTTATCTTATAGAAGACACATCTCAATCCTTCTTAGCAAAGGATGCGAATGATAATTATGCCGGAATGATATCAGATATAGGTACATTTTCTTTTTACAAAACAAAAAATATTTCCACTTTTGAGGGAGGCATGATATGTATACCTCAAGAATCCAAAGCAGATCCAGAATTGATAAGATCGATCTGCAACCATGGGCAGACAAAAAAGTATGTTCATGAATATCTTGGTTTTAATTTTAGATTAGCAGAGCCCTTGTGCCTGATGGCATATGAGCAAATGAAGCTTCATGAGGAAGGTTTAATATCTCAATTAGGTTTAACAACAGAAGAGGCCGGACACTATCCAGAGGTGGTCTATAAGCAGCCGGCTTATATTAAAAGAAAAATTATTGGAAATTGTCCAATAGCAGAAAAAAAAGCAAAATATATTAAGGAGAAGTATTATGCAAATTAAAAATTTAGAAAAAATTCTTGGAAGAAACTTGTATGTTGATTTAATAGAAGATGCAAAAAAACTAAATTTTTCTCAAGATAAAATTTTAATTACTGGAGCTAATGGCTCAATTGGGGAAAGATTAACTAGTTTTTTTGATGACATGAAAGTTAATTACGTTGCTACTGATATTCATAATATGGATGTGACTGACAAGGAGCAATTTCCAAGTGAAGATTTCACACATATTGTCAATATCGCCGGCGCCAAACACGCTCCGGCCGGCGAAGAATGTGTTAGGTCGGCAGTCGATATAAATACGATAGGCGTATTAAATTTATTAGATAAATACCCTAATGCACACCACATACTCTGTAGTACATGTAAAGCATGTAACCCTGAAACTGTTTATGGTGCTACTAAATTAATATCTGAAAGACTAGTTTTAAATGTGGGAGGCTCAGTCTGCAGATTCTACAATGTTATAGAAACTTCTGGTAATGTTTTTGAAATTTGGGAAAATTGCGAAGACCCAATAACAGTAATGGAATCTTGTAACCGGTTTTTCATCGCCCTAGATGAAGCAGTTAGTCTTCTAATGCATTCGATAAAACATAAGGGAAGGTTTATGATCGACACTCCAGAAATACGTTCAATGAAAGACGTATCGAATGCTCTGTATCCACAAAGGCCAAAAATAATGGCTTCTCCAAGAAGGGGAGATAGGATATCAGAGAAGATTTATGCAGATCATGAGTATGTCTCTAGAAAAATACACGATAAAATCAATAATATAGTGTCACCAAATGATTGATAAGAAAATATGCGTTTTTGCTTATGATTTTAAACATCTTAAAACTCAAAATGGCTTAATTAACATGTTTATGTCTGGTTATAAGCCAAGCTTGGTGGTGTTGCAGGGTTGGAAAAAGTTAAAAATAAAAAAATCCAATATCAGGGTTAACCCAAAAGACTTCTGTCTTCTAGAGCCTAGGTTAATATTAGATAAATTAAATATTAATTATATAATTGCTGATCACAATTCAAAATTAAGCATTACAAAAATAAAAGAAGAAAATTGTGATATTGGTGTCATACTAGGTTCTAGAATATTATCAAAAAATGTGATAGATTGCTTTAAAACAGGAATACTAAATTTGCATCCGGGGATCCTCCCACTTAACAGAGGGCTTGATACTATTCAGTGGGCAGTGGTGAAAAACATAAAACAAGGAGCTACTTCGCATATAATTAATAAAGAAATAGATAAAGGTTTTTTAGTAATGAAAGAAAATATAGAAATTTTTAAAGATGATACACTTATTGATATTTATATGAGAATTTCAAGCTTAGAGCAAGATCTTTTAATTAAGTCTTTAAATTTATTAATTAATCAAAATTTTAAACCACATGTACCACTAGAATCAGGTGAATACCATTCGACATTGCTATCTTCATATAAAGAAAATTTTAATAAATTATTTAAAATCTATAAAGAAAATGCTGCATGAAAAACGTCGCCCTACTTCTTCCTGGAATATCCAGATCGGCTAAATTATGCTATGAATCTTTAAAAAATAACATATTAGATATTTATAACGTTGATATTTTCATACATACATACGAGCAATCTAATATTAGTGTCGACGAAAGACATGTTGAACACGAAAACTCATATGAAGAATTAATAAATTTATTTAATCCAAAAGAAATTGTTGTTGAAGATTATTTTAAAATAAGGCCCAAGCTTAAAGAAAAATTAAATAATATTAGTTCTATAACAGCTGTTCATCCAATGAGATGTGTCTCTTCATTTTATAAAATTGAAAAATGTTTTAATTTATTAGAAAAATATAATATTAATAAATATGATTTTTTTATTAGATCTAGAATGGATATATTATATGAAGAAAAACTTTTTTTTAATATTATAAAAAGTGGAGAAGTATATATTCCTAAGCCAAGTACTAAAAAAACTGTTTTCGAAAATGGATATTATAAATCTTATTCTGGAGATTATCAAAAAGATTTTGTTATGGATCATTTTGCCATAGGAGATTATAAAGCAATGCATGCATATTGTAGCGCTTACAAAAATATTGATAATTTATGTTATAATAATAAATTTTCTTTGCATCCTGAACTTATAACAAGGCAAAATATTATTAATAAAAAAATAAATATTAATCGATTTAAATTTGGTTATTCGCTATATAGAAAGCCGGTAGTATAAAATAATGAATAATAATAAAATAAAACTAGTAATTTTTGATTTAGATGGAGTAATTTTTGATGGTAAAGATATTCATTTTAATGCTTTAAATGATGCGCTTTCTTCGGTTGATAAGCGGTTAATAATTAATAAAGAAGAACACTTTACTAAATATGATGGACTTAAAACAAGCCAAAAATTAAATATTCTAACTAAAGAAAAAGGACTAGATCCAAAATACTATGAACAAATTTGGAGTCTAAAACAAGAATACACTTTCAAACAAATTCAAGAACTGCAGTCTAATGCTGAGATATACAATGTCATGTCTTGGTTGGCAAAACAAAATATAAAAATTGCATGTTGTTCTAATTCTATTAAAAAAACAATAATAAAAGTCTTAAAAGCGCTTGACATTATTAAGTATTTTGATATCATATTATCAAACGAAGATGTAAAAAACAGCAAGCCTCATCAGGAAATATATTGTACTGCAATGCAAAAAGCTTCTGTTTTCCCCGAGGAAACTCTTATAATTGAGGATTCACCATATGGGCTTCAAGCAGCATACAGATCGTCTGCAAATGTTTTAAGAGTTTCTTCTTCGAGAGATGTTAATTTAAATTTAATTTCAGAAACAATAAATCAAAATTCTAAAAAAAGAATAAAATATAAATGGAGAAATAAAAATATGAATATATTAATTCCAATGGCCGGTGCGGGCTCTAGGTTCGCAGCTGCCGGTTACAACAAACCCAAGCCTCTTATCGATGTATGCGGCCGACCAATGATTCAAGTTGTTGTAGAAAATCTTTCTTTAGAGGCAAACTATATTTTTATAGTTCAAAAAGAACACACAGAAAAATATAATTTAGATACAGTGTTAAAAACAATAAAGCAAAATTGTAAAATTATTGAAACAGATGGACTCACTGAAGGTGCGGCGTGTACTGCTCTACTTGCAAAAGATTTAATAAATTGTGATGAACCCTTATTTTTTGCAAATTCTGATCAATTTGTAGAATGGGAACCAATTAATTTTTTCTATAAAATGCAAGAAACTCAGTGTGACGGAGGGATTGTTACTTTTAAAGGCAATCATCCAAAGTGGTCTTATGCTAGAACTAATGATAAAAATCTAGTTGTTGAAGTAGCTGAAAAAAATCCTATATCAAATAATGCAACCGTAGGTTTTTATTATTGGAAGAAAGGTTCTGATTTTGTAAAATATGCAGAACAAATGATAGAAAACAACATAAGAGTTAATAACGAGTTTTATGTATGCCCTGTTTTTAATGAAGCGATAAAAGATAATAAAAACATAATAACATCCCCTGCAGAAAGGATGTGGGGGCTGGGCACCCCTGAAGATTTAAAGCTGTTTGTTGAAAATGAAAAACTATAAACTTATATCTCACCGAGGCAACATTAAAGGCCCAAATCCAAATTTTGAAAACTCAGAAAACTATATTAATAATGCGTTAGATCTTGGTTATGGTGTAGAAATTGATATATGGTACATGGATGGCAACATATTTTTAGGCCATGACGCACCACAATATAAAACAAATGTTGAGTTTATTAAAAAAGAAAATATTTGGATCCATTGTAAAAATATAAAAGCTTTATTTTTTTGTTACGATAATAATATAAAAAATAATTACTTTTTTCACAATATCGACAATGTAACTTTAACATCCAACAACTTTCTGTGGACATATCCAGGTAAAGATATTACATGTAGATCAATTGCAGTTTTACCAGAAGTTGTCAATGCGTGGGATATCTCTAAAGCAGCCGGCGTTTGCACAGATTATGTTGAGAAACATAGTAATGAGATAATATGAAAATATTAATAATACAAAGTAACGGAAAGCATGAAAAAAACAAGCATTTTAGAGAGTGTTTTTGTTTAGCTCGTTCATTTCAAAAGTTAAATTATCAAACGACTATTTGGGGGTTGGGACATGAGAGTTTTAACCAGAGTGTTGATTTTGAAAATTATAGTTTAATAATTAACTTAGAAAACTATGACACTAGTAAGTGGATACCAGATATGTCAAAAATTAAAACAAAAAAAATGCTTTGGTCAATTGATGCACATTGCGCCGGCGAAGCAAAATTTAATTATGAGTTTAACAGAGGAAATTACAGTCTATTACTGCACTCGACTAAAGACTATGCTGATGGCAAGAAGAAAGTATGGTTTCCAAATTGTTATGATAGTACTTTGATAGGACCTAGAAAGGTGGATAAAAGAAGTGATATTGGCTTCTGTGGTAATGTTGTTAATAGGCAAGAAATAATAGATTTTTTAAAAAATAACTTTAATTTTATATTTGATAAATTTGTTATTGGCGAAGATATGGTAAGAACAATAAATTCATATAAAATTCATTTTAATAAAAACATGTTAAATGATATTAATTATAGAAATTTTGAGACTATTGGATGTGGTATACCATTAATAACAAATTACAATTATCAGTATAAAATACTTGGTTTTAAACAAAAAGAAAATGCATTATTTTATAATAATAAAAATGAATTAAAAGAAATTTTAACTATTGTTTTAAAAGATAAAAAAATGCTTGAAAATATATCAAAAAATAGTTTATTATTAGCTAGAAAACACACTTATGATGTTAGGGCTAAATTTTTGATAGAGGTTTTATATAAAAATTTATGAAAAACATACTAGTAACAGGCGGCGCTGGCTTTGTCGGCTCAAGCTTAATACAAAAACTTTGTATAAAAAATAATGTTAAAATTTGGTCACTAGATGATTACTCTACAGGAAAAGAAGAGAAGCATGTTAAATTAAACAATGTGAAGTACATCAAAGGACACACAAAATTAATAAACACTACATGGTTTTCAGAGCAAGCACCAGATGTAACATTCGATACGATATTTCATTTTGGAGAATATTCTAGAATTGAGCCTTCATTAAAAGAAATAAAGAAAACTTTCGATTCAAATTCAATTGGTACTTTTGAAATATTAGAATATTGCAAAAAAAACAACAGTAAATTAATTTATTCTGCTTCAAGTACCAAATTTGGTGATGGCGGCGCAAACGTTAACAAATCTCCATATGCTTTTTTTAAAAGTAAAAATGTTGAATTAATAAAAAATTATAATAAATGGTATAATTTAGAATATAAAATTGCTTATTTCTACAATGTATACGGACCAGGACAAATTGAAAAAGGAGATTACGCTACTGTTATAGGTATTTTTGAAAGACAATTTCGAAGCTCCGAAGCTTTAACTGTTGTATCTCCCGGAACACAAAAAAGAGATTTTACGTATATTGATGATATTATTAGCGGCGTATTAACCATATCGACGCATTGCGGCGAAGAAAAAGAATTTTGTTTAGGTAGTGGGAATTCTTATTCAATATTGGATGTAGCAAAAATGTTTGGTCCAGAGGTTGTTTTCCTTCCAGAAAGAGCAACAGAAAGAATGGATACTAGTATTAATTTAAGCCTATCAAAAAAAGAATTAAATTGGGAAGCCACAATGAGCTTAGAACAGTACATAGAAAAAATAAAAAATAATTAATTATGATTATTGTAACCGGTGGCAGCGGATTATTAGGATCCGCTTTTAAAAAAATATTACCAAATGCTATTTTTCCAACAAGAAGACAAGTTGATTTATCCAGCTCTGTGCATATCAAGCAATATTTCGAAAAAGTTGGTAAAAAAAATATTGATGCAGTAATACACCTTGCCGCTTTTGTTGGTGGGGTGAAAGCAAATACAGAAAATGTATATAATTTTTATCAGCAAAACTCTAACATAAATAATAACGTTATCGATGCATGTGTTTGGGCTGGTATACCAAAGTTGGTTTGCTGTTTATCAACATGCATATATCCAGATCGGCCTTATATTTCATATCCTTTAACAGAAGAGCAACTTCATCTAGGCCCACCTCACCCTTCAAATTTTGGCTATGCTTATGCCAAGAGGATGGTTGATGTGCAGCTAAGAGCAGCCAGAAAGCAGCATGGTTTAGAATATATATCAGTCATTCCAAACAACCTTTATGGTGAAAATGATAACTTTGATTTAGAAAACAGTCATGTTATTCCGGCTTTAATAAGAAAAATTTGGGAAGCAAAAATAAACAATAAGCCTCATTTTGAAGTGTGGGGAGATGGAGAGGTGTATAGGGAGTTTTCTTATTCAGGAGATATTGCAAAAGCAATTTTGTTTTGTTTAGAAAATTATAAAGAAGAAGATCCAATAAATATAGGAAATACACAAGAGTATTTTTTAAAAGATATTATATATATAATTAAAAAAGAACTTGACTATAGTGGTAATATTGTATATGATAGAACAAAGCCTAAAGGACAAATAAAAAAGCCGACTTCAAATAAGAAGTTTATTAACCTTGGCTGGAAGCAAGAAGACTACACCGGAGTGGAAGACGGGATTAGAAAAACTTGCGAATGGTTCAAAAGAAAGTACCCAAACATTAGAGGAGTTAGTTGAAAACAGCAATCATAACAGGAGTAACCGGTCAGGACGGCTCTTACCTTGCTGAGTTTCTGCTTGAAAAGGGTTATAAAGTCATTGGCCTAAAGCGAAGAAACTCTTCTATTTGCACATCTAGAATTGATGAAAAGTGCTTTACTCACAAGCACTTCCACATGGAGTATTACAACTTTGTTGATTCCGGAGCACTTTATCGGCTCCTCAAGAAGTACAACCCTGACGAAGTATACAACCTAGGCGCCCAATCACATGTTAGAGTTTCTTTTGACGTACCAGAGGAGACTGTCGAGACTGTGGCCATGGGTACCCTTCGCTGGCTCGAAGCAATAAGGAACCTTGATCCAACTATTCGTTTTTATCAAGCATCATCTTCAGAAATGTTCGGTGACAATCCAGAAAACCCACAAAGTGAAGACACGAAGTTCATGCCGGCATCGCCCTATGCTTGTGCTAAGGTGTTTGCACACAACCTAGTGCACAACTATAGAGAAGCATACGGACTTCACGCCTCTTGTGGTATCCTCTTCAACCACGAGTCACCCCGAAGAGGAGAAACTTTTGTAACAAGAAAAATCACTCTAGCAGCTGCAAGAATCAAGTCTGGGCTGCAAGAAAAGCTTTACCTAGGAAATCTTGATGCAAAAAGAGATTGGGGATACGCAAAAGATTATGTTGAGGCAATGTGGCTAATGCTGCAGCAAGAAGATCCAGGTGATTATGTTATAGCCACCGGCGAGACCTACAGCGTAAAAGAGTTTCTAGATCACGTGTTTGAGCATGCAGGCCTAGATGTCGATGAATACGTAGAAATCGACGAGCGCCTTTTTAGGCCCCATGAAGTCCCACTTCTTTTAGGTGGTGCCACAAAAGCTAGAGAAAAACTTGGCTGGATTCCAAAGGTTGGCCTTAAGGAATTAGCCAACCTGATGTATGAAAGCGATTTACAATATATTAATAAAGGAGAAAAATAATGCAACTATCAAATCAAGCAGCCGGAGCCCTGTTAATGGTTCTACAGAAGTGTCTTTGGGAACAAATCGATATCATGGACCTTCTTAACGATATGGTCTTTGAAATGTCTGATGACGGGCTGGTGGTCACTAATCCACCTGTCGTATCCGGAGACCTTTCAGAGCTAGAAGAGGCCGTCAATGCGGAAGATTGATAAGCCCTGGGGCCACGAAGTCATCTGGGCGGAAACTGACAACTATGTTGGAAAAATCCTTCATATCGATGCCGGCCACCGTCTTTCGCTTCAATACCACAATTATAAGGAAGAGACCATTTATGTAATGGAAGGGACACTTCTTGCTTGGTCGGAAGAAGAGGGGGCAGTTACCGTCAACAAGGGTGACACTTGGTACAACGAGCCGGGCCGCATTCACCGTTTCGGTGCACCACAAGACGCTGATGTTGTCTTACTAGAAGTATCAACACCTCATTTGAATGATGTTATAAGATTGGAGGATGACTATGAAAGAGAACAAGACGGTTGCCACTAGCGGGTATTTCGATCCAATCCACGTCGGGCATATTGAATACCTAGAAATGGCTGCAAAACTTGGAGACAAGCTAGTCGTTATTGTTAACAACGATAATCAAGCCAAGCTTAAGAAAGGGGCGCCATTTATGGCAGCTGCAGATAGGCTTAAAATTGTCTCTTCTCTAAGCTGCGTCGACGAAGTTTTTCTTTCTATCGATGAGGATCCTACAGTTTGCAAATCTCTATGCGCCGTCAAGCCGGACATTTTTGCAAAAGGCGGCGATCGTTTTGTGGATGAGATTCCAGAAGCTGCAGTCTGTAAAGAAATCAATGCAGAAATAATCGACGGGCTTGGAATGAAGATTCGGTCATCTTCTGATTATTACAGTAAGGAAGAGTAATGCCCATCTATACTTACGAATGCAAAAAATGCGGCTCGACCTTGAAAGCAATGCTCGGACCAGACGAGAACCCAGCCACCTGTACAGAGGTGTCTGATTGCGCCGACGAGGGCGAAATAACAAAATTTCTATCTAGAGTTAATATCCGAAGAGCCGCTGAGGAAACGTCAAAAAAGACTGGCGAATTAACAAAAGATTACATT
>Ga0080013_1004012_pt1 | contig 14822 bp, 19 predicted proteins | sample ETNvirenome_6_85_FD_69236 | JGI IMG/M metagenome (GOLD analysis project Ga0080013, IMG submission 69236) | Marine viral communities from the Pacific Ocean - ETNP_6_85 (SPADES assembly) (version 2) | ecosystem: Environmental > Aquatic > Marine > Oceanic | place: Pacific Ocean | collected 2013-06-19
ACCAGATGCAATCCTTGCGTCTCTTCCTCTAATACTCGTTTTTCCTCTTGGATCTACGATAAGATTCTGAGATGGAATAGAAATTTTATTTCCACCTTTAAGATATCCATCTTTATTAGTGAACATTGACTGATTGTATCCTTTGCCTTCTTTTGCCATATTTTTCTCCTAATGGTTTGTATATACTAAGATCTAGGACCTTTCAAGGTTCTAACATCTTTAGCCTTCATTTTATCTGAAGTCAGTTTAACATCAGCAGATATCAATGATTTCTCAATTGCTGTATCTGCTCTTAAATTAGCTAAGTCTTCATTCTGTTCTAATTTATCATCTGTGATTTCTCTATTTTGAACCATCTTAGCGTTATCTAAATTAATTCTTGCATCCACTTCTTGTTGTTTTCTCTCAGCGTCCATTGCTTTAAGATCTACTTCTCTCTCTTTAAGTTTTAATAATGGATCATGATCAAATCTACTTGTAATAGCTTTTTCTTCACTTAAAAACTCTTCAGTCATATCAGCAATCAATATAGCTTTTCTTGCTTCTATCTTTTGAGATATTTGTTGGAACTGTTGTTGTATTTGCGGATTCTGTACAGCAGCCGCTTGCATTTGTGGTAACATTTGCATCTCTTGTGGAAATTCTAATTGTACTTGTTCTTGAGCCATTAAAGAAATATGCTCCATAATATTTTTTTCTAAAGCTGCAGTAATGCTAGGATTGTTTCTAACAAAGTTACTTGCCATAAAATTTAAGTGAGCTGTAACGTGTGCTCTGTGATCTTGACCTGGAAACGCTTGGAAAGGTTTCATAGCCATTGCATCAATATGTTCTATCGCCGGATCCTTTGGTTGATTTGGAGGAGGCGGTGGTAAAACTCTATCAATATCTTTTATACCTAATGCTTCATACATTTTTCTGTAACACATATACATGTTGTGCATTTGTGGATTAGACATTGCTAATTGTAATTCTGTTTGGGCTAAAGTAATTCTTTGTGTCATTGAAAATATGTTTGGATCAGCAACAGGTAGAATATCTACTCTGTCATCAAAATCTGCAACCTTAATATTTCTTTGTCCCCCCACTACATCATATGGATATTCAGGAGGCAAATAAGTTTTAAAGATATTAGCCAGTAATTTAAATTCCGATTTCAAAGACACATACAGTCTTTTATGGATTGCTGACATTACTCTTGAACCACGTTCCAAAAGAGCTACGGTCGTACCAACAGCAGCCTGCTGGTTCCCGTCCCCGACCTGCATGTCAGCAATGGACGCGAATCTTTGTCCTGCCTGAACGACAATTCCCATCAATTGCAATAAAGTCTGAGATGGTTCTTTGTATGGTAAAAATACAAAGGCATCTTTTAAATTTCCACCTGGTGTATCTACATCTTTAAATTCACCTGGTTGTATGTTTGCAGCGTCATCTTTTACTCTGACACCTCTTTGTTTAAATCCTGCCGGAAGATTTGATAATGTTCCCGCATCTAATAATTGACGGAGAGCCGCCGTTGCCGTACGACTCAATCCGCCAATCATATGAATGAGTCCAAGTCCATAAAATCCAAGTCCTGGCAGAAATTTGAAATGGACGAAATATTGGATCTTATTTTTCGTTGGATCATTGGGCGCGAAGTTTCGTCTAATAGACAAAACCTTCCGACTACCTTCATCGATTGTAACAATGTAAGGTAATTTTATTCCTGTTGGTTCACCATCGGCGCCAACATCTTCGAAACCTTCTAAATCAAGGTTCACGTGGAATTCTAGTAATTTGTATAAAGGTTCTACTCTTTGTGATTTACTTAAACCTTCTAATTCTAATTCTTTTTTAGTTACTGGATCAGCATTTATATCTTGTGGTTTAGATAATTCTATATCTCTGTAAAAACCGGATACTTGTTGCTTACGTAATTCGTTTTCTGAAATTTTAATAACATGACAAACCGATGTTGCATCTTCTAATGAAGTTGCAGTGTAAGGTACAATTAAATCATCAGCTGGTACAAATTTAGAAACCGCACGTTGTAACAAATCATCATAGTAAACTTTTTTAAATGTAGAACCTGCAAGTGGTAAATAAAATAACATTTGATCAAACTCAGGTTCATATTCTTTCATTTGATCCATTAACTGATAGTTCATGAAATCTTTTACTCTTTGAGACTGTTGTTCTTTCATCGGGTTGGATAAACCCATGACTTGAGTTCTTACTGGTCCATCAGCCGGGAGTAACTCTTTATAAGCGAGCGCCTGAAACTGAGTAACAGCTTCAGCAAGAACCGGGTGAGTCGCCCCTGACGCGCCTTGGAAAGGCTCCGTTCTATTTTCATATTTAAATCCTAACAGATCTAAACCAACAGTGTAAGCTCTTTCCCAATCTCCACGAGAAGTTTTATATTCTCTATAATCTCCATCTAGCTGACTAGCCATTGGAGATAAAGTCTCATCGGGTAATAATTCTGCTAAGTTAGCGAAGTGATCGCCACCATCTGGTATATCTACTTGATTAGGATCAAAATCAATTGTAGCGCCACCATCTTCTTCTTCAGTAACTTCAATTGGTTTTTTTCCTAGTTGGTCTGCAATATCAACTTCCTCAAGAATTTGCTCTTCTACAAGCTCTTCTGGTCGTTTAACATTTGGGAGACCTTTATCGATTTCTGCCATTTAAATTCTCCTGCTTCTTCTTATCTTGTTTTTTATCTTTAATCAACCCCTGTGGATTAGGCCCTCTTAATGGAGGTATTTCCTTCCATTTAACATGCTTCATGTTTTTAACTAATGTTGGGTTTTTCATTTTCTTTTTAAACTCGCTATTCCGCCTTCTCTTAAATGTAATTCAGGATATCTATATCTTATTTCTTCCAGAGATTCTTCGGTAATTGGATCCTCTTTAGTTATATTTCTTTTTTTATTATACTCATATAATTCTTCATCACTCATTTTATCCATTTTTGACTGCTCTAAAGCAGCATCACTTTTTAAATCATCTAATTTAGGAAGAGGACTAAAAGGATTAATTAAATCATATGCCGTTTTAACAGTTCTAGGAATTGATTGTAGATTCCATAAATTATTGGTTAATACATTCCCAAGCCACCCTTGATCAGTATTAACTTGCTTACTCTGCGTAGGAAATGCTTTTTCTTTTCTTCTTTTTAATTTTTCTGTTGCTACCTTTTGTAAATCTCCAAAAGCAGTGTGAATATCGGCATCCTTTACATTCATACTTTCCATAGAAATTTGATCTAAATTGGGAGTTGGAAATACTTCACCAGCTTTATCCATACCAATTTCAGTTTTTGTTTTTCTCCATAACTTCTCTGTTTCTTTATCATAAGTTGTATATAATTTTTCTCTACTAGCTAAAAATTCATTTTTAGCTTTTTCTGTTTGGAAATAACCACTATCCAATAATTCTTTATCACGTTCTTGTTGTTTTGTTCCTTTTAGAGTTCGGTCACTAATCTCTCTTATCGTATCAAAAGCTTTACTCCCTATTCCCATTTCTTTAGCAACTTTTTTTAGTTCTTTGTTATAGGCTGCATCACCCTTATTTGTTATTCCAAAAGTAACCTCATCTATAGCCATCGCTTTAGCTTCTTCCTCACTATAACCTTGACTCTCATAATTATTCTTAGAAGCTTTATAAAATATATATTCCAACACCACAGCTTCTGGTCCTAGAAGAGATACCAACCAACCCCCACTAGCTAAAGGAACTCTACCTCCTTTAGAAGCAACCCTGCCTCCAGATGAGAGTGGGTCTACTATATTCTTCAGTTTACTCGGAAGAACTTGTCTTAATAAGTCAAGATCTATTTTTTTCTTTCCTAAAGCTATAATTTGATCTGCTTGTTCTTTTGTTATTTTAGCAAAATCTAGTTCTCCAAGTTTGTCTCCATAAGCTAATCCTTTTTTAGGATTAAAACCAACGTCTTTTAATTTAGCTACACTACCCGCTTCGTCTAATTTTAATAATTCAAAATTAACTAAACCTTGACCTTCAGTTCCTTTTAGCTGCCCCCTTAAACCTCTCATAGCATTGTTAAACTCCCCTATAATTTTTTCCTTGTCAGCTATTGAGTGATTTGGATTTTTTAACTTAACTAAAGCTTGACTTAATAATTCATTACGAAGTCTTTCAACTTTTTTTACACTTGGTAAAACATTTACTTCTTTTGGTATCAAACCCCATCTACTTAATGTCTGTGTAGTAAATTTAGGTTGACCATGTTGTATTTCTATATCACTGGACATAGATCCTGGAAATTTTTCTGTTTTATATTCTTGTAATGCTTTATAGATTCTAAAAGGGTCTTGCTCGTTGTATCTGGCCTCTTTCAGTCGCCTTAACTTTCGAAAGTATTCTTGAGTTTTAAAAGGTTGAACTCTAATAGTGTAAATATTACTTGTAAAAATATTATTAACTAATTTTTGTACTTCAGCAAAACCCTCTTCAGTTGCAGGGAAAACTCGTGTTTTATTTTTTCCAAAAAATTCGCCACTAACCTGTGGGTCTTGAATGGTAACTTTAATAGATTTTTGACCTGCTTTAGTTGTGTCCGGAGATACGTTGATACCTTTAATATTAACGTTTTTTATTTTATCTGCTAACTCATCACTTATTTTTGTGATACCTGTTATTTGTTTAGGTTTTTTAGGTACATATTTTTCAAAAGTAAATTTTTCTAATAAAGGTTTATAATCTACTTGGCTTTTTGAAAAACTACCACCAGGTTTTTTACCTGTTATTTCTTTTATTTTGTTTTTTAAAGCAGACATGTCTTTAAACTTAGTTTGACCCGTTTCTATTAAAGACATTAGTGTCTTTTTTATAAACCCACCACCATACCCTGGCCGTGATCCGTCAACCGATGGTGTTACTAACTGACCCCCTGCAAATCCTTTTGTTCGATGTTTCATCATATCGGATCTTTGCATCGCTGCTGATTCAGCCTCGTTCCGTGATCCGTGAATCGAAGTTGGTTCTATTATACCTTTTTTGATCATAGATCTTAATTGATCTTCTGTAAATGATCGACCATCATGAATACTTGGAATATTAATCCATTTACCATTTAAAAATAGTGTTGCAGATTTTTCTGAAACTCTTTCACCTTCTGGTGTTTTATAAATTCTTCTATCGAATTGTGTAACTTCTTTTGTTGGAGTACCAACTAATGGGCCTCCTTCAGCAAGGTCCATGATCCGTGGTTCAAGGACTTCAGATTCATAGAACTCGGACCACGCGCCATCGGCTGCTTGATAGTCGTTCGTTCTAAAAAATTCCATTGCGTCGTTGTAATCTTTAATTTTCATTATTCTCCTAACAGCCTAGCAATACCACCTGATGCATAGTCCTCATAGTCAGGTAACGAATCATCCCAATCCGCTTCCCAAACTTCTTTTTGAGCTTTAGATGATTTAGATGTTTTGCCTGTGGCATATTTTTCTACTTCAGTAAAATCAGATCCGTGATTGCCATATTTTTCAATGGAGACGTCTTCAAATTTTATATTCTCTGGATGTCCTCCAGTAAATTCTGCTTCTTCAATATTAAACTCTTCTGGGACTTCTTTACCTTTAGATTCTATTTTTCCTGATTTACTCATATCAGGTTCAATCATTTCTTTTGCTTTATATTCTAATCTAGTAGGTTGACCATGATAACCATCAACCCAACCATGTTTACCTTGACCAATGTCAACCCATACATCTCCTGTGTTTAAATCTTGGTTTACATAAATATCTGTTTTGGAATTTGGTAATTTAGATTTATGAGTAACAAGTCTATCATATTCTGTCACATCCAATTTTTTACCTTCTTTAATAACTTTATTTACAAGAGGCTTGAACCATAATGGCATTCCTTTAATATTTTTAATTGGAACTTCTGTTAATTCTTTTATAACTTTCTTTTTGGCACCGCCTTTAAGTAGACCTGCTACTCCATATTTAGCCGCTGCTCCTGTTGCACCTAATGCTGCCATTAATTTTAAAAATGCTCTTCGGCCCATTCCGCCGCCTGCGAAACCTGCTCTTCCACCTTTATTAAATTTCCAATTCCAAGTTAAATATTTATTTTCCAAATCTTTATCTGTTTTAAATCTAATGTCATAATTATCGCCTTTTTTACCAAGAATGAAATTAATTTTTTCATCATCTGTTGTATCTTTAAACAACGTTTCATTTTCTTTCATAAAATCTATTTTATTTTTTATTTTTATTCCTTCTACTCCACCATACAAACCATCTTTTTCACCCATTAAAGTTCCACCATAGGTCACGTCTTTTGTTCCAAGATTAAAATCATTACCTAGACCTCCTTCGCCTATTTTTACTGACGCTTGAGGATATACTTTAAGTCCATCTTGATAAGGCACTCTTTCATTTGAATCTTCTGCAAGTAAATAACTTAAGCCGGCTCTACCGCCTTTGTTATATAAACCTGGCATATTTAATAATTGATAAATTTGATTAATACCTTCTAAACCTAACTCACCTGCAAGAACAGAAGGACCACCTCCCCATCGAGTAAGTTTATCGATCAATGATTCTTTTGCGCTTCCACCACCTGCTTTGTTCCATCTACCTTTATCAAAATCTACTTTAATAACTTCACCAGATTTTTTAGGTTTAACTCTTTCACTTTTTGGAACTACGGGAGTATTTAAAATATTATCTAATTGTTTTTCATTTTTAATTAATTTAGGGTCAATGCCTTTTTGAAACAAAGATTCTTTTACAAGCATTTCACCAAAGTCAACTTTGCCTTTATCAGGTATTTTCATAATACCGGATTTATCTTGTTTCATGATTTGTTTCATGACCCAATTTCTAAGTGAAAAAATTTTACTGATTCCTGCCATAATTAATAATACACAAACTTCCTAGGCGCTCGTTTCTCTAAAACATAATCTTCAGGGTGTCTTATAAAACCACCTTGTCTAAAGCGCATAACAGCCTGAGTTGTACTATCAACTAAGTCGTCATGATCACCATGCGGGAATGCTGCACATTCCTCTATAACTTCCTCCGCAAACTTCTGGTCAGGCGCCCAAATCATGCCAGATTCGAAAAGCGGAGCGCACGTATTTACACGAACATGCTTATCATTTCCTTTGCTCGGTGTAAAGTTCTGAACTGGAATGTCCATTTGTCTTAATTCATAGGTCAAAGGTAGTCCAGCAGCTTTTGCTTCAACGATAACTGATTCTGGATTCCAATATTTATACTGATCCAGTGCAATACGTCTTAATTCGGGAAATTCATACCTTCCTTTGATTGCATCCACTAAAATGAGGTTAGCAGGTGAATCTTCATTAGGGTAAAATACTCCCCAAGTCGTAATTGCACTAAAATCGGCCGTTTCTTTCTTAAGATACGCAGTATCATAAGATTGAATTACATAATGTAAGTTAGGTGGCTCGCTATGATCCCATAATCGCCACCATTCTCGCTTAATTAGAGCTCCTTCTTCAGAAGTTGGACGTTGCATCCACTGTGCATTCCATTTTCCAACGGGAAGAGTTGCTTTAACTTTTTCTAATTCTTCTAATTTCCAATATTGAGGCCAAACTGCTTCAGGTTTAGGTCCAGTGTCCAAGATCGCCGGAAATTCGACAATTTCCCACTGATCACCTTTAACTTCTGTTTGATTTTTTAACAAAATTCCAGTCAAATCCTTCTTTGACCAACGCGTCATTACTAAAACTATTTTTGCACCAGGTTGAAGACGTTGTCTTGGACCTGATGTATACCACTCATACGCATTTTCCATAGCAGTTGGAGATAATGCATCTTGTTCAGAGTGGGGATCGTCAATGATTAATAAATCCGCACCTCTACCAGTGATCGCTCCACCAACACCAGCAGCGAAATACTCTCCACCTTGAGCAGTTTCCCAACGGCCTGCAGCTTTAGAGTCTTCTTGTAAGGTTGTACTAAAAATTTTTGCATATTCTTCTGAGTCAATTAAATGTTTTGCTTTACGACCAAACCTAATTGCTAATTCTCCGGTGTGCGTTGCTTGAATGATCTTTAATTTTGGATTACGGCCCACCATCCATGCAGGTAGTAGGTAAGATGCAAACTCAGACTTTGTATGTCTAGGTGGCATATTCACTATAAGACGGTTAATTTTACCTTCTGCAAGGTCATTAAATTTTTTTGCAACAACTCTATGATGGGGTCCTTCTATAAACTCCGGCCACACAGCTTTGACAAAGGACATAAAATCAGTTTTAGCTTTATTCTGTATCTTTTTTTCTGCGAGTAGAACTTGTAGTTGTTTAAAAGTTTTTCTAATGTCAACGGGTAACTTACTAATATCTTTATTATTTAAATCCATACAAAATTTTTTAAAAAATTTTTCGCATCCTTTTTAGATGTTCAACATGTTTTTACCAGCATTAACTCTCTAAATCAAGCAATTCAACCTAGAGTAGTGGGACCCCTTTTTATATATGTGGGAAGTGCCTTTTTTCGGGCGCGATTTTTTCAACTTGTGGTTGGTACCTCTATTGATATGGTGTGGGAGCAGGGGCGACGCAGTCGCCCCCACTATGGTTGATGGTTAGTCTAGTAATGTCATGTATTGATTAGGAAAGTATTTGATAAACCAATCCAATCCCTTGCGATGGTTATCCCAATCCTGTGCCTGTTCACTGCCCATGATCACATCATAGACAGCAACAGCAAACCAAGGCAGCATAGCTGGTTCATTGCTAAATCTATTATTGACAATGATTTCTTCTTTAAAGCTATCATCCTTCTGTCTGTAATAATCTGCATCAAAGGGCATTTTATATTCTTTGTCTTTCCATTTTATTATTTCTGTCATAATAGTTATCCTACATTATCCATTGCTATTGTCAACCTTATTAATTGTAGTTCTTGTTGATATGTATGGTACTTTCTCGTAATCATTACCATTATATCTCATTCTATAATCTTGGGTTTTTGTTTTTGTAACCTTGATCGGTGTTTCAAGTGCCTCGCGTCTTGGGGCTATTGCAATGATACTTAAAATAAACTTTTCAAGATAATCTCTCATACAAGTATCATCACAGAAATAAGTCCAACTCCCTTGTCCACCTCGCCAATAATGTTTAGTATTTACTTTTCTTGTTCTTAAAACTTTATTGTCGCCGCTACCTCTAACTCTTGATGATGTTTCTCTAGTATGGCAATTCGGTCCATGGCACCAATTATAATCACTCATTGTTATAATGGGGTAAGAAGTTAAGCATTGATACAAGTCCAGCGAACATTATTAATACACCAACTGTTGTATATTCTGAATGTATTCCAAGAATTAAACCTAACATCATTAATATAAAGCCAGCCAATATTCCAATTAAACTTGCAATCATGCTTTCCTCACAGAATAGTTAACTGCAGTTCTTGGGTGGTCGCTATCAATATCCCAGAAGTTATAACATGGAAAACCTTTTTGGTCTGTCCATTGTCTTGATTTGAATGTGTCGTGTTCATCAACGCCTCTACAAGTCGCGAACTTTTTTCGTGATTTCATAAACCATGAAAAGTATTTTATTTGTTGTGTCATATATTCCTTTCTTTCTGTATTTAAGGGTTATCCTATCATAAGTAGGATAACCCTGTCAAGGTTATTTTATTCCACTAATTAACCTGATTAGCTTGTTTCTCGTAATTTAAACGAGCCAGAATTTTTTCCTCTCTTGATTGTGTTTTCTTATTCTTCATGTTCTTTAACATTTCAGCCGCATTTTTTGGATTGTAAAGAGTTAAGCCAGTTGAATTAGTTCTAATAATTTCTGCCTCATCTATTTTTAGTCCACTTTCAGTTGCAAACTCTATTGCCTCATCAAGATATTTATATCCTTTGATTACATCTTTACAAAATTTAGTTTGTTCTAAAATGGATTTTATCCAATTTCTATGAGCCATAACAAATTTTCCTTTTGCTGATTTCCACTCTTTAAGCATTTGGAATTGTTCTTGACTACAAGCAATAGACCGATCACGACAATATTCTCTACCAATTAAATCTAATTGATATTTCTCATTCCACTCTTTGCCATAACCTTGTTTATCATTTCCAAGATATTTATTATTTGCGTCAGTATATTTTGTTAAATGTGGGTTTTGGTCTTTACCCTCTTGTTCAATCAAAATATCTGGGTTGCAGTTCTCTTGTGCTTTAAGTTCATCACGAAATAAAGCATATCCATAAGCACTATCTCTTGAAGATGAATTACTATCATCATTATCAAAATCGCCGCCTAAACGAAAATCAAAATGTTCTTCAATAGTGCTATCTTTCATAACAGGCTTATTGTCATAATCTCTATCCTCTACTTGACCTAAATAATGAAAATGAAAACAACTATCTTTTGCAATAGTTTCAACATTATCAAATTTATTTTGTAGATGATATGCCATTTTGACATCATCTGGAGTATAATGTTTTCGGACAATAGTTTCTGCCATATTCCAAGCATTGTCATTTAACTCAACTTGTTCTGCTTTGAGATCATCATACTTTGATTTTTCTATTGTTGGTTCTTGTTCAAGATGTACTCGCATACGACTACCAACTTTGTTTCGTAGTTCTTGATTTAGTCTTATTCTTTTGTGCATTTTTTTCCTTTCATTGATTTGCATATTAGGGATTATCCTATACTTGAAATGTGGCGATTTTAAGGCGAAAAATGCGCACAACCTGTGGTTGCATTGTTTATACTACTAACCACCATCCCCAGCCACCGTCCAAGTATAATGGATAGTCCTGGATAAGTCAAGAAGTTTATTTAAATAAAGTTGTTGCATATTAATTGTCCTATGATATATTGGATATATGGATACAATAGATAAAATAATAGTTCAGTCGCAAATACTTGCACTGATGGAAACTAAGAATAAAATACAGGAAAAAATAGAAGAACTTGAAAAACAAAAAGATGGAGATGAGGATGTACCATTTTAGTTATACTTGCCCCATTTGTCTAGAATTTACTTCTTATGATGAATGGGCAAAGCCACAAGTGGCTTGTATAAATTGTGGTGGTGGAGAGTTTACAGATTTTTGAAAGCTTGAGCCGAGATCCTAGCGGTTATACAATATGTTGAGCGCGCTAAATACTTCTAGGATCTGGGGTCAAGCTAAAATGGTCAGCTAGCTAAATGCAACTGTAAATCTATACAGAACCTTTGCTTTTAGCTTGGCCACTTTAGAATGATTCTAAAGTAGAAAGTATAAAAGCTGCAAGCTCCAAGCTCCAAGCTTGACAGCTGGTCCCGGAGATGATAGGATGAATTTAGAAAGGAATAATATGAACAATGAAATAGATGAAAGATTAGCGAACCCGCTGATCAGAATAGCGGATGCAATTGAAGAGATCCTGCGCCTGGTCAAAAAAGATATGGAACCACGTGAAAAGAAGAATTAAACACAACGACCTAACACATTATTTCCTGCGGCCGCATGAACAGCTGCCGCGGGCGTACCTGGACAGCTGTGAGAAGTTTTTCAGAGAATTAAAAAATTTAAAGCTGGCCAAATTGACTGCAGCAAATGTTCAAAGCTGCAAGCTTCAAGCACCAAGCGCCAAGCAAGAATTGACAAGCTCCAAGCTGTCTGATAGTAGTAGGATAATAAAGGAGAAATATGACAGATAAAAAACTAAAAGAAGATCTAGAACTATTAAAGACTGATGAATTGATTGACATAATAATTGACCAGTCTCAACAGCTAGAAAAACAAGAAGAGAAAGAAAGACACAACGCCAAGCAGGGCAAATATGGATACTAAAGAAGCATGGGACCTGGTTGGAGGGCTGTCTAAGCCCTCCAAAATGCCAGGCTGGTCAACTGGTATACCAGCCAAGGAATGCAAGACAGGCTCCAAGCTCCGCGATGTTAAGGACTCAGTGTGTTATGATTGTTATGCACTCAAGGGTTGTTATGTTTTCAAAGTTGTACAACAAGCACAGTACAGGAGACTGGCAGCAATATACACACCGCAATGGGTTCAGGCTATGGCGCTGTTAATTAATTCTAAAAAGCCGGACGTCTTCCGCTGGCATGATTCAGGAGATGTACAGGATCTTGATCATTTAAATAAAATTTTTGAAGTCTGCAGGTTAACACCTGGCAAGCGTCACTGGATGCCAACCCGTGAAGCATGGGTCAAGGACCATCTCAACAGAGCGCCAAGTAACTTGGTGATTAGATTCAGCGCGCCGATGGTGGACCAGGCAGCACCTGCCAGCTGGCCAAACACGTCAACCGTGGTGACAGCTGCCGCGACATGTCCCAGCGCTAAGCAGGGAAATATTTGCGGCGATTGTAGAAATTGCTGGAATAAAGAAATTAAAAATATATCATACGGCCAGCACTAATGGAATTCAAACACCCCAAATACTACGCAGCCCTCCGGGCTGCACGAAGGAAGCTCCAAGCGGCAAGCGCCAAGCTTCAAGCGCCAAGCTTAGAAAGTTCCAAGCAGCAAGCCCCAAGCCCCAAGCCGGAAGCTCCAAGCTCCAAGCCCGAAGCGACAAGCTCCCTGATTCTTGAACCAGGGATCAAGAAATAATTTCCTTTTTGAAAAAGTTTCGAGGACCTTTGACCAAGGGCCTCGATAAGGATGTAAGTGTTCTTAGGATGCTTCACATGGAAGGCAATTTGGTGTGGTGAAAATTTAACTTTGTTACCTTTGGTAACCTTTAATTCAACAGTGAAAAAGTGGCCAGAAGTATTATAGCCCAATAGATCAGGGGTACCAAGAGAACTAATGTTTTCAACCCTAATCCAAGAAATATCTTTGGAAACTTTGCGTAATTTTTTATATAATTTAGCCTCTGGACCCATTGGGATTTCGGGGTAACCTCGTCATTCATTTAATAGTCTTTTTTGAGTTTGTCAGGTAAGATTATTGGTGACGGTTTGGTAGTTTTTAAAACTAATCTATGTGCTGTATGACCTGAGAAACCAATAATGGGAGCTTGATTCTCATGCACTTCCATTCTTCTCACATCATATAATGTGCCATTAACTTCACAAAGTATTACAGCATTCTTTATTGCTTCTGATCCTTCAGTGAAGGAAGATAGAAATTGTTGTAAGTCTTGTACTCTCATAGTCCTGCTTTTCTCAGCATCTCTCTGTAGTCCTGTACTTGCTGTGCTAAATATTTATTATCTCTTCTTAACTCACTAATCTTGCTAGACAATTCATCTACAATTTTTTTAGCGCCATCTAATTGATTTTGAGTTTTAATCCACTCAGCTTCTTTCATTTTATAATTCCAAATTTCTTTCTTATGCGCTTCTATAAGTAAACTTAAGTCTAAAGAATCATCTTTCATATCTTGACAATATAGGATAGTTACCTTAAATTGTCAATATGGGACTCCCAAAAAGATTAACAGAGATGCAAATGAAGTTTGCTGAATTTTTAGTATTCGGTGGAATAGAAGGACCGATGACTCAAACAGAAGCAGCACTCGCTGCAGGTTACTCACCCAACCGTGCACGTGTTGAAGGATCTGAACTAACTAATCCACAACATGCACCTTTAGTTGTTAAATACATAGGAGAACTCAAAGAAGAAAGACTCAAAAAGCATGAAGTTAGTTATGAAGGACACATAGCAGAACTTGCTAGGTTGAGAGAAGCCGCTTTAAAGAAAGGAAGTTTTTCCAGCGCAGTAAATGCTGAAGCCAATAGGGGAAAAGCAGCAGGATTATATATAGATAGAAAAATAATAAAGACAGGTAAATTAGAGGACCTAACAGAAGAACAACTAGAAGCAAAAATGAAACAAATTTTAGACGACTATGCACCTTTATTAAAACCGGTTGAGGGTGAAGTGATTGACTCACCTACAGCTTCTGAATCTTCCGAACAACCGAAGTTGGAATCATCGTCCGATCCCCAAAAGAAAAAGACCCATCGTCCTCACGGTCAAAAGAAGCAAAAAGTTTAATTGATTTTTTATCTTTAGAATACAACCAACCTTCATTCACCGGGAAACTTAACTTCATTCTTTCAAACTCTTTATCAGTTGCCCAGCCCGAGTCACTCAAGATATCAATCCACTCCACTCGGACTTTTGGAAAAGGCAGTTCGGGAGTTGAATGAGATACGACATGTTTTCTTCTTTTCTTCGGCATATAAGGGATATACCAGATAATTTAGGAAACAAAAACACCTTTTGCGCGCGCGCGTAGGCACCACTGATAGACAAAATATTTTGTCTATAGACACTTTATTTTAACAAATTCTGTCTACACTTTAGCTATATATACCAACGATAATAGTCCATTTGGACAAAAAGACAGTATTTTACTAGCATTGTTTTTTTTTTTTTTAAATTATCTGTGAGATCTCTTATACCGTGTCTATGAACACATTATGGCCACATTTCGGTCAATTTTTAGCCTTCTTTGTCAAAGAATCCCCAAATTTGCCTCGCCATCCATAAGTTCCGTGATGCGTGGTCCATGAGTCTAGATTGGCGTACAACTTAAACCCGGACTCGGTAGCAAGATCACAAAAGGCTAGATCTTCGCCTTTCCATTCTTGGTCCTTGAAGCTTGTATCCCAAAAATTCCACATATACTTCGCTGCAGCATCATCCTCAGTTCCAATCTCCGCATTCATCTTAGCTCTAGCTTCATCTGGAAATTTACATTGAAGCTCAGGATTATCTTCCATTAACTTCTCAAATACTTTTCTACTTATTAACATCAGACCAGCAGGTCCTCCGCTAATCTCAACTAAATCCCATGGTAATATTTTAATAAAATCAGGATCAGGAAAAGAA
>Ga0080013_1004013_pt1 | contig 14819 bp, 31 predicted proteins | sample ETNvirenome_6_85_FD_69236 | JGI IMG/M metagenome (GOLD analysis project Ga0080013, IMG submission 69236) | Marine viral communities from the Pacific Ocean - ETNP_6_85 (SPADES assembly) (version 2) | ecosystem: Environmental > Aquatic > Marine > Oceanic | place: Pacific Ocean | collected 2013-06-19
ACAAGAGTTCTTGGGGCAGAATGACGAATGCTATGCGTGGACAAAAGCAATCGGCCGCAGCGGAGGCACTGCACGTGCGCTAGCAATCGATTCAGGCGACGCGCAGAACCCATACGGAAATGTGTGGGTGGGAATGTACACGCACCGAGAGTTCTACGGGGTTCAAGGCAGCGACGGGACTTTGATCCAGCGGCAAGGATTGCAAAACCCAATCAGTATCGGACACTCTCCCTACGGTGCTGTCGTCGATTCCAATGGCTACGTCTGGTCAGGAACTCTCAGTGCCGGCACGATCGTAGGTTTCGATTCTTCTACCGGGCGAGCTTCGGGTGTGATCAGACCGCAAGGTGTCCCGGCCCGATCTTACGGATTTACTCTGGACGGAGAGAATAGACTTTGGGTGGGAGCTCAAAGTGATGGTGTCAATAGATACGATCCTTATCGAGACGCTAACGGCAACCCTATTCAAGATCCCTTAGCAGGAGGTGGAGAGTGGAGACATAGTTCGTGCGGTGGCCATCGATGCTACATGCGAGGGGCTGGTGCAGACGCCGAAGGACGGATCTGGTTCGCGGATAACACGACAGGAATAATAGGATATCGAGTCGACACGATGCAGATGATCGGGCAGTTCAGTATCGGTGGCGGAACCACCGGAGCTGGAGTTGATTTTAACGGATTTATCTGGGGAGTAGCATCAGCTGGCTACACAGGACGTATCGATCCAAACAACCCCAACGACGTCAGGAGAGTGACAGTAGGCTCAGGTCCATATACCTACTCAGATTTCACAGGATTTGGTCTGCGCAACTTCACAGCACCGCGAGGTGGTTACAAGATGATCATTGAAGGATGTGAGAAGCTGGACACCGACTGGATGACGCTCGATGCAACGGCAACCCTTCCTCCGGAGACACACATTGAGTTTCGTGCCAAAATCGCAGAGTCTCGTGATGAGCTTTCCGATCCAGGCTTGAGAGCTTACGGTCCCTGGACGACATCTGCTGATGGACCCAACGAGCTTCCAGCAGATTTAGCAGAGCTTCCAGGTGGAAGGTTCATGCAGCTTGAGCTTTTCCTTACGTCAGGCGACCGAGAAGCAACACCTGTTTTACGCGGCATTGATGTTCGATTCCAATGTCAAATCGAAGAATAGTATTTGTGTAACTCTCACCCTTGCGTTTATAATATAACGTAATCTCGGAAGGCAGATGAAACCCCATGATGACAAGTTCTGGAACCCTCACCCTAAGGTGGGTGAACTGGTCAAATGCGCCAACTGGACGAAGTTCCCGGGGCGAGTAGGGCAGGTTTTGCACGTGGACATGAGGGAAGGCATTTACAAGGAAAAGGGACACATCAACGGCATGCTCTGCAAAGTTCTTGTTGACGGCCAGATCCGAGATTTCCTCGGGTGGGATGTGAAGGTGATCAGTGAAGCAGGGTGATCTGGTAAGATTTATCAAGAAGGGGCACACCTTGTATCCCATACTCAAGGATGCTGTAGGCATTGTCGTAGAAGTTGATGAAGATACTAAGTGGCGCCGTGGCGCCACCTCACAGTACTTAGGTGCCAAGGTTATCGTGTCGTTCACCGGTCAAAAGCCAAGGGAATGCACCGAGGACGCACTGGAGGTGATCAGTGAAGCCGGGTGACTTGGTGACAGTAGACAAAGGCTTCGCCGGCAAGCATGGATCTGGCATCGTCATCGCCACTCGATCTCGATATCCTAATGACCCGCGCGAGGAAGAGTTAGTTGTTACTGTTGTCCACCCGAAAACGGGAGCTCTAAAAAAGTGGAGCTCACATTACTTAGAGGTGATCAGTGCAGTATAGCTGGCTTAAGAAAGGTGACATGGTCCGCATATCAGATCGGGATCGGTCTGGTGGTGGTAAGTTGGCAGGTAAGGCCGGCCTAATCGTCGACTTTGACATTTATAACCAACCGATCGTTCTCGGCGAAGGCTTTCGAAAAGCATTTCACGACACACAAATCGAAAGAGTGCTCAGCCCAGCTTAGTGTAAGTTTGCCGCGAGGTTGTTATAATAGAATGCGTTAGGAGGGATCATGAAGTCAGGTGATCTGGTTCGAATCTTGCACAATGACACGTTCACGTTTAATATTCACGCAAACAAGCCCGGAATCTACTTAGGTAAGATCCGAGGTGGGAAGCATTCTGTTTTGGTTAACACGGGCAAGATATTCTTCGGCAGCATTGAGGGAAGCTTTGAGCAAGTTTAGCAAAGCTAAACTTGGAGATCTGGTCGAGCATTCGGTTCACTGCACCCGCGGTGTTATTGTGGGAGAGCGAATAAGCCAGTATGCCCAATGCCGGCGCTGGTTTGAGGTGATGACGAAAGATTTCTGCGACTTCGGTTACGTGTTGTGGGAGCCAAAGTATTGCAAGGTGATTAGTGAGTGAGATCAATGTCGGCGATCTGGTACGCATCGCAAAGTCGTCGATAGACGACAGGACGACGACTTGGTTCGCGAGAGATGCCGAGAACGAAGTTCCCTTTCTGGTAGTAGGTGACATGAACGAGTTCTTCAAGCTACTGCGCAAGGATCAAACGTTCTGTTACGTAGCAGAAGAAAACCTGGAGTTAGTACCAGATGTTTCCTAGCCTAGAAGAGACGAACAGTTGGTATCCGCAAATCGGCGACATGATTGTGGTGTATCCTCGAATGCTGGAACCTCATGAGCCGGGCTATGTCGGCACAATCATCAGCCGAGGAAAGTACAATGGAAGCAGCACCGCGCATGTCATGTGGAGCAACCCGGACCACATACCGCCTTACTACCACAAGGAAATAGGATATCTGACAACAAACATCCGCAACTTACCACATGAGTTCCAGCTTTACAGAGCCGGCCAGAAAGTCCGCGATGTTGAGCCGAGGTGGAAGAAGTGAGCGGCTTCCTCGATGCAGTTTTCAGCATTGTTAACGGCATCACGAATATTCACCCATGGGCGGGAGGTTTGATCTTTGCTACCTTGCTCGGTTTGCCAACAGGATACTCTGTTGTCTGGACATTGCGTGATATCAAAAACCCACCGACCAAAGATGAAAATAAGTGGGACTCAGAATGGGATTTAGATTAGTATGAAACCAGGTGATATGGTTAGGGGAAAACCCGGATGTCCGAACGTCGGCATTGTTAGTATAGTGACCAGTAAGCCCTACATTCTCCTGGAACGCTTTGGGCTGGAAGCACATGTAGAAATGATTGACATTCAAAGCTTTCGAAACGGAGGCAACTGGACGACGAAATGCCCAATCAGCATGCTGGAGGTGGTAAGTGAGGCCCGGTGATGTTGTCCAGTGCTTAGGATCTCCGGCAAAGTGGCGAGGACGTAAAGGAACCATCTTGCGAATCAACGGCGACGACGATCGTTATTGTTCAGTGAAAGTCATGTGGCACCCGCACCGTGACTTTGACACCGAGGTGCAAAGAATCCCGGCTGCGTGGCTGGCGTCTCATACTACCATTTTGTGTAAAGCCCAAGAGGGCTAGTTATAATATAAGCGTAACCATCAAGGAAAAGAGGAAATAAGATGGATTTCAAAACCTTCGTCAATGTGTCAAAGGCACTTCCCAAGGACATCACGGTCATGATCCGTGGCCCGCACGGTATCGGTAAGAGCCAATGCGTCTATCAGCTGGCAGATCACTTTGATCTTCCCATGATGGAGCGTCGGCTGTCGCAGATGACCGACGGTGATATGATCGGTGTGCTGGACGACGATGACAGCTTCGTGGTCGGTGGTCGCAAGGCGACCGAGTTCCGTCCGCCTCGCTGGCTTCTGGAATGCGTTGAGACGCCTCACGTGATCTTCCTGGATGAGATCAACCGCGCCACCCCAGAGGTGATGCAGGCTGCCTTCCAGCTGGTTCTGGATCGCGAGATCGCTGGTGTGAAGATTCACCCCGACTCCCGCATCTTCGCGGCGGTTAATGCCTCCGCCGAATACCAGGTGAATGAGATGGATCCGGCTCTCCGTGATCGCTTCTTCATCGTGGATCTGGAACCCACCACCGAGGATTGGTTGGAATGGGCGAAGGACAAGTTGGACGGAGCTCTCTGCGAGTTCATCCGGCAGAATCCCCAGCATCTGGAATGCCGTGAGAACGTTGAGGCCGATCGGGTCACTCCTTCTCGCCGCTCCTGGGAACGCGTGAATCACGCTCTGGTTACTGCCGACGTGGTGGACAAGCCCGAGGATCCCCTCTTCTACCCTCTCTGCCTCGGTTTGGTCGGAGCGGAAGCTTCGATCGCCTACACGGAGTTCGTCAAGAAGTTCGATCGGCAGATCTCGGCGGAAGACATTCTCGACGGCTGGAACACCAAGGTCAAGAAGAAGGTTAAAGCGGCTCCTCAAGAGCAGCTCAACGGTGTGCTGGAGAAGGTCGTGGACCACTCCGAGAAGGGCGACTGGACTCAGAAGCAGGTCGATAACGCATTCAAGTTCATGAAGGATCTTCCTGGCGAACTGGTGATTGCGATGTGGACCAAGCTCACCGATCGTAACTTCAAGAACGCGCAGAAGCTTCATAAGCAATGCTCCCAGCTCTTGCTGGAGGTGATCGGCGAGACGAATAACTAAGATGACACGCACTGGAGAGCCCGAAGGCAAGATTCCTCAGAATATTTCCTCCCACCCTTCGGGCTCTCCGTTCGTGCCCGGTGACCTGGTCAGTGTCAAAGCCACAGATCAGCAGGGGACCATCATGAGGATCCCGTCACAATACTACTCGGAGGTTCATGTGGAGGGTCGGAGGCTTATGCTCCCCAACGATTGGCTCATTCAGTGTAACCCCGAGAAGTCAAGGGTATAATAGGGGTGCAAGGAGGAATCATGCAGATCGGTGACTTGATAAAACCTAAGTTACATCTGGAGCTCATTCGACGCCCTACTGGTTCGACGCTCTGCACGCGATGGGATGATCCCAAGAAAGATTTTACCATCCTGGATTGGCGCAGCGAAGTGCCTTATCCGGCTGCAATGATCGTCGGTCAAGAACGACTGCACACAAAGCGAGCTCGCAATCGGAGCGGGATCGCAACGTTCGTGTCAAAGATTAAACTCCTCGTCGGCGGCACCACGGTGCTGCTTGGAAAGACCGAGTTAGAGAACTGGTTCGAACCGGTGTAACTCCGGGAACTCATAGTTATAATAAGATCAAAGGAGGCTTCATGGCCAAGAAGGAATCAACCGGAGAACTCCCTAAGGGAATGCAGGACTACCTGGATAAACTTAAGGTCTCGGCAGAAGAATACGCCCAAAAGGTAGAGGATTCTAAGTCCTTTGAAATCGATCCGCATCTGGTCCAGCTTATGTGGGACGAACCTTTCTATAGCTCAATTAGCCGCCGGATCAGCAAGTCAAGATGCCTTGACATCCCGACCGCCGGCGTCTGTGTTATCGATGGTTCACCTACTCTGCTCTGGAATCCCGTGTTCTTCAATGAGATGAGCAAGGAGGAGGTCCGCGGAGTTCTGATCCACGAGATGATGCACCTGGTGTACGATCACGTGACGCTGAGGAAACGGGATCCCCACCTACTGTGGAACCTGGCTACGGATTGCGCGATCAACAGCATGATCCCGGAACGGAACATTCCCGTGGACTGCGTGATGCCTGGTCGGCTCAACCCCAAGTCGGACGCTGACGATCCCATCTGGAAGTTGATCTCCACCTTTCCCAAGGGCAAGAGCTCTGACTGGTACATGGCCAAGCTTCAGGAAGACGAAGACGTCCAGCAGAAGATGGAAGACATGGAGAACGGTGAGGGTGAGGGACAGCCCGGCGACTACAGCTTCGACGACCACGACGGTTGGGGCGACATGAGCGACTCTGAACGGGAGCTGGTGAAAGGCAAGGTCCGCGAGATCCTTCGAGGCGCGGTGAAAGATGCTGACGCCAAGAACGGCTGGGGCTCGGTTCCCTCCGACTGCCGCGAGAACCTACGCAAGATGATATCGAACGAGGTGGATTGGAAAGCGATCCTCCGGCAGACTGTAGGCATGGCACACAGCTCGCAACGCACCACGTCCCGCAAGAAGCGCAACCGGAAGTACCGGTTCATGCACCCCGGGGTGAAGCGGAAGCGGATGGCTCGGGTGCTGGTAGCGATCGACCAGTCGGGCTCCGTGGGTAATGAAGCCCTGGAACTCCTGTTCGGTGAGCTGGCCTCCCTCGCAAAGCGAGTTGACTTCGACATCGTGCACTTCGACACCGCGGTGGATGAGAAGAGCCTGGTCACCTGGAGGCGCGGACAGCGACTGCAACCTCGCCGCACTCGGTGCGGCGGTACGGACTTCAACGCTCCTACCGAGTTCGCCAACAAGCACAAGGGACAGTATGACATGCTGATCGTGCTGACCGACGGTGAAGCTCGCGAGCCTAAACCCTGCCTGCTCCGTCGGGCCTGGGTCTTGGTGCCCGGCACTTCGATGTACTTCGACACCAAGGACACGGTGATCAAGATGAAAGCTGAGGTGAAGAAGAATGCTGCGTGAAGCTAAGGAGATCGCGGTCAACATGACCACCACAGTGGTCGTGATCGGCGTGGGCCTGGCCTTCCTGGCCGGCCTGGGTGCGATCCTGGCACGCGAGGCCTACCGCGACTGGCGAGGCACCCCGACACCTCGGTGGTCTGAGGAGAAGTGGCCTGACCGCGTGAGAAAGACATTGCTTGAGGATGAACCCTCCGGATTGGATCAACTATGATGTGGGTAGCTGAGATTGTCGCTCACGTGTTGCTGGTGGTGATCATCACCTTCGGCTGCACCGCCTTTATTGCCTCCGCTTTCTTCGGATATCCCTACGACAGGGGTGACGAAGAGTGATGACACTCGTGCAGCACGCCTTGATGGTGCTAATCGCCCTTGCAGCTTACGCTTACGCTTTCTTAACACTTTACAAAATCTGGTGAGATCATGACACTATTTGATATTGCTGTGCTGCTAATCGCCGCCGGCTACTATGGGCTAATAACCTGGGCTGCCTTCACAGGACTCGTGTGGTTCACGTGGGAGCGGAGAAAGATCCGGCCTTTGGAGTGCCGCATCAACCGGTTAGATTACGAGATCGAGGAGATCGAAGGGCACGACTTCATGAGCGGTGAGACGCCGGAAAGCCGAGCACTGCGCAAAGCACGAGACATCGACAAGATGGCCCTGAACGACGAGGAAGAGAGTATTGACAAGTTCCTGCGCAAGTGGGGCTTCTTTCGTGTGTTCTACCATGACCCTTACTCCCGTTCAGCAACCCGATACACCCGAGAACGCCAGCGGCTACAGAAGAGCCTTGGCATTGTAGATTCCTGAGAGGAAGAGTATGATCACCAAAGGAGATCTGATGATCGAAGACAAAGAAGAACCCCAAATTCGCGACCTGAAACGGCTGATAGACAAGTGTGGTGATAGTCTTCCCTGTCCATGGGACCGGGACTGGGGTGCAGCGTCGGAACACTACCCGTGGCACGTCTATGTCGCGACCGCTAGCAATCCCAAGCCTCACCGCGTCTGGTCCTGTAAAACCCGGCAGGGCGCGCGTGATCTGGCCAAGAAGCACCTGGAAACCTACCGAAAGTCCGGAGGCTACCTGATCGTGCACAACTACCTTACGCGTGAGTCGATCACCTTGAAATGATCAAGCTCCTCGGCAAACTTCCATGGCAGTTCACGCTCGCAGTAAGCGGAGGATCTGACTCAATGGCGGCATTGGACTTCTTCCATCGTGGAAAGAAGGACTTCAACGTCCTGCACGTTAACCACGGAACTCCCCACGCTGACGATGCTCAGCAACTCGTCCAATCCGAGTGTGATCTGATGGGCCGCAACCTTCGTGTTGAGAAGGTGATCAGAGAGCGTGATCTCGAGGAAAGTTGGGAGGAGTTCTGGAGAAATGAACGTTACAGGATCTTCCGGGCAATCGAGGGTCCCGTGATCACCTGTCACCATCTTGACGATGCCGTCGAGTGGTGGGTCTACACGTCGATGCACGGTCAACCGCGACTCATTCCCAAGCGCAATGGCAATGTGAGTCGACCTTTCCTTCTTACACCCAAGAAAGAGCTCCAGAAGTGGTGCCATGATCACGAGGTGTGCTTCTGTGACGATCCGAGTAACTGGGATGAACGTTACATGAGATCCATCGTTCGACACCAGATCGTGCCACTCGGCAAGAAAGTTAATCCGGGTCTCGAGAAGGTCGTGAAGAAGATGCTGATCAAAGAAAATGGAGCGACGGGCAAGTGAAGTACAATGAAGGGAAACCCGACATCAAGCGCGGGGATCTCGTGACCTTCGAAGACGGCACTGACAACCCGGGTGCTCTCCTCATCACTGACATCTGTGAAGACGATCGGGGTCGAGACATCTACCGAGGAATGTGGAACAATGGAATGCACCCATTGGGAAGAGGCCCGATCGCTCCGCTGGGAGTGATCCGCAAAGGTTACGGAGAGATGATGAGCGCGGATGTTCTCCGGACAAACTTGCTCAATAAGGCAGCGGATTATTGGACCCGAGAGGGAACGATCGTGAGGATCTGGAAGTGACATCACTACTGCTTAGCCTGGTCCTGTCCGGACCACCCGCCTACTACCATAAGCCGAAGACACGTGCACAACCCACATGGCGACAGTCGATGACGCGTCGAAAAGTGAACGATCTCGTACGACACCTGAAGGGCCAAGATCCCCAAGTTCTCCACGGAGCCATGAAGAAGATGGGATGGGCTTTTCGAAAGACTCCCGCTGAAGCTTGTAAGAAGCAAGGGCGTGATCGGATGCGTGCTATCGACGAGTGGGAGCTCCGGATGCTTTGTGAGCTGGGTGGAATCCCATGCTTCAAGAAGTGATGAGTGTAAATCCGCCCAGTGGGCAATATAATAGACATGTGATAAGACAGGCTCCTAGCTCAATTGGTTAGAGCATTCGACTCATAATCGACAGGTTCAGGGTTCAAGTCCCTGGGGGCCTACCAACCGGACCTGGGCAGGTCGTTAAAAGGCCCTGATTTGGAGAGGGTCGAGTGGCGGAACTGGTAGACGCGCTAGATTTAGGTTCTAGTGGAGAGATCCGTGAGGGTTCGAGTCCCTCCTCGACCACCATGCTATGATAACAGTACCCTGTCCATACGCCCAATCGATCGCGGCTTACATGACGCTGCGGAATCCGAACTTCCGATTCAAAGTGTATCGGGATCCTAAGCTCAAACCTGACGGCACGTTGCGCGATATCACAAAGAAACCCGTGGAGCGTAAAGGTTTAGGCGAGAACATTGATACTTATGCTTGATGTACGACGAATCGATCATAGGTGTCCTGATGCTGGGATTTATCGGATTTTCGATCATGGTGTCGATGAAGTTCGACGGAGACCTGTAATGAACACGGAGAAGAAATGATGAACGGGGTGACCTACTACACTGTGACATATCACATGCACCCCCTAGCACACTTTGGGTCCTACACGGGAGCAGTTCGATTCTCGCAATCCGAAAAAGCTCGTAGGCTTGAGGAGCTAGAGGAAATGAAGCCGAAGTTAACTTCCAGTGAGTATCGGGGTGAGCTGAGCAGCATTATGCATGCCCTCCTCGTGCGTGAGATTAATATTAAGTTTGAAGATGGATCTGAGTTTGAAGCAGTCAAGTTCGAACAATGATACGCGCGCCGTGTTGATGCGAGTTTTGCTAGGTCGAGGTACTGACCTGGATAAACTTGACGTTGTGTCAAACCTCGTCGCTGAAAAGATAGCAATGTCTGAAGCAATGTCAGACAAGATCACAGCAGGTAGTTTCGTCGATGGTCACGGTGTGCTAAAACACTTACTGAGTCTTGACCGCGTTCTCGAAACTGTGGTAGCAATGCAGACTACAGGCGATCATGATATGCCCATGGACTGTTTGGTGCACGACGGTGATTGCGTGGGGGTAAACTAATGCAAAGTGATTGGCTCGCTTGGTGCGAGTGGAAAGAGAGACAAGATGATTGAGTTCATCGTGAGAAACGAAAAAGAGAAAAAGATTGCAGCGTTTCCAGAGTTCCAGGATGCGTGGGACTACCTGGTGATGTCGCTGGAGAGCGAGGGCGATATCGTCAAAACAGGTGACAATAATGAGTCGGATAGCTAGTGTGTAACATACTTACTAACGTGGTATGATGTACGCGGAGGATAAAGGTTTGGCTTCCTTAAAGCGACTACTAAAAGTTATACGTCCTCGGCAGCGTCCCCGTCACACCCCACCCCAAGAGCTAGAGCTCGTGCTGGAACTACCCGTTCCAGGACACGAGGGTATACCCAGGGATTACGACGTTGAAGCGCAAAGACAAGAAAAAGAAGCCTTCGAAGTTATCATCAACCTCAACGATGAGTACGATCCCTGTGTCATTCCCAATGCGTTCTAAGTTCACCATCGCAGAGATCGAAGATACTGCGGGCGAATATCAAAAGATGCTTGATGATGCTATCAAGACTGGCAATACATGCTCGATTGAACATCTCACCTCCATTGTCGAAGACCTCCAGGGTTGTGTAAAGTACGCCGCTGATTGGTATAATGAAGGCGAATCGGAGGATGCAGATGAGAATGAACCCCGAGACGCAAAAGAAGCTGGACAAGATATCAGCTCAACTTCGGAAGAACACAGCTAAATACGACGCTATCGTCGAAGCAGCCTCACAACGACGGCTTGAAGCTTTCACTGAAGCGGGTGGGTGCCAACAATGCCGCGGCAGAGGCTGGGTTGTTACGTGGGACACCATGGACTACCTAGACGGCTCAGCAGCCGCTTACGGTGACTGCCCAGAAGAAGGTTGCACTGCGGAAACTCGGCGCGACGCCGGCCTCCATCCCGTCAACAACAAGTATGACTTCCACCGTCTCTCGACGTGGCACCACACTCATGATACTACCCTCCAAGAAAACGCGGAGATCGACGTCACTGAAGCGGCTCGGGCTAAGCTGGAGAAGGAGTGGAGTCGAGTTCTAGATGAGCACCAGGTTCGGAAGGGCAAGTTGGTCGAGGTGACACGTAAGTCACGGGCTCGCAACTCTGCGGAGGTAGGTGTTCAGGGCAAGGTGTTCTGGTACGGCGTCAACGACTGGGGTACGGTCAAGGTCGGACTCATGGACACGGACGGCAAGAAGCACTGGACCACTGAGGTTTGTGTTAAGGTGATTTCCCAGAAGGCCGGCAAGGAGTACGATCAGAAGTACGAAGATCAGTATCCCCTCCTGTGTAAGGTGGTGAAGGAAACCAATCGGGCTATCTGTGTGATGACTCCCGGTCAAAGCTCGTTCTCCGGCGGTGAGTGGATTCCGTGGTCACAGGTGCTCAACCTCGAGGAGGTGAAGAAGCAACTGAAGGTTGGGAAAGCCGCGACTGTGATGTTGCCACCCTGGCTAGCCAAGAAGAAAGGATTCCTCGGTGGAAAATCCTGACGACTACAAGAAGCGGGTCGCTGTCATCATGCCCAGATGGTGTGTTGAGATGATAGTCGACCACCTGGACACGCGGTACGACGCTCTCACTCAGGAGCGGCAGCACTCTGAGAGGATCGGAGGCGACAAATGCTCCCCCGACCTGGAACAAGAGATCCAGCTCTACAGCGACGCTATCGACCAGATCGTTGCACAACTCAATCAAGCTTAAACACTTAGAGCTCGCACGTTAGAATAGTGCTAGAGCTTTCATGTCTAATAAAGTTACAATTGATCTGCAGGTGGGTGATGTGATCCTGACTGGAAAGTTCAAGAACAAGCGCGACATTGTGAAGTCGATCGGCGTGGATGGCCTAGGGCAACCTACGGTTAATGGAAAACCCATGTTGAAGTTTCGCATTGAGAAATCAATGCCGGAGAAGAAGAAATGACTACCGCACTTCTGGCACTTCTGGTTGCTGCACCAAGCAGCATGAGTGTCACATGTCCACCGCCATCGCCGCCAGGCAAAGAGAAGAATGCTTTACTGGTACAGTGTGAGATCAAGCTCCCTGGGTCTGACAAGAAGTTCCCATCGACCTGCATCTTAACCCTGAACCAGCGTGCCTTCATGTGCAGGTTCAAGCTGCCAGGAGATACTAAGAGCAGCTCAGGTAACGTTCCCCACGATCACATAGGATTGTCACCACGGCTCCCACTGGGCGCTGTTCTGCGATCCACCGTTCCGCAGCCAAAACGTTCGCTCCTGCCGATATGCCTACCAGCAGTCCGTTCTCCCGAGCTAAACGACGAGCTCTCTCAATAGCATCAGCGGTCTTGACCCTCATGATACCATCCATCAGGCTAGGCTTCAGCAAAAAGTCTTGGCCATCGTTGATCCCCTGGATTCCGTGACTCTGGGCATCTTCATCAGGTACCACGAGAACACACCGGTAGTTGAGGAACTTATTAGTTTCTCGGTATTTCCATAAGCCCATCATTGTGCCACCTGTTCCTGCGCCGGCGACGAAAGCTGACCAGCTTATTGGTGGGTCCAGTTGTGTGTGAATCTCTGGGCCCGTGGTGTTGCAGTGGCATTCTACGTTCTCCGCATTCTCGAACTGCATGGGTGACCAGACATCCTGCCCCGTGAGCATTATGTTATCTCTCGCAGCGATCGCGCCGTCGAAGTCGCTGGGTCCTACCTCGATCACTTCAGCACCGAAGGCGCGCATCATCTGCTTGCGCTCCTCGCTCATGTTGCAGGGCATGATGATCTTCACCGGATTGCCCAACGCTGCACCTGCCGCCGCTAGCGAGATGCCAGTATTGCCGGAGGTGGCCTCGATGAAAGTGGTATCGGCTCCAAACTCTTCACGTTCTTGGGCTCGTCTCACCAAGTAAGCGATCATCCGGTCCTTCACGGAGCCAGTCGGGTTGTAAGTTTCAAGCTTGGCGTAGAGCTGCCTAGATATCTGGACTAAGGGTGTATTCCCTACATTGCTAAAGAATCCGTTGTGTGTCATTCTCGTACCTCTGGCAGTAAGTATACGCTTATCTACCCCGCAACGCGCGTAGCTGGTCCTCTAAGAACTTTACGAGCTCCGGCTTGGCAACACCTTCACTGCATGCATTCCGAATGGACCGAGCAAGATTGCCCTGAAAGTTTAGCAAAGCTCTACGTTGATCTGCGGCTGTCTTTGATATCTTCACAGCGACACTCTAGCGCGACGCATCCTCGAGTTCGCTGTCGATGTAACTAAGCTGGTTCGACAGTTCTTCATCATTGTTGCTGTCCATCGCCACCAAAGCTCGGCCCGCTGCCATTATTATGTTGTTGAGTGCGGTAGACTGATCGAGCTTCGAGTCATCCGTCGCCAGATTATGTCCTGAGTAGTTCACAGCACGCCCAAGCATGATCATGAGCTTTTTACCCTTTTCATTCTCCTCATTCTCCGGCTCTGCTTCGTGCCGCTCGAGGTCGTCGAAATCTTTCTGCTCTGTGGTCACACGCGAAACTTCCTCGCGAATGATCTGCCTCAACTGCTTGCTTGTGATCTTCATTGTGATATCTCCTCACTCACACTCTATAACTATCTCGCAGGGAACTAATAATAAAATCTTCTATACTACTAACACCTATAGCGCATAGATAGGGACACGCTATAGCGCATACACCTCAGTCCGACCATGCGATCCCTGCGTTCTGTGCCATTTTAGCCAACGCGCGCACGTAAGCCGTTTTAGCGAACGCGTACGTACGGTGATTTAGGCGAGCGATATAGGCCAGCGACGCACAGCAGTGGATACTTGTAATCCTGTACCATATAAGCGAAGGGCAGTGGTCATCGGGCTACCGTTTTAGCGAAAGTCTTTGCTGTCGTTTTAGGGAAGGATTTTAGTCCCGTGACCACTGCTGCTCTACTTAGGCCCCGCGCGCGCCCTTGATGTCACGTTTTGTCCCTCATTGTCTCATTTTGTCTCTCGAAGACGCTGTCGGACCCACTGCTGCCAGTCACTCACTGCAAATAAAATGTATAAGCAGTTGTACATTATGTCCACTCACTTTCTCTCAAATGGAGATGAACATTCCCTATAGCGGGGGTAGAATATGAACATAGGTTACCTGAGGGAGATGGAGTGATGGCCCTCGATGATCGCGCAGGCCAGCGTGTGACTCGTGCACTCTTCTCTCCCTCGCTATAGCGCAACCCATTCAAGCGAACCCATTCCGGTTTGAGCGAGGTAGTGTTGATCAATCTAACTGATGAAGAGCTCAACGAGATATCGACTTACACTGGTTTGGATATCGCAATGCAGTACCCGCTTGATTCCACCCCTATCATATTCTTCGGTCGTGATGATCGAGGTGTTATCAAATTTGTGACAGTGCTCCGAGAGTCGCCGATAGGCTCAGAGTCGGTGTGTAAGTGGAGAGGCAGCCTGTTATAATATAAGCGAATAAAGCCTGGGGAGGCGCAATGAAAGTAGAAGTTACCAAGAAGTACCGGCACGGCAAGACCTACGTCTCAGGCGAGCTCAAGGGTGCGGGTGTATACAGCTCGGATCCGGATCTCGAAGTTGATGCGATCGTGTATCCTCACACCAATCGCACCTTGCTCATGCTCACTGAAGCTGGCGACAGGGGTGAACTGGTCCTCCAGCTCATGCTCAATGAAGATCAAGTCGACCACCTGAGGGACGTGCTCTATGAGGCGAGCAAGCAGATGATGGTGGACCGAAATAGGCGAGAGCTTGATGAAGGTCACGCCCGGCAAAAGCGTGTAAGTGCGGAAGAGGCCAGTTATAATAAGGGTGAAGATAACGGAGAAGATCCTATGAAGCCCAAACTCTGGTCATTCAAGTTTAAACGTAACAAGTA
>Ga0080013_1004014_pt1 | contig 14814 bp, 15 predicted proteins | sample ETNvirenome_6_85_FD_69236 | JGI IMG/M metagenome (GOLD analysis project Ga0080013, IMG submission 69236) | Marine viral communities from the Pacific Ocean - ETNP_6_85 (SPADES assembly) (version 2) | ecosystem: Environmental > Aquatic > Marine > Oceanic | place: Pacific Ocean | collected 2013-06-19
CCATCAATTGTTTCAGAGCCATTGGGGATGATGATCGTGGCGTTGTCGCTCCATCCCCCATTGCCATCGCAGAACGTCACCACGGTATTTGCAGAGGATGCCGCAGTTGGCAAGGTAATAGTTTGCTCTGCTGTGTTCGTGCAGATTACAATGTCACCATCGCCAGGAGCATAAGTATAAGTTGCATCAGGCTTTGAAACAGTACCTTTACCTCCGCTCGGAACAACATTCCCAGAACCATCCTTTAAGATATAACCAGCCATTTTTAAAACTCCTAGGTATTATTATACCACGTTCAATATGAACCAATTGGTTCCATCGGCCACAAGCTCAATAGTGCCGTAAGAGGCACTTAGAACCGAGGACGCTTGCCCGTCAATTGTTTCTGAGGCAGGGGTCGCAACGGTAACAGTATTCGCCAGCCCTGTGGTCGTGTTCTTTATTCTCATAACCCTGCCAGCAGTCGCAGCAGGTAAGGTTATTGTCATACTCCCGCTAGTGGGGTCACAAAAAACGACATGATCTCCTTCACCTGCAGTATAATCAGCCGTTTTTGATGCGTTTGCTTCCTTCCTGCCCCAATCGAAAAAGATGCCTGTAGGTGCACTAATAGCAGACCCTGATGAAATGATTTTCGTATTAAGGGTAGTGTTTGCTATACTTGGGATATAGTTCCACCCATTAGCTGCATTCAGAGTGACCGTATTATTGCTGCCTGCATTTGACTTGAAGATAAATTTCCCTGTATCTGCTTCAATAGTGAGATTATCTAGAGCACCCCCATCCACGTTTAAAATTAAGTCATCCCCTGCCGTTTGCCATGTCGCATAATTAGTACCGTCATCAAGCTTTAACTGTGGGCTTGACACGTCTTTAATATGAAGCCTAGCACCATCAGGTGTAGCGTCACCACCGAGGCCTAACGCCATGCCAGTGCTTCCTATCCGAGCTTGGTTTGAACCACCAGGGTAAAAACCAATATCTGTACCCCCAGCACCTAAATCTAGTCTGCAATTTGTAGTAGCGTCTTGCTTAGTCTGCAGTTTTAATCTCTTCATTGATGTTGTAGAAATTGACTCAATCACATTATTATTATCGTCATCTGATAAAATAATCGCTGCATCAGAATCTGCCGTAAAACTTGCAGGTAAAGTGTTTTTATTTATATGCAAAGGACAGCCAGGATCAGTTGTTCCAATGCCCACTAAATAGCTTGTACTGTCGGGGTAAAGATCATTGCTGTTCAATGCCCAGGGTGAATATCCCTCACCAAGGACTACGTTCTCGGTACTTCCTTGTGATATATTCGCCATTATAGATACTCCACAGTTATTATGTTCGTTGTGCCTGTAGCAGAAGTGCAAGCAAGATCAGTCCAGCACTTGACCTGAATGCCTGTCGAGAAATGAATGCCATGGTTTGTGACCGACAGCCCAAAGCCCTGGTGGGCATTTGCCACTAGAAAATATTTTACATTTGCAGCTGCTGCCGAACCTAATGCCGCCACGTCATGTATGGTGACGTACACCGCGCTTGCATAATTATTGTAGCCTGATACGCCAAAGAAAAGCCCTGCCGAAGTCTTTACTTCCAAAGAAGCTGCTTGAGTGACACCTGTGGTGGCGTACTCGCTGCCCGTATGTAAACGATTGTTACTGTCTTGGAATTTTGCCATTGAGATAACTCCTATTTATCATTATTATTGTTAGAGCCACCGTTATTGTAGCAGACTCTTCGATTCTTTTGCAAAAAATATTTTAATTATCACGAACCAAGCCCCACCACCCTTCGGTAGTATCAGTTCCCTCACACACTAAAACAATACTTAACCCCTTCCTATATGCAGAAGATGAGTGGTGCAGGCTAACATTGCCGTCCTCAGTACCATTTAAGTAATCCCCTGAAGCAGCTTGTATGGTTACTGCATTTGTGCTGTCATCTTTTCTGATGAACTTTAGTCTTCTCCCTTCGCTTTCCGCAGGAAGGGTGATGGTAAATGCAGTCGCTGTAGCATCACAAAATATGGTGCTATCATATGTGGAAGGGCTTGGAGGGGATGCGTCTACCGTATATGTGGTGATAACTGTCTGAACTGCCGACAAGGTCATGAAGTTCATGTTTACTTTTTGTCTCCACACCAGATCGTTTATCTCTATATTATCTATTTTTGTACCTAAAAATTCACTCATGTTATCACCGCCTCATCGCTAGTATCTATGGTTATTTGTCTTGGGATTGAACGAAGCCCGTTCAGTTCATGGTAAACTTTGAAAGTCATAGTGGAAAGAGAAGCTCCGTCTATGTTCAATATAAAACAAGCATACCCTTCTATTTGTCGTTTAAGGAAATTGTCCCTAAGCACCACAGGTTCCCCTGCCGAACTGATGCTAGAAACATTGTCTGACCCACTCTCATCAAAGTCATACCCTCCTATTTTAGATGTAATATATCCTTCTATGTGTTCATTATTAACTGTGGGCAGGTTGCCTAGGCCAAAATACCAAGCAATGTTCTCTGAAGGAACTATTCGGATTGATCTTGTTCCTTCTGTATCTGCATATTCCACCACTAAATCCATAGAGGGCCTTTTGTCTATAGTGGAGGAAGAGTCAGGGTTTCTCCAACATGCCCCTCCACTTTGGGCAGATGGTCCTATGTAAAGTATATAATAGTGCATATTGGCACTTTTAACTGTCCTGTACCCAAACAGTTGGGAAGGTGGATAAGGACGGTTAAACTTAAATATGAAAGGGGAAGCGTCTGCATAAGGCACTACTAGGTCAAAAGTATTTGCGGTACTGCTTTTATCTGTGTTGAACACCCCTTTCCCTGACAATGCCACCCTATAGGAGTCAAATACCCCATCCGAGTCAGAATCAAAGTCCACATATTGATTTATAGGGGCACTATGCCCAGATGTCCCTGCTGTCAACACCCAGATTTGACTTCCTGACCTATGGGTGAACTGCCCTGTTTTATTTGTACTGCCTCCAACATATTGGGAAGAAGATGCGTAAGGATCGGCATCATAGTAATTGCTTCCTGCTATGTTACGCACTATGTCAGTTATTCGGTACTGTCCTCCAGATGAGTCTGAAGGTGCGCTCACCTCTTCCAAGGTCTTAAACGCTATCATCTCATAGTCAGAGTTCTCTTGGGAACTTCCATTGAATTTGGATATGATGGCGATGTTATCATATTCACTTGAGGACACTGTCTTTATCCCGATGCCCATATTGGTGTCTATCAATATGCCCGTGCTTCCCTTGTCTATCCAAGCTCCTGGGGAAAGGGCACTGTTCAATGTCCCTTTATATGCAAAAGGAAGATCAAACGAGTCTATTGCATTAGAACTAATGTCCAGCATCTCCACCTCTGAGAACATCCCAGCGTACATAGTCCCTCCTGCGGACAGCACGAAAAGACCCTTGGCAGGGGAAAAATTAGCAATAGGAAGGCCTGAGGAACTTGATAAAAAAGGAGTGTCAAAGAAAGTCGGGATTGCCTCTACAGCGTCCAATGTGGTTATGTTAAAGCCTGCTATCAGTGCGGGGGAAGGTGCAATAGGCACATATCTCCCTGCGACAGAGTCGAAGTCAAGATTAGCGTTTATCTTCGCCTTGTCAGTGAACTCAGAGAACCCACTTATCTTATTCACTCTCAAGGGCACTTCCCCTAAAGGATATTCTGAAGAATTAAAAAGTATCTTAGAGCCTTCTAATATAGGAACTGTGAAGAGATCGGTCACAGGTATGTTGAAAGTGAAGTTCTGGGACACCCTGCATAATTTAGTTGCCTGTATGCTTAAGTAAAAACTTGCCGCTGTCAGGGAATTAACTAAAGGGTTGCTCACCTTCTTAGTCTTTGAAAACCCTACGATCTCCCTTATAAGATCATTTGAATAAGACTGCTTAAGCCCAATAGGAACGTCTTCATTGGAGGTGAATGGGAGTACAAGCTCGCTGAAAAGGTCGTTATATGTATTACTTGACACGCTTATGTCAAAACAATTGGAGGTGGAATAGGTCTTGACAGGGGATTGAGATGCCCTCATTAAAGTAAGTGACCATGCTGGAGTGCCTAGAGAAATGTCCCAGATCAAAGAAGAGTAGGTGAAATCCAATATTTCCTTAATGAAGTCCAGTGCGGGCCTTGGGGAACTCAGGGTCACATTAAGGTCCAACTGCTCCCCCCATAAACTGTTCCTTGCCGTTTGAAAAGTAGAGGTGTCTATGCTTGAGGCGGATATTTTAAGAGCTTCTTTCATCACATAGTAAACAACACAAGCAGGATTTGCCCCTTTCTGCTTCCCATATGTAAAACTTACACCTGCCGCAGTTGTGGATGCGTTTGCCGTCAAAGTCAATAAAATGTTGCTGGTAATGGAACTTATCCTATAGTAATTCCCATCTATCAATAATATATCATCGGGCAACAGTTCTGTTAAAAATGCAGTACCTGACCCTTTTACTATAGCAGAGCCTGAAGTTATCTCTGATATAGTACCCGTTCCATTTGTAAAATCCTCAGTTATTATGTCTTGATATGCAGAACTGGATATATAAGGATAATGGCTTACCTTGAAATACTTATCCACCCAAAGGTCTTTTGGCTTGGTGTTCTTTCCTAAATGGTCATCCTTCTTTCCTGCAAGGCTTCCCATCCCTAGTTCTGAAGCATACCCCCAAAAAGCACCTCTGCTTCTTTGCCCTGCTGAAGATGCCCCTGTTATGCCTTCTGCAATAACGTATGATCTTCCAGATGCTGTGAAATCCCCCTCATCGGTGTCCCAAAACGCCCTGCTCGTCATTGTCCTCCAATTGTGCCAAGTATTCAAGGAGTTAGAAGTGCCATCATAGAAAGTGAACTTTTGAGTTGGGGCAGAGTTCCCAGGGCTTCCAGCATTCCCCCAATAATTACCTCCCATTTCATAAACAGAACCTGGATAAAGGTCCCCTAAATTCTGCATACTTTCAGTTATGTCCGTGCGGTTGAATTGCCGAGGAATGTGTTTGTAATCCCCTGTGGAAGCACAATAACTGGCATCTATATAAAAAGACTCCCCTCCTTTTTTAGGGAAATAATCCCTAGATGAATCAACCATCCCGTCTACTGTCATCTCATTTGCAGTGCCATTGTCTTTGATCCCTTGTTCTTCCACCCTAAAGGCAAGTATGGAATCTAAGTGTCTTGCCAAAGTCAGGATATAAGAACGATAATATCCCCAATATCCAGCCACATTGCTTGTTTCTGGGGGTAAGGTTTTGGACCCAAGGGCCTCAATCCCTCCTTGCGGGGAAAATATAAAAGAGGCTTGATCATCGAACCAGGTCATTGCTCCCTTTACCCATTGGATGCCAAAAACATCTGGAATATAAGTCTGTGAATTGACATCTTGCGTGACCCCCTCCATCTCAGGATAACGGGTGACCTTGTCTGTATTGGGAAATGCCCCAAATTTAAAATTAGCCCTGAATTTGTCCTTGCATGTTGACCATTTCTTTGAACATCCTTGATAGACCTCAATGCTTGTGACATCTGCGTTTTTTCTAACAGGCTTCAGGAACCTTATGTAAGTGGACTCCACCTGCACCACATAGCCTTTTTCTATCTCATTCCCTCCGCTGTCTTTGAAAACGGCAATTCCCCATTTATACTTAGGCAATGAATCTGCACCATTGCTTACAAGGTCATGCCCTCCAGGCACTATGAACTGGGTCTTGTCAGAGGCATCGAATTTATGAGTACCGTCCACAGTTACAGAGCTGCTTACAAACTTTGATCTTTGTACAGGACACTCGTCTATTGAAGTCACTTTATAGTAACTGGAAGTGGAGGGGGTTTCCCATAACGTAGGATGCACCACCATAGAAGTTGTGGACGAGGGGGTTACTGTCACTCTGTAAATATACCCGTCTATGCTAACAAAATCGTTTTTGACAAAATCCGAATCAAAGGAAGTGCTTGATCCTGTTAAAGTGGAAGTATTGTCAGATGTAGAGGTACTATGCGAATTTATTGTCCCTGACAATGCAGAAGGGTTGGCATCAGTAAAGCCTTGTGACCATGCCCATTTGCAAGTGCTGGTCATTGAAAAGTTAGGAAGGGTCCCCGATCCTTGAGGGAACGCAGAGCAGTACATTCGGACTTGATAATTCTTCAAGTTAGTGATGACTTTGTTCACATATCCTTTGAACAATAAAGTATATCCTGTTCTGTTCGCCCTGACCTCTATAGTAACAAGCTCAGAGAACTTGTCCTCTAACAAAGGAGTGACCACCGCTGTATCTTGAGGAAGCTTTAAAGTAAGCTTATGGTCTGCCAAAGAAAAGAATATCTCAGACCTTTCAAGGGCAGAAGGAGCATAGGTGTCTCCATCATATGTTACCTCTGACTGACCTGAAGTGTAAGTGTAGTCCGTACTTCCTATAGATATCTTATACAACGAACTCATGTGGGAGTGTTCCTTTGGTCTTCAATGAATTTCAAAGGAGTTTTGGAATCTGTATTCCCATGTGATCGGAACTCCAATGTGTCACTAAAGAAATTAACATAATAAAGATTCATTATCAAAGTGGCCCCCGTCATCCCAGAAAGAGCTGTGTCCAACACCAATTGAGTAGAGGTCAGGTTAGTGAGCCTTCTGTAGTTAGGAGTGTCTGTGGTGGGATTTCCGTTCAAGAATATCACCACATGCCTGGATGTCAATGAAGTCGTATATAGGTCATGATAGCTTTCCTCTATTGTAACCGTTTTATTGTCAACCGCTACCGAAGAGAATACATAGTCCCTTCTCCAACTAGGGAGCCAAATGAACTGCCCGTCTTGCTTGCATATTTTCCATAAGTCCCAGAGACTGTTTCTCTCCTCTGAATTAAAGCAATGAAGATTCCCCGTATAAATTACAAAAGGCTGTCCTATTGAATACTTGGTCTTGTCCTGAAAGGACTGCCCTAACACAGAGGCTTGATCGTTCAAGGACCTTGTCCAAGGTCTTACAGGGATGCAGAAATCCTGCACCGTGCTTACAGGTATGTAAAGCATCACATAATTAGACCCGTAAATAGGCCAGCTCATATCTCAACCACCTCAATGCCCACGTTTAAAAAAGCAGGGTTCCCTGCCTCAAAAGAAACTGAATTGGACAAAGTGCAGGTTATCAAAGGATACACATGATCATTTTCAGCAAAGGACACAGTAGGCGATCCCGATGTGGTTATAGTGCTTGCCCCATGATTTATAGAACTTATAGTAAATACCTCGAACTCAGGGACATCCCCAGGTTCATCCTGTTTCACCAAAAGCAATTCCACATTAGGGCGAGGCACAGTGATCCCTAACCCATATCTATACCCATAAAATTCAGAATAAGTTATATTAGAACAGTATGAGGATGCCTTCACATTGACAGTCGTGCCTGAAGTGAATGCAGAACTAAGATTCATCTGTGAAAAATAAACAGGGACTTTTATAGTGCTGCTCACCCCTTCATAAAGCAAAGAGTTCAGGATGTTGAACTGCTTTTCTGTGAATGTCTTAAGATTCATCTTGATCTTTAATTTGGCATATTCATCAGCATTGTCGAAAAGGTCTGACTGACTTAAAAAAGACAGCCCTCCGTTGTCAAAAGTCAGCATTGAAGTAGGCATTATCCTGACCTCGGCATAAGAATTTTTGACTGGAGGGAGCATCAAGACGTTAGCACTCATGTAGGAAATGCCTCAATGACCGCTTGTTTAACAATGTCCTTCCCTTCTTCAGTACCTGTTAAAAAAGACCTGAAATTATCGGGGTTAAAACTAAGGTTCAATTTAACATTTGTCCCTGCTCCTGCTCCTGCTACGGCATTGTCGTGCATGTCCTTCACAGCAGACTGGCCACCCATGTTCTGAACAGCGTTCTTACTTAACATGAACTCCCCTGCTTGGGCGATGATAGGAACTTCATCAGAGGACAGCATGTTAGGGACACCTCCTTTATGAAGCCTTTGGATGGCCCCTCCATCATGGAAAAGGGACATTATGCCACCTACTACTCCGCCCAATCCTCCTGTAAAACCTCCCAACATGCCCATCCCTTTGGCAAGTCCTTGTTTTTGTTGGGCGGAAGCTATCCTGTCAGCTGCGGACGCTATGCTATTGAATATCCCTAAAACTGTTTTCACCTTGTCCAACCAGGCCCCAGAACCTCTCCTTAGATTTTCCATCCCTGCTTGGAGATTGTCCATTCCATCTGCCATAAAGTCTAAGTTCTTCTTTATCTCTGAGACATGTTCTTTAAAAATCTTCAACGAGTCTACGGTTTCAACTACCCCTTGCTTAAATTCCGTTTGAGCTATCTTCACATCCTCTTTAAGTTGAAGGATTGCCCTATTAAACTCATCCATGGTTTTTATGTCACCCTCGATGAATTTTTGTTTTAGATTGAACACCCTAACTGATATCCCCTTCAAAGATTGTTCCAGTTCTACGTTCCCTTTAAGTTGAGCTTGTTTTATCTTAGTCTGAAGCCTTATCCTTTCTTCAGCAATTTTCTGATCTACCTTTTTAAACAAAGCCCATCTGAGTTTAAAATCCTCTTCAAACAAAAAAGAGTCTGTATCTTTCCCCTCCTTTTCCTTCTTTTCCAGGGCTATCATTTTCTTTTTGTTTTCAAATATCTTGAAATCAGTAGCCTTTTCTATGCTAAGTATCCTTGAGCTGGCTTCCTTGGCGTTCTTTATCTTCCATTTCTCTGATCTCAAGGTACTCTCTTTTATAAGTCGTAGCTTATTCTCAAGATAAGCGACAACAATCCCTTCCTTTTGGCTTAAAAAATCATTTTCTATACTAAGTTTGGCAGATTCAAGTTGACTAGCGGATATTAATCCTAATTCATGCCTTAATTCGGCCAAGGCAAGTTCTTGTTTCATTGTCTTTTTGTTGGCAGAGAGGTCCTTTTTATTGCCAGCTTTGTCTAAGGAAGCTTTTTCCTTCTCTAAAATACCTGTAACCCTTTTTAGCTCTTCTTCTCTGGCACGTCTTGCGGCGGCCATCGCTTTTTTTGAGGCCAATTCAAGTTTTTTCTTTATCTCAATTCTTTTTTCCAGTTCTTCGTTTATATACTTTAGTCCCTGTCTATAATGGGGAAGCCAAACTTGAGTTATTTCCCTATTCATATTTGCTTGGGAAGAAGTATAACGTCTTTGACCCCTTTTTTGCAGTTCTAGAACGGATTCTATAGCCCCTTCAAGTAGTCTTTTCTCTTTGGTCAGTTTTTTGGTGGACCTTGATTCATTGACCATTTGCTCTATGGAATCTTTATTTGCCCTTGCCGTTTTTTCCCTTAAACTTTCCACTACCCCTAACGCTTCGGCAGTTTTTACCACTACAATGTCTTTAAACTTGACAAATAGAGAGGTAAATGACCCCACATCTCTTTTCAAGGAATCAAATACCGCTTGGGATCGGTCCCCCCATCTTTGTTGGGTCCTGTTGACCACCTCAACAGCTTGATTTACCGCTCCTGTAGCTGATTTGATCTCCAGGAGATCAGAGGCCGCAGTTTTAGCGTTCTTGCCTGTTAAGGCAAGCAAGGCATTGAATCCCTCCACCCTTCGGATGGCCTCTTCCAATACCAGTATGTTCCCTCCTGCCGCTTCTCGTATCTCCACAAAGGCATTCTGAAGGCTTCCTGCATTTGAAATAAGTTCTTGACCTGTAGAAACCCCTAATTTGTCAAATAATTGTTTCATGACTTTAGTAGGTTGCAATACGCTTCGGATTGCCGATCTTAATCCTGTCATTGACTCAGATGCAGTGAACGCTTGCTTGGTCATAGTGGCAGTTCCTGCCAATATGTCCTTGTACCCTATGCCCAAGTTCGCAGCTATCGGCATGGCTATGCTCATAGCTGAGGAAAGGTTTTCCATCCTCAATCTTCCAAGAACTACGGTCTGCTGCATTGCATCCCCAATATCGGTGATGTCTTGCAGTTGTAATTTATAGGCATTCATGATGGCCGTTGACCCATTGGCAGCAGTGGACAGGTCAGTTACTCCTGCTATTGCCAATTTAGAGGATTCGGTCAACAATTCCATGGCTTCAGCAGGGTCCCTTACGCCTGAAGATATTATCTGATAAAGCCCCTTGACCGTATCCTGGGCATTAAGCCCCATAGAAGCTACAAGTGCGTCCACTTCTTTTGTTAATTTTGCAACATTGGCCTGGTCATTCACTAAAAGAGTCCCTACGTCCGCCATGGCCTTTTCAAAAGAACGGAACCTTCTATTAGCATCTTTAATGGAACCTGATAATTCCTGGAAACTTTTGTTTAAAACAAATAACTTAGTTGCAACTTTAGCAATGTCCTTTGCAAAAGTAGCTCCCCCCAAAGCCTTTAAAGCTAAACTTAAAGCTGCCATCACCTCACCATCCTTTTAGGTAATTTATCAGAATATTCAGATAACTTTTTCAAATGTTCAGGGTCTTTCATTTTAGGCACGATGTCCATAACCTCTTTAGAGTATTCTTGAGGCTTAGATTCTTCCTGGCTTTTGATCATGCAAAACAAATTGAATGACCAATCCCCCAAATCAAGTTCTACCACCTCATGCGGAAACTTTCCGTATTCCTTGGCCATCATCGTCACCGCTATCAGGAACGTCTTGTTCTTCCCGAAACACGGCCATGTCAGATTGGCCACCTCCTACTGTGAACTCTTGAATGGTGTTGAAAAGCTTAAATGCGTCCTCATCCGAAAGGGTTTCCTCAAAAGATATCTCCCAATCCTTGCATTCGCTTTCAGGCCTGTCAACTATCCCAGGCATGTCATTGTCCTTATCAGGGACAACACATGCACATATGAACTTCTTCATGGTGTTAAAAAGCTGTAAGGCATCCTCTTGGGGGGGATCGTCTTTCTGCTCTTTCTCCTCCAATGAATATATAGAAGGAAGCCCAGACACTCCTATATAATCTTTAGGCTTCAGTTTCCTTATCTTAACCTTGAAGAACTCCAGTTCAATGATCTTAGTGTTGTTAGCTCTTTTTTTATACTCCGCAATACTCACCCTTCTCCTCCTTTTATCACCAAAATTTAATTAATATTTCATCATTCCCCGTGTCAAACCCTGCCCCTAATTGGTACTCACAATTATACCTGGCCAATCCATCAGAATCTTCAAAGCCTATATTAGTAAGTGTAACAGCATCTCTGTCAGCTACAGTTCCTCCAGATTGAGAAGCTCCTAAATAAAAAGTGATCTTATTCCCTCCTGTAGAACCTAAAACAAACTGAAGGTTCTTTCCAGTAGAGCCTTCCAAATTGGTTATGACATTCTCTACTGCAGAAGTTTCTATTAAAGGATTAAAAGAACCCCCTGGAGAACGTCCTGTCAAAAAGAAATTAGTAGCTGTTTTAGCAGAACTGTTCATGGTTTTTACGTTTTGAATCTCATTGTTCATATTCACTTCTACAGAAGAAATTTCAAAAGTTGAATCATTGCCATACACAAAACTAATATTTTGAGCTATAGGAGGAAGCTCCTCGTCATAATCGGCAGTAGGGATTGCCTCATCGCTCACAAAGGCGGCAGTTCCGTCAAATTTCCCTTGCATTTCAAAATTAGCTACTCCTATGCCTCCTTGCTCTACTGCGAAACTTACGTTCCCCACACAACCCGTCAATTTTTTCAATTGCCCAGGGTCCCCTTGGTAAAAATAAATAGTACAACTTGAACTGGCGGTTGTAACAGGATTATAAAAAACTGCTGCCGATTCAGTAGCTACTGAAAACCCACACGCTTTTAGTAAAGCATTGATCTCTGGGGGCGTGGTAGCTGTGCCACTTCCTCTAAGTTCACAGGAGAAAGATAAACTGCAATTTATATTAGTCACCCTTGGGTCTAAAGGAGAAAGCGATTCCCTAGCTAAATTTCTCTCATAAGTTTCTACATCAAAGCTGAAATCAGGAATGGTGGAAAGAACTGCATCTCCCGCGGTAACTGTAGGTGCAATATTGTCCGTCCCATATGTACTCTCGGTCTTTACAAAAAGGACTGATTGCCTTGTTAATAATATGTCTGCCATTTTTCGTTCTCCTTGTTAGGCGGTTTCTGGGTCATAGAAAGTATGCCTGTATCTGATCTTTATGTCAAATTCAAAGCCCAGGTATCCCTCTCCTTTGACGCTACTTAAATCTATAAAATTCCTAGTTTCAATAGGAATAGTGTCTAGGGCCAATGAATCCCAATTCGGATTGCTCATGGCCTTTATCTCAACATTCTTCATAAGCTCGTTCAATTGAACGCTCGTCCCACTCCCATCATCTATCTCCCAACATTGAAGGGTGACGAAAAGATTCTTGTACACCTTGCCCATGTCTGAAGGGGCCTGGGTGGATATCTCTTCCCTGTCCTCAAATATGAAAACGGCAGGAAATGCCACTTCATTGTCTAAGGGAGTGACTCTCATCCTCTGCACAGTGCCTACTCCTGTCAATGCCTCCATTGAGGTCTTGACTTTGGCCAATATGTTCTCTCTTATAGAGTTTGCCAAGCCTTAATCCCTTCCTATCCTTTTTACAGTAATGCCTCTTGCAAACCTGTCCATGGACCTTGTCAAGGCATTTTGAAAATACCCCTCCGCCCTGCTCAGGGCAAAGCCCACCGCAGGTTCTAAGAAAGGCCTTTTCTTAGCAGGCCCTACTGACTTCTTTCTCAACCATTTCCCTGTCCTACCGTCCCTGAATATCAAATAAGGGGAGTTTTTTATCTCTACCGACCCCCTTCCTTTCTCTATGGAATGCCCATAATAAAATCCTTTGTTCTGAGCGTCCGCAATGATCTCAAACCTTCCTTCAAACCTTCTCCCAGGTATCATCTTACTATGAACAGACCTTTTCAAAGCTCCAGGGGACTTAGAGAATTTGCCTACAGGCACAAGCCTTTTTGCCTCTTGCACAGCTACCCTTCGGGTAGTGTCCAAAGTATGGACGTATGCCTCATTGACGAACCTAGGCAATGCTCCTTTTTCAAAAAGTACAGATTGACTTACTGTAAAATCAAACTTCAGAGGCATCTTCAGGCACTTCCTCTTTTTTCTTTTTCTTCTTTTTTGAAGGGGTCAGGTCTTCCACATAACCAAGCCTTTTGAAATGCTCATATACAACCTGATTGTCCATATCACACTCTTCGCCCTCTTGCTTTATGACCTTCTCCCCCTTGGAGATGTATCTTATAGGTCCTTTGACGACTTTGCACTTATTCTTTGCCATTCCTTCCTCCTTGGTGATGGGCCTAAACAATTGTAAGCCTTCTGTATTTATCTATGATGCCTTTTACATGGGGAAGGAAATCATACTCCCCTTGAAAATTCACGCTTCCTTCTTGCCCAGATGCTGTCCTTACCCCCAAGGTCTTCCTTCTGTCCATCAAATACGCCACTTGCATGATGCAAGCTTTTTTAAGATCGTCAGGTACATTAAGAATATCTGCGGTGTCCGCATAGCCCCCTGTGTACTTGACCTGCAGCGAGCCTTCTGCATTGTGCCATTTGTACCCTTTGAAGAATATAAGCCCCAAGTCATCAAAGTCCCCGCTTATGGTATAGCTGTCAGAGTCCACATCGTCACCGCTGTCCGTGAAGTCAAAGTCGGTGTTGTACCTGACATGGCTGACTGAGGTTATCGGGAACCTCTTGAGGGACAAATACTTTCCCCCTCCTATGGGATACTCAAGTACATCTGTGCCTTCAGTAAAGGTCCTGTCACAATAACTTTGAATGTCCTCAGATACCTGTTCGATCATCTCACCTATCAAAGTGTCTTGATTGGTGCTTGAGAAATTAAGGTACGTCTTTATGTCGGCCGCTGATACCAGCTTGATCGCTGCCATCTCAGCCCTTCAATAATTTAAGGGCTGTCCTCAAATTGTTCGCTGCCCATTTGTGCTTTTTCAGCTCAGAGCCTTCCAGCTCTTTAAGGAATTTCTCCACCGCTGTGGGGTCTAATTTCTTCGCTTTCTTCGCTTTCTTTGTTTTTTTCTCTTCAGCCATATCGACCTCCTAAAAATATAAGGAAGGGGAAAACCCCCTCCTTATTAATAATTATTAAGCTAGACCTTCCAGGTAGCCTAACGCTTCAGGTAACACTAAGTCTCCACCAATACGCATACGAGCAATGAACAGGACATCTGGATATTGGAACTCATCCAAACGCTTAACGCTCATACCTACTCTTTGAATGATCTTATAAGCTTGCTTCATGTCTCCACAATATACCGAGTATGAATCTGCCGCTAAGTCGCTCAACGAAGGAAGTATTGTATAAGGTCTTCCTCCAATAGTAGCAGGGTGAGCTTGAGCTGCCCCTTGCAAAGCACCTGCCCATAGGTAATTACTGTTACCGTCTTGAACTTTTCTAAGTTTGCCCAAGGTGTCTAGGTTGAAGTACCACTTAAGGTTGCTCTGGTATCCTGTCTTGAATGCCGATTGAAGCTCAAAGAACTCATCATAATCAAATACAGTATTACTGCCCATGGTCACGTTATTGCTCTGAGCTGCCATAAGAACTTGGTTAGTGTTAGTGTCAAAGCCTTGAGGCTGTCCACTACCACTTCCTGAAATAAAAGAAAGAGCTTCAGTATATGCCATCTTAGCACCTAAACGCTCAGTAACATAAGAACCAATATTTGGAATGTCCTCTAAAGCTTCAAGTGACAGCCTGATCTGACCTGCTAATACATCGCAAGAAAGTTCTTTACGGGTAAAAGAAGGATCAGCGGCATCTGGGGCAGTCCCTGAATTATAAGTAAATGATTCAGATTCCCATCCAGCA
>Ga0080013_1004015_pt1 | contig 14814 bp, 9 predicted proteins | sample ETNvirenome_6_85_FD_69236 | JGI IMG/M metagenome (GOLD analysis project Ga0080013, IMG submission 69236) | Marine viral communities from the Pacific Ocean - ETNP_6_85 (SPADES assembly) (version 2) | ecosystem: Environmental > Aquatic > Marine > Oceanic | place: Pacific Ocean | collected 2013-06-19
TCTGCCATTACAACGTAACTCCTGTCCACTCACGATCAGGTATAATCTTCGGTGAAATCCTTACAAGCCCTGCTCTAAACTGACCAACCCATTCCTGATTCAAATAAGGAATAACAAGGTTATTTAACAAAGGTTGTAGATATGGTTTGCCAGCCACTTTTTCCTCAATTCGTCTTAAAAAGAATGCTTTCACAAAACTCCTATAGTCTTCAACATTTGGTCTTAATTTAATAAGTTCCAATTCATAGTTTAATCTAACTACGTCTTTCATTACATCTAAAATCTCATTCTTATGAGGTGTATCAGGGACAAGTTCAGGGTATCTTATAATGTTTCTGAACTCTTCAAAGGTAGCTTCACGCCGTATAGCTGAACGCCCCTTCTGAGTTTCAACAAAGAACACAGGATGCCTGTCCATAAAACCTTTATCCCAAATCTTGAACCTTTCAGTAAGTTCATTAGCCGCTTCCATCTGATTCTGTGATTGTAAAACTGCAACAGCATAAGAATTGCGTTGCTTACGATCATAATATTCTGAAGCCGCACCATTAAAATAGAAATCTTTTACATATTCATCTCTGCTTTTAAGCTCTCTTAAACCCTTAGCTATCTGACGTTGCTTCCAACCCCAAGCCATATCCTCGTTGTATTCCAAACCAGTCTCATAAGGAACTAAGAAACTCGTAGCATGAGGGTTGCTCATAGCCCATTCACTGTTGTCATTTAACCACAAGTCAACATTTTCGCTTTGTTGCATGTACCCAACACCAACTTTTTTAGTTGTTGAAGTTTGGAACAAAGACATTTTTGTTTGAGTTTCCCAAGAATCTTTATCAAAATCTTCGTCATATTTATGGTTGTCATAGAACATGAGTAAAGCTTCATCATGTGTCCATCCTTGTTGAATGTACCAATGCAACTCAGAGTTCCAATCCCATGCGTCACCAAAACGTAAATCTGTAGGCGTTCCTTTACCTGTACCTAAGAACCATGTTGTGAAATTCATGCCCATAATTTGTTGTGCTTCATGGTCTAACTGCTCCATGAACTCTTCGTTAAACAAATCAGGGTCTTCTTTTCTGGATATCTGATCTTGTGTAGGCATACGCCCTGTTGCTTGACGAAGTTTAACTGCTTGTAATTGTGCAGAAGCAAACTGTTCCCCTCTGTTCCAATGCTCACCTGTCATAATTAATCCCTGAGATATTGGATAAGGAAAAAAAGCATCCAAGAAATCATGCAGTTTTGAATTACCTGCATCTTCAGCATCTCTACCATCTGCCACATAAGCAAACCGTTCCTGCATGAAAGGACTTATATCCTCAAAAATTGTAGGATCAGACACAGCTAACCGTGTCAATGGGTAAGAAATAAACGGTCCGACTTGTGGTCTACCAACAGTTTCCATGTCATATCCGGGCATAAGTCTGTCAAGTCTGAACATCTGTTCTGTTGTAGGAATACTTGCTACACCTGCAAGGTAGCCACCTATAACTGGTATCTCATGAATAGCGTCCATCAATACTTGGCTTGAAGGTAACGTAGCAGGGATCACTAAATATCTTCTACCATTATCATCTTCTCTAACCATTCCTGCTTTTTCACCACCACGAATAGTTAACTGAAGGTTACGTAACATCAAAGGATTCTGTGTCAAGCCTCTCACCCAACGTCTTAAATACAAATCCTCAGCGAACCAGAATGGGATCAGTGACCCTACCATTTCTTGGAACTGTGACCGTATACGATGATCGTCAATGAATGAAGCTGTAACTGAACCTGCTTTTTCCATAGCATGATTAACACGATTCTGATGAGCGTTAAATCTGCGGTTAGAGTATTTAGTTAATTCTCTAATAGCTCCTGCTCTATTGTCACTATCTTTTATAAGAACTTTCATAAAATCAAGATCAGATTCTCTTGATACAAGTTTTCCAACCGTGTCATAGTCACCTTGAGACATAGCATAAGCAACTTTTGACAATGCATCATTAGGATCTAACGCTTGGTTAGACCATACGTGTTTAACAAAGTCTTCTAATTCTGGGATAATATCTGCGTTATCTGCCGTAGAGAACAACCCAAGTTTATTTAATATAGGTGATTCTTTCGCGGCGTTAATCATGTATGTCGCTTCAGTTTTGTCATACAACCGCCACGCTTCAGCAAAGTAATGAGTGAACATTGGTTCACGTACCATAGCTTCCATAGCAGGATGAATAACACCATCAAACCATGAGGTAAGAACTTTGTTCCAAAGGTAATCAAACTTCGCTTGACCTTCTAACTTAGTTGCTACTACTCCAAATTCTGCATACATTGACTTAGGTAAATCTGCACCAGTTCCATTAGCCATTAAACGAGAAGCAACAACTTCGTCATCAAGAAGTTCAAATATTATTTCATGCATAGCAGTTTCAGAAGCTTGAGACAATGTTAAATGTTTCAATCCATCTAATTGAACACGAGCCATGTCTTCAATCATCGCATCAGTATCATTTAGTACTGTGTGAAATTCGTCAATTACTTCCCAGTCGTCAGGGTTAAAATCTTTATTTGTGTAATTAGCTTGCGAAGTGTAATACTCCACTCTCCCAGACTTAGGGTTTTTACGCTTATACGTTCTCTTTAAAATAACTTGAGGAACAGAATCTTGTATCTGTACCACACCTCCGGGTTGAGCAAGAACGTCTTGTGCTACAGCGAACACTGATTGGTTTTCAAAACCACCGACATCTTCAGGAGAGATTATTTTTCCGTCATCTCCAACAGTGTAAAAAATTCGTGAACCATTTGGTTCTATACCAGCTACTTCTGAAACAACCGTTCCATTCTGATTCACACGAGGCGTTGCACCATACTGATTAGTCAACCGAGCTTCAGTAAGACCCGGTTTAGCAAAGAAAGCATCTGAACTAAGATCTCTTACTTCTAATTTAGGTCCGATCCAATCAGCCCCTACACCTATACCAGAAGGCATCTCTGCTATTTCACGTAATGCTTCATCTAAAGCTTCACCTATTGAATGAGCCACATGAGGGTCAGCCGATCCTGTCAATAAAGGTATGTGTGTTTGTTCAGCGGCTTGGCTGAAACCAATCATATCTTCAAAAGAACCAATCGTTCTATCCTGATAAGGAGTAGCCGAAGGGTGTATCAAAGTTAATACTCTATCAGCAATCTTTTCTCTATCAGGAAGAGTTTGTGGTAAACGACGCATAAGTTTACGGTAAATAACATTTTGTATATGTATAACCGAATCAGGATCTTGCCCTGCTCTTATAAGATAATCAGCTAATACACGCACTGCTGGTTCAGAAAGTTTAGGAGTCCAAACACGAACCGCTCCTCTTTGCGGAGGAGCCATGCCTGTTTGTCCTGCTATACCATGACCACCCAACTCGTAAGACACCATCGAGTGAGCCAACTGTTGACCTTGAGGGCTACGCATATATGTTGTATTAGCATCATGCGCTAAAGCTAAAACCTCATCAAGACTAGAACTTAACCTCCTAGAATCTGGTGCTATTAAACTCATAGCCATCAAACGAGACATCGCTGTGCTACCTGATCCACTCCCTAATTTAGCTACCATCCAATCTTGATTAATTATAGATGTCCAAAAATTAACATCAGTATTGCTAGGCGCTTTAGGATCTGTTAATAGCTCTACAAAAATTTCCACAAGATTATTGTCTTGCCCTGTGTTATTAGCCCAATTATTAAACTCTGAATGAAAATGTGTCGGCCCGTCAAAATCATCTGCTGTTAAATTAATATTACCTGTAGAATTATAAAGTTGTTTTAACGATCTTCTCTGTTGAACTGTCAACCTTTCAACGATTTGTGCTACTTGACGACTTGCACCTATCGGATCGTCAGCATCAAAAACAATACCTAATTCATCTAAAATGATTCGATTTGTTTTCTCAGCTTGAACACTAACATATTGAGATAACTCTCTAGCCATAGCAACATGCGTTGGGCTTTGACTCATTTCAACAAGTTGCGAATTAACACCATTCCAATAATCTGGGTCTTTTGAACCTTTCCCAACCCATTTAAATTCTGATGCCGCATAATTTAAAGGTATGCGATGCCTAGCTTGTATAGCTTTACCGAACCCACCAGCTTTCATAGCTTGATCTAATGAATGTTGAGGATTCAAATACGGATCGTAAGTATTAAACAAGTCGCGCATAAAAGAATCACGTACACTTGGATGCGATAATAGAATATCCATTGCGTCCATGTGTGCTTCAAATTCTGTTTCGTCAGTTAACTTCTTACCGAACCATTGAGCAGTAGCCGCTTTGCTAGGTAACCCTGCCGCATTAGCAAACTTGTGCATTACTTCACTTGATCTTGCCGCCGCCCACTGACCTAACACCCAGTTACGATAAAAAATTTTACCTCTTATAGTTGACGACATTTCAGAACGTATAATTTTTCTATTGTCTTCAAACATTTTGCGTTGCTTTTCCCAATCAGAGAATTGAAAATTTCTTCTCATAGTTGGATCATCAGTTAAACGCTTCAAAGTTTTACGTGTTACAGCCATGTCGCCTACACCACTTATCTCAGATGCAAACCGGAAAGGTGCTGTAAGCAATCCCATCAGTTTGTTGTGGTGGACTTCGCCCATAGATTTAAGATTCAGATTTGCTATTTGTTTAAGGTCAGAACCTACAAGCAAATCTTCATATTCGCCTTTACGAATGAGTTTGCCATTCGCGTCAAATACATCTCTTACTGCGCGTCCTTTGTAAACAGGAATCTTAGTTCCATACTGATCGAACATCACTGTTCGCCCACTAACTATTCGAGCAAGCCGACCTCGTATCGTAGGTGTGATACCTTCACGTAAAACGAATTGCAAAAGCTCATCGCCACCGTTCCTTGGAACGTAACCAAACCGTAACAAAACAGATGGTCGCCAAACCTTACTAAACAATTTATCAATAGTTGGCAACCCCATAGCCCAACCCATATGTCGAATAAACCCCATATACCTTGCCACACCTGCTAGCTCACGAAAATCAGGAATAATATTCATCTTCGATAACTGCGCTGATTGAGCAGGCCCCGGAACTACCGCTCGTTTAACTTCAAACCCGCCGAAGAAATCAAAATTATCTTGTCTACGAATGTCATACACATGATCCGCTTTGCTAATGAACCGTCGCATGAACGAATCAACTTTTGGCCCTCCATGTAATATGGCACCTGACCTCGCTAAGAAATCCATAAAGAACTCGACTTGAACATTCCATCTTTGAGCCTCAGTTCCGTTAATGAACGTGTGTTTAAAATGTTCGATAACTTCACGAGGCATGTCAGCAAGAATCCCCATCTCTACAAGAGCATCAAATTCTTTCAAAGCAGTCTTATCATCTAAGACATCAATAACATTATTCAAAGGAACATGAGTTGTAAGTTTCTTAGCTAATTTCGCAGGATGGTACATAAGCTGTACTGCGATTGCTTTAACATGATCCCCTGTTCCTAACGCACCTTCTTTAAGACTATTGACCAGTTCATAGTTTCTACTTCCGGGTCTGTGTCTAGCGTGTTCAAGGTAGTTGTTGTAAACACGGAACCAACCGCTAAACACTTCTGGACGTTCACCTGTTTTAATATTTTTTAATGTTTGTTTATCAGCAATGTTGATCCCTTGATCCCCATAAAAATTAAACAACTCGTCAAACATTGATTGTTTAGATGCGTACTCAACAAATTCTTTTTTAAGAGTAGCCGCAGTTGTAATAAGTTCATTTACTTGAGCAGGGTCAGTGATACCCATGCCTGTTAAAAGATTAGCGTCAGTCGCGCCTTCTGCACTTGTTTGGAGAATAAGACCAATCGACCTAGCATCTAAAGGCGTTTTAAGATCTTTAATCACAATACGATTAGGGTCACCAATAGGCAAATTCATCCGATCAGACAACTCTCTAGCAACCCATCTTCCTTGTTGGGCTAAGTATTGCATCCCGATACGAGACATGTTTTTAGCTAGACCAGTAGTTTGAAAATCTCTAGCACCAAAATCTATAACTTTATCTATATGTTTGCGCGCTAAACCTAATGATCTACCGACCACACCAGTTGGGAGCAACACAGCATTAGCCGCTCCTCTGCCACCAAAGCCTGTTGATAAAGCCGCAGTGCCAGCTTCGCTGTGCATAAATTCCCATATACCTTCAGGGTTTGAAAGTCCTTTGTTGTTAGCTTTAGTAAACGCAGAAGTGTACATATATTCCATAGCTTCTTGCGTTGTTTCTGCTCCTGCTCTTAAACCTTCTTTAGTAAAGAACCCGAACACATCTCCTTTAGGTGTGCTGTATTGCAAAGAACGCTTTTGCATATGCCATGCGCGCATCCTTTCATAAACAGGTATTAAACCTTTGTATTTTTTAAGCAAATAAGTTTCAGGATGAACCCAATCAGGGTTAGCTTTTGTTAATCTGTTTTCTGCTATAAGACGAGCATCGTTTACTGTCATTTTAGTGCCAGCTTCAGCGGCTTCTCTAAAAATTTGGCTAGTTAAATCATCCAACTCGTCTAAACTTTTAAACGAATCCGCAAGCTCATCTTGAAATTTAATTAATTGTCTACCCCGCCAAAGAAGAATAGGTTTAATACCACCAAAGAAATTCTCTGCTCTAGCTTTAGTAAACCAGCCAGCCATCTCATCCGCACCTGAAGTTCCACGCAACGAATACTTATTATTAGCTCGCATCGCATTAGTTAAATCATTCCAAAAATCAATATTGTTCCACGTAGATTCCCGCGCTTGCCAAGGGCCTTTCTTAAGATCCTTACCCATAACACGAGCTTTCATTTTCATGCCAGTTCGTCGAATCATACCCGGACGAACCATTGCTTGTTGAGCAGGGCGTGTCAACTTAATAGCTTTCATCCAAATCCCACCAGCCCAAGTAGTAGGGTCTAAAAGAATTTCAGTAGTCATTGAACCAGCGAAACCTACAACTGTTCCATACATAGTTCCACGTTCAGCATCGGGTAAAAAAGCATTGTTTTTGTTGTAAAATTTGCGTGAATACTCCATTGTGTCCACGCGACCTTCATCAAAAACATTTATAGCTTCATGCGCTCGTTCAGAATTAATCCAGTCCATTTCTTTTTCAAATTGTTGACGGATAGCTTGATCGTCTTCTAAACCTGTTCGACGGACAATAAGATCCCACACACCGTTCTGCCCAAAACCTGCATACATTTTAAGCATCTCTACTTGAGAGTCATTGAATCCCATTTTCATTACTTGAGCATGAGAGTTCTCATCAAAAGAAGTTTCCGCATGTTCAGTCATGCGCCAACCATCCATTAAAGAACCAATGTCACCAAAAAAAGATCCTTCTTTAGCATCTGTGTAAGCAAGCGATCTTCCTGTACGTTGAGCGAAACGCCCCGACATCATAAGAAGTTCCCATGCTTTGTCAATCTGAACTATTTTTGCGCCAATGCCTAAACCTTTAAACGAAAGTTTTGTAACACCTTTAACAAAATCACCAACATAAGGAATACCACCAAGACCCCAAGCAAAACCGGGACCTTTCTCTCCGGGTGTTCTATACCCCATATCACGTAATCTTTTCTGAGCGGCTGGAGGCAAATTAGCAAACTCTTGTTCTTGAAGAACATCAGGCATACCTTCCAGCATTGACTTACCATCAGAAATAGATTCCGCATTAAGAGCAGTTAAATAAGTATCTAACATTTCATCATCGTCTATATCAGACATCACAAGGTTCGTTAATTCGTCAAGATCCCCACCGAACAGTCCGAACCCTCCATTGTTTGATATAAGTTCAAACCTGCTATTAAGACGTATATCTTCATAAGAAGGAGCATGATTATAATTCTCTGGAACATCAGAGTCTTCTAACTCAAAATTATTTGAGCCACTAAAAAATGGTGATACGCGAGTTCTACTATATGGAACTAATTGTTTTTCAACCACGAGACTCAAACGATTCTACAAGAGCAGTCAAGTTAGGATTGCCTGTAGTCATAGCAAGTCTCTTAATCAATCTATTACTTCTTTCAGAAGAGTAAGTACCCAACTGTGCGCCCGGCATAGGCTGAGGTTCAATACCAGCAGTCAACCCAAGATCAGGACGATCATCCGCCGCTGTTAAAGGAGTGACATTAGGTATCCACTGCTGTGCCAAATCCAAAGGCGCATCAACAACACCTTGAGGTCGAGCCGCCGCTACCTGACCATCAGGAGTACGTGTAGTATCATACTTAGTTTCCATATTAGGAAGAGCGATACCACCCTCATTAGGATTTTGAGCCTGAAGATTCTCAGACTTCTCACCATACGAAGCACCAGCTTCCAAACCCGGAGCTTTAGCTCCTTGAGTTTTTTTACTTCTAGGCATTTTGACCTGCCAACAATGCGGCTCTCATCTCAGCTATTCCCGGAGGAGCCTGCTCAGGAGGAGGAGCGCCAGCCATCATCTCAGGGCCACCAGCTAATCCCGGTGCCGCTTCAGGAGCCATCATCTGACCCTCGGCAGGTTCAGGAATTTCCTCTGCTTGTTCTTTGCGTAGCTCTTCATCAGCCCTACGGATAGACTCAAAAATGTCATGTCCATCCTTTCTGAACTTTTCGATTTTCGCTACATAAACAATAGGCATAGTTCCTTGAGCGGCTTGTTGTTGTATACCTGCCATTACCGCTTCTTCTAATTGCTCCTCATCAACCCTTCTGCCTTCAGCTTCAGGATCGTCAACGAACGGATGCTTCACACGAAAAGTATTAAGACTAATACCTTTCATCTGTAGCAACTGACCCAACTGGATTGTTGTACCCTGAACATCCGCTCCGGGTATTGAATGAGAAACAACATTATCGAAAGACTCGAAATGTTCTTCAGGTGTGAACTCTACGTGACCGAAGTCACCTGAGTAGCCTGTGAATGTAACAAACTTTTGTTGATCGAAGTAGCCTCTGTAACAAGCAAAGATGCATTCATTCAAATAGGGAAGATGTGCTTCCATTGTCTCTTGAAGCTCCTGCACGCGTGGATCAAGAGAAGCGCCCATGAGAGCGTCAATGCCCCTACCAGTCCGTAAAGCACCGTAACTTTCTCCACCGATCTGGGGAACCGTGCCAGTAGAGATCCTTGCATTACGTTCAAGTCTATCAATGGCGATATTGGTCGCGGGATCGGGTGAGGAGCGAAGCTCCCCGATTTGTTCTGCGTCGAGCAGTACGTTGACTTCACCTTCGCGCCCATCTTTCCATTCACCTCCTACGATCATAGGTACTTGACCTGAACGGCCAATGATGTACCTATCAGGGAAAATTGCTTTCTCCTGTGCGATTATTTCTAAAGCCATAAGCTTTGCCATCAAGTCTGTCATACCGACAACATTTGAAACTGACGAAGCTATCTTATCTAAAGTGATACGTCCAGGGGTTATTACACATGGCATACCTGCTCTGTTAATAGCCCTTGACAATTCTAATTGTGTACTGTGATAAGAATAGGATTGGTTATGATAAGCATAACGAGGTCCCATTATTCCAATGACGATATGTTCAGCGTCAACCCATTCGCATACATCCCACAGTTCTTGTCTAGCATTATCATCTGAAGCTACAGGCCCACCGTTTTCAGTTCTGGAAGCAGGATAATTAGCGCGTAGCCAATCACCAGACTTGCCGTAAATAAACCCACAGTTGCGAGGGACATCATAATTCTCAGCGGCTTGTGGCTCAGGGTAAACACCCAAAGGATCACGCACCTCTATCTTTGGCATACCTAACTCGAAGTCAGGGTATATGCACAAAGCTGTCGTAGCGTAACCGGCAAGATGCCGATACGCTCTACGCATCTTCACTTTGAAACGGTTCTGATACCACGTAGCGGCAAGCGCACGTTTACGAACATCAGCATATTGCCTCGATCTTCTACCCCGTTCTTTGCTAGGGTCAAGAGCAGGGCATCCAATGAACGGCATAACAGATGCGGCTCGTTGAGCTACAGCATCAATGTTCTCAGAAATCAAAGCAGGAGTTAACGGAGGAAGAATAGGTTCTTCATCCATAGAAGGAAGCGGTATAACATAATCACCGTTGTATCGCTCTTTAATATCGAGCATACGCTCTAATAATGGCGACTGCGCTTCTTGCCGCTGTCTTATTATTCCAACTATTTCTTCAAATGTGTACATTATATGGCTCTCGCAGGTGTCTTAGACTTACTCCAAGGTAGCGCTTTATACGAGAATTGTGAAGAGTCAACATCAAATGCTTGTTTCCTTTGCCTCCACAGTATCCATATAAACCAAAGCGCCATTACTTGATCTTGCCGTAGTTTAGTACCCCTTTTTAATGGCCGCCATGATTTTAACTGTCTAATTAACTGATCTGCTTGATGCCTTGTAGTGTTATCACCAGCATAAGGTATCTCAATTTCTTCACGCATGAATGATAAAGCCATTGAAGGGACACCTATAGTTTCATCATATTTGTTCACACCTGTTAAATGTTCTCTGACTCTGAACCCATATTTATCTGTCATTTCAATAAGACGTTCATCACGAGATAACCCTTTTTGAAACACCATTGCTTCAATCACAACATCAGAAACAGTACTACCATTCTTCATGCAACGAAGTATCGCATCTTCAACAACTTGTAGTATCTGTTCATTACGTGTCAATCCAATATCTTCTCTAATGAAAAGAATCTTTAGTTTACCTTCATGTGGTGTTGCCGCTACTACACAATTATTGGAACCCAACGCAGGGTCTAAGCCAATGTAAACACTGCAATCTTTAGGCGGGTCATGTAACACTGACCTCATAGGGTTCAAACATTTTTGTATAGCATCATCCGTGAAAGTCGCAGAAAGAGAACTGGTAGGTTCCTGCATGTAGTTCCTAGACCACGCTTCTTCACCAACCTTACGGCGAATACGATCCAGTTTTTCCATTGAAAACATTTCTGGCCATAACGGTTCAGGTTCACCCTCATCATTTGTAATGATTGCAGGGAATTTAATAACTTTAAGAATGTCTTCATCTATCTCATTCATAACACGTTCATAAAAATCATCTTCACCGACACGAGTACCATTAATACTTGTACGACCATTCTCACCCGGACGGGTTAACCAGTCCTGTCGGAACACCTCGAACATTTGTTCTGTGAGGTTTAACGAAACACGAGATTGAATATCGTCAACATGCAAATGGTCGGTTCGAGTACCAGCAATTTTAGATCGCCAGCCCAAAGCGACCATCGAATAGTCACGCTCATCATGTCTTTGCTTTTTGTAAACATTAAAATAGTCAGCCCCCCACATTTGTGCAGTCTTACGACCACTCTGATTTTGTGGGACAAACGGACCGAATTTAGCTACATAACTAGGGAAAGGACCATGTGGTTCCATACGTGTACGGATACGCCCAAGAATTTTACGACTCATATCCTGTCCTTCTGAACCAACTGTGATCCTGAACTCAGGGTTAGTTGCCAGTTTAAAACAAAAATAGTCTTCAGCTAAAGTAGTTTTACCATGTTCAGGAGGCCATAGAATAAGCGTTAAGTTTCCGGGAGGAGTGTTTTCGTATGCGTCTATAGCACGTAGATGAAACCAAGGCGACATGTGTTTAAAGTATTCTGATCTGAAACTTTCAAAACTCCCATCCCATTCTTTTTTGGGTTCGCCTACTGCTAGTTCGTTTCTTAAAGCATCAGACTTAGCGGCGAAATCTGGGAATCTTTGTCTCCATTTTTCGTAAGCGGATCGTGTGACACCAACAATTTTGCAAGCACCTTGAATGGTTCCTTGTTGTTCTAAAGCTTCGAGGAAAAGTTTACGATTTTTCTCCCCTACAAGTTTGCTTGCGTTTTCAGTCATAAGTTTATGCGTGGTCGAAGATTGACTTCGTTACCTCTACCGCAACAGTTCCGGCGGCAATGATACCTTCACTACCAACAAACTTTATTGTGTGAACACCTATCTGATCTAATGTGAAATCTTTATAATACACACCCGCACCGGATCGTGTCATACCACCTGACCCTGTATAAGAAGTGTTAGTCCCATCAGGTTTATTCCAAGTGATAGTCACATCATCTTCATTATCTGTTGGGTCGTCAGCAGTCCCACCAGTTGTAAACGTGGCAGTTACGCGCAATTGGTCATTTTTATCGTATGTTGTCATTAAACACCTACTGTAATCGAAACGTCATCTACTAATGATGATACAAGAGTAACATCGGTTGGCAAAGAAACTGCCAAAGTTACATGAGGATTTGGTCTGTTAGCGTCAATAGTGCAACTAATTGTTGCCGATCCTGTAAGCGAAGCGGCTATCAAAGCCTCCTCGATAATAGCTGTTAGCGTGGATCCGGTAGCTGAAAGTGACTCGCTAGTAAGAAGATGTTCATGAACTATTGTCGCTGATATTGTTGCAGATCCTGATATGCCTGCACTCAACAAAGCTTCTTCGATGATTGCAGTTAATGTAGAACCAGTAGCTGAAAGCGAAGAATTAATAAATTGTGTTGATTGAACACCCGTTGAAGTAGAACTTGAACCAGTGGCACTACCACCAATAAAGTTCGTCATCTGCAATGTGATACTTGAAGAACCAGAAGCAGATATTGAAGCAGTTATTGTGTGCGTTTCATAAGAAGCCGCACCGTCGTAACGCCAATCGGCGCTTCGGTAACTTACATCAGCTTTCCGATACCCAATATTAAATGTTTGATCGGCGTACTCGGTTGTTACATGATTGTAATTTAATCCGGGTTCGCTGTATTTGTAAGTTGATCCTGTATACGCAGAAGACCCACCAGAATACTCTAATTCGGTTGAGCTATAATCTTGTCCGGGTGCTGGATATACAGGCATTAATCCCATCCGTTTCTGTACGCAACCCCAGCAACATTACCGTCATAGTTGTAAGAAGGTAACCTGTAGTCTGTACTGGCTTGACGATAATCAATAGCCATCGTTTACTCTGCTTCTTCACCTTCTGGAGGAGGCTCTGAAGTAATAAAACCATCTTCACCAACTGTTGCATCAGACCAAATGTTTTGACAAAAAGCCAACGCTTCCGATTCGGTTACTTCTGTAACATCCCACGTTTCAAGCCCTGTCAGGTCAGCGGTTTTGGTCAGGTAGCCGATGCGGTACCCTTCACCGTCCACGTATGCAGACGCTTGGGTGTGTCCTCCGTTTTCGGCGATAACTTTTTCCGGTCCGGTTCCTGAAAGCCCATTGTCTGACAGTTTCCATTTAAGATAATCCATTTAATTCCTTGCGTCCGTTAGTTAATTGCTGTTTGCGTTCTTCCACCGCTTCTTCTAATAGTCCCGCATTGTGTAACGATGTAAGTTGCCCCTCATTAACACTTCCCGCCATGAGTTGAAGGTTCGTTTGACGAGTCAGCCGCTTCTGCCAGTATTCAGGCTGGGCTTGTTCAATCTGATTACGAGTAAACTTCTGCGATTCATCGAATAAGTCTGTGAGAATTGCTATTTCACGTTCGGCACCGCGCATGATAATCAAAGTCTGTTCCAAACCAACTTGCTTTTCTTCGGCTTCAAGAGCATCTAACTCGTCGCCTGTTTCCAACAAGCGTTGAATCTCAACCTCGGCTTTACGAACGCTGATCTGCGCCAATCTAAGTTTGTAACGCATGTCCTGTAACTCAATACACAACTGATAAAACCGCATTTCGGGTGTGTCGTGTTGACCTATAACAAAATGGATCAACTGGAAACGTGATCTTGGTTGCTGAATTTCGGCTATTGCTTCGTTTATGTTCATGCGCCGTGGTTCGCCATTCCTGCAAGGTTTTCGTTTGCCGCTGATAAACCAGTACCAAGCGTGGTGCGGGAATCGTCACTAAACAAGAAACGCTCCACCGTTGTGAGTTGGACTGCTGAGACATTTTCACCGCCGCCGAAATAACCAGCGACACTAGATGCCATACCCGCTAGCCCCGCAGTACCAACTGATAAACCAGTACTAAGCGTGGTGCGGGAATCATTACTAAACAAGAAACGATCCACCGTTGTAAGCCAAGTTGGGTAATCAGACCCACCACCAAAGTAACCCGCGACAGATGAAGCGTTCGCCGCTAGTCGTCTGCTGTTCCCCGACAACCCTGTGCCGAGTGTTGTTCTGCTGTCATTACTAAACAAGAAACGATCCACAGTTGTAGCACTAGTGTTCCCACCACCGAAGTAACCCGCGACTGGGGATGCCATACCCGCTAGATAGTAACGGGCCACCGACAACCCTGAGCTAAGTGTCGTTCTGCTGTCATCACTAAACAAAAAACGATTAACAGTCGCAGTCGTAGCCGCTTCCCCTGTGTCATACCCACCACCGAAGTAACCCGCGACTGGGGATGCCATACCCGCTAGATAGCCACGCGGGCCTGATAAACCGGTGCTAAGTATCGTTCTACTGTCGTCGCTAAACAAAAAACGATCCACAGCATCTGTGTACGCGCTTACACCACCACCAAAGTAACCCGCGACAGATGAAGCGTTCGCCCCGAGGTTTTGGCGCGCATCCGACAAACCAGTGCCGAGCGTCGTTCTGCTGTGATCACTAAACAAAAATTTGTCAACGGTTGTGACTTCGCCGCCTGCATCTTGACCACCACCGAAGTAACCCGCAGGTCCCGCACCAGAGACTGCGCTACTAGCGAAAATACCGTGATCTAAGGGAAGAATAGCCATTAGGCTAAAGCGCCGATAAGTGACCAAGTGTCGGTAGCTGTCTTAATGAGCGTCGCTCCAGCGAACTGCCC
>Ga0080013_1004016_pt1 | contig 14813 bp, 19 predicted proteins | sample ETNvirenome_6_85_FD_69236 | JGI IMG/M metagenome (GOLD analysis project Ga0080013, IMG submission 69236) | Marine viral communities from the Pacific Ocean - ETNP_6_85 (SPADES assembly) (version 2) | ecosystem: Environmental > Aquatic > Marine > Oceanic | place: Pacific Ocean | collected 2013-06-19
GATATAAAATAGAAAGAAAATTAGACAGATATAACCATTTAATGGAATTTATAAGAACATTAACAGGTATTACTGTCTTAGTATTACAAATCATAATAATCACTAGATTATTTAAATAAAAAAATTATGCCAAACATGAGTTATTGTCGTTTCGAAAATACGACAAGAGATATGCAAGATTGCTTAAATGCAATTGAAGACGGAGACACTAGAGATTTGTCTAGATATGAAGCGACAGCTTTAAGACATTTTTTAGTACTTGCTGAAGAAATTTTAGAGTATGAGCCAGATATCAAAGCAATATTAGAAGAATATGAAGACTAAAGTAAAATTATTATTAATTATATTAGTATTAAGTGGATGTATAACTAGCAAGAGATCAAAACCTTGTAAAGATTGTCCACATTTTACTCATATAGAAAATGAATAGAAATATGACAAGCAAAGAATTAGAAAGATTAGCAATGCTAGTAGCTAAGAAGGTTGTTAGAGAAATCAATGAATTTGATGACATAGATATAACAACTGAAGAAGGTTTACTAGGAGAATTAGCTAAGTATCAAACAATGCTTATGTTTTTTGAAGATAAAGAAGAATATCGAAAAGCAGCAGCAATGTTGAAAAAAGTAAAAAAAATATTAAAAAAATTAGACGATGAGTTTGAAATGTAAACCAATGCTAGCTTATGCTGCTAGCAAAAAACCAATAGACTATAATAAACCAGTATTTATACAACCTAAACTAGATGGTGTTAGATGTGTGATACAATATGAAAAAGTAGAACTTGACTTTGATACCAAATTAAACTCAGGTTATGAAGTCAAAGCATATTCGCGTACAGGTAAAGAGTGGAAGAATATAGATCATATACTAGCCCAATTAAAACCTTTTTTTGAGAAATACCCTAAAGTTATATTAGATGGTGAATTGTATAATCATGATCTAAAGAACGATTTTGAAAAAATAATATCATTAGTCAGAAAAACAAAACCAACTCCAGAGGATCGATCTGAGGCTGCAAGATTGACACAATTTCATTGTTATGATATAATAGATGAAAAATTACCGTTTGATCAGAGAATAGAATTTGCTACTGAAGCACTAATGATCAGTCAACATTTTGGGTTAAGTAGTATACATACTGTAGACACTCAATTAATAACGTCTGAAAGATCAGCTAAAAATTGCCATGACGCAAATCTTATTGCTGGCTATGAAGGTTCTATTGTTAGAACTAATGATCCTTACCAATGTAAAAGATCTCATAATCTTAGAAAATTCAAAGACTTTAGCGATGCTGAAGCTAGAATTGTAGGTTATGAATTAGGTAAAGGTAAACGCGAAGGAACTTTAGGTAAGTTTTTAATGGAAGATGAAGACGGAAACAAATTTGGATGTCCACCAGGTAAAGGTTATAATTACAAAGATATGACTAATATGTTAGAAAACATACACGATTATATTGGGCAAATTGCAACGTTTACGTATTTTGGTAGAACTAAAGCAAATAGCTACAGACATCCACTTTTTAAATGTATTAGAAATTATGAGTAAAATAGAATTTAACCCAAGAAAACGAAGACATATAGATTATTTACACACTTTAATCATGGAATTACATACAGAAATATTTAATGCTGCATTTTTTCTAGTACAATATAATAACGATGTAGATTCAAAGCAATTAAGAAAAGAAATAAGAACAAAAATCGAATTATATAAAAAATATAGTAGACGATTAAAAATACTAGAATTATAATGGGAAAATCAAAAGAAAAATATATAGAAATACATGATCCTTTAGCAGAAAGATATTATGGATTAATCCAAAAAATCATTAAAGATGAAGAATTATTATATGAACGATTATATAATAATGATAAAGAAAAAGAAAAGAAATGAAAAAATACAATATTCCAAATTACGTGAGGTACAAAAACGATCTCAAAAGTAATTATCCAAAAAGAAAAGAATTGTATGAATACACTAGAGATGAAATGATAGTTAAATTTCTACCACTTGTAGAAAACGTTAGTAGAAAATTTTCAACAACAGAACAAGCTTCTGGTGTTTTAGATATAACTGATATTATACAAGTAGGTACTATTGGCTTAATTAAAGCAGTCGATAAATTAGATAAAGATAGACTATTTGAGAGTCCTAATGTAGAAAAAACAATTAAATCTTTTTTCTCTAAAAGAATAAGAGGATCTATACGAAGAGGTATAGACACTCATAGAGGAGGTATGCGTATACCTGAACATAAATTAAATGAAATAAGAAAAAACGATAAGAATAAGAAGATGGTTGAAATATTTTTTAACAGTATGTTTTTAAGTACTGATGCCAGACCTTACAATGAAGATGATATGTTATATCAAATACCGGATACTTCCGAACCATATAACATGGAATTACTTAATGCTTATTTAAAATCATTATTACTTAAACATTTAAATGATAAGGAATACCAAGTGTTAAGATTAAGCTATGGTCTTGACTGCGATAAACATACCGCAAAACAAATAGCAGTAAAACTGGGCATAACGGGAGCGAGCGATTACGTTAGAGTTTCAGAGCTTAAAAAACAAGCTATAAATAAATTAATTGAATCTGTAGATCACTCGCAAGTACTTGATTACCTGTAGGTTACAAATGTAAATATGTAAAAAAACATGTAATTATATAGATAGGTTTAATTAATAAAAAAATAAATAAATGAACATAAACGAAAAATTAACCGTTATCCAAACAGAGTTTAAATCTAAAAAAACTAGATTTAACTCATTCGGTAAGTATTATTTCCGATCTGCCGAAGATATCCTAGAAGCTACAAAACCCTTTCTTAAAAAGTTAGGAGTATCTGTGACAATTCATGAAACATTAATTTCAACTGAAGAAGGACCAGTATTGCAGGTGACTGCAACATTGTCCGATAGTGAAAAATTAGATCATTTCATGAGTGCTCAAGCTATTGTAGGTGTTGATCTAAATCAAAAAGGTATGCAAAGACCTCAACAATTTGGAGCAGCATCGTCATATGGTAAGAAGTACGCTTTAGGAAATCTATTTTTAATAGATGATACTCAGGATAGCGATGCAACAAACAACCATGGAAAAAGTGAACACGTAAGACTTGGTTCCACTCAACAAGAGAGAAAAGCAGGTATTAAACAAAAGCTTACAAATGACTCTTTAAACAAAGCTAAAGATTATGTAGCTAAAGGTGGAAGCATTGAAACGATAAAAAATAAATATATCATTTCTGCTAAACAAGAAAAATTACTAACTCAAACATTATGAAAAAAGAAGAGATAATAGATAAGTTAAGGGATGATGAGCATTATTATGGTAAATTTGGCCAACAATACCTCAGTAATTCTAATATAAAAACTTTACTAAAAAATCCTCTTGACTTACATAAACCAACAAAAAGTAATCCAAACTTTTTAATTGGTGGATATTTTCATACAGCTATTTTAGAACCAGATAAAATAAAGAATTTTAAAATAGTAGAATCAAGTAGTAGAAATACTAAGATATATAAAGAAATATCAGGAGGAGAACTTTGTTTACTTCAACACGAAGTAGATATGATTGAGGCGTTAGTTGAAAAAGTAATGGATAATGATGTATGCAGAGGATTAATTTTACCACCACCACATCCATCCCATCCGGTTCAATATGAAGAACCTGCAATAGCAGAGATTGGTGGACAAATGTGGAAAGGTAAAGCAGATATCGTTAATCACGAAGAAAAGTTAATAGTAGATTTAAAAACCACAGCAGATTTAGATAAATTTAGGTGGAATGCTAAGAAATACAATTATGATTCTCAAGCATATATCTATAGAGAACTATTCGGATACGAAATGATCTTTTTAGCTATCGACAAGAAAACAGGTCAAATCGGCTTGTTTGATTGTTCAACTGGCTTTTATGCCTCAGGAAAAGAAAAGCTAGACAAAGCTTGTGAAATGTACGAACTATTTCACCAGACTGAGGACTTTAAACCTCAACAATACTTTATTAACGAAACACTTTAATAAAATAATAATTATTAATAACTAAAACCAATAATATGGCAGGAATAATAAAAGGTAGTATCAACCTAGAAGCGATACCAAAAGACAAAATAATAGTAGGTAAAAAAGGAAAATACCTACCAATAGTAATAACCGTAAATGATGAAGTCGATCAATTTGGTAACCAAGGACCAGTTGTAGTTGATCAAACTAAAGAAGAAAGAGAAGCCAAAGTTGGTAAAACTTATTTAGGAAACGTTAAAGTAGTATGGACAAATGGAGAATTTCCAGACCCAGCTCCTTATGATAGACCACAACAGACCACTACTAAAGTAGACGCAGACTTACCATTTTAATATAAACCAAATATGCAAGTAGAAAACACGGAGATCAATGGATTTTTGATCGACCAGTTTAATCAACATGACTTGAAGGTTGGTGATACGCAGGGGACTTGTCCCCTGTGTTCACTTTCTAGAAAGCCGGGGAACAAAAAATTAAAATGTTCTTCATATGACTGGGAAAGAGGATTAGGGACTTGCCATAATTGTAATAAATCTTTTCAACTCCACACTTACCAACGTAAAGGTAAAGCTGAAAAAGTTTATGTTATACCTAAAGTGCAAATTAACCCTGACTATCCACGAAAGAAAATGGATGAATGGTTTGAAACAAGAGGTATATCTAGAAAAACTTTAGACGATATAGGTATAGGATATGGAGAAGAATTTATGCCACAAACTGGCAAACTCGAAAACACTATATATTTTAACTACTTCGTAGGAGGAAATCTTATTAACGTTAAATATAGAGATGCTCGTAAAAACTTTAAACTATATAAAGGAGCAGAAAAAGTATTTTACAATATAGACAATACAGTAGGATACAACTGGTGTGTAATAACCGAAGGTGAAATGGATGTATTAGCTTTACATGAAGCTGGTATATCGAACGCTATCTCAGTACCGAATGGCGCAACCTTAAATTCTAATAACCTAGAATATCTAGATAATTGTATAGATTACTTTGAAGATAAAGAAAAAATAATACTAGCAGTTGATCAAGATGATGCAGGACAAGCTTTACAAAGAGAGTTAATAAGAAGATTAGGTGCTGAAGTTTGTTATTTAGCTGATTTTGAAGATTCAAAAGATGCTAATGAATACTTACTAAAGCATGGTAAAGAAGCTCTTAACACTCGTATAACTAAAGCTAAACCTGTTCCACTAGAAAATGTAACTACATTTAGAGATATCGAAGGTGATGTTATAGACTTTGTTGAAAATGGTTTTAAACCTGGTTTTCAAGTTGGTCTTAAGAACTTTGATGAAATCTTTAGTACTTATACAGGGCAATTTATAACCGTAACAGGTATACCATCATCTGGTAAATCAGATTTTGTAGATCAAATGGTAGTAGGTTATAATAAAAACTATGGTTGGAAGACAGCTTATGCTTCTCCAGAGAATCATCCTACATATTTACATGCTCATAAATTAATGAGGAAAGTATGGGAAGGGATGCCTGATAAATCAGATATTGGTACAGATAAGTGGAAACAAGTAGGTGGACACGTTAACAATAATTTCTTCTTCATAGATATGGAGAGATATACATTGGAATCTGTATTGAAAAAAGGTGCTGAATTAGTTAAGCGAAAAGGAATCAAATGTTTAGTTATAGATCCATATAACAAAGTTAGAGACACAAATGCTGGAACTGATGATGTTAATAGATATACTATGGAATATTTAACTAAGATTGAGATCTTTGCTAAGAAATATGATGTATTAGTTTTCATAGTAGCTCACCCAACTAAAATGTACAAAGGTCAAAACGGTAAAATGGAAGAACCTAATATGTATAATATAAAAGGTGGTGGTGAATGGTATGATGCTAGTTATCATGGTTTATTAGTTCATAGAAATTATGAAAATAAATCAGTTAAGGTTAAAGTCCTTAAAGTTAAGTTTCAAAACTTAGGTGAAAATGGAGCTGAAGCACATTTCACTTGGGAACCTAATTCAGGTTGTTTTATCCCACAAGTGGTACCAACTCATGATCCAAGTGACAAACTACCATGGGAATAAGATATAGACAACCTAAAGTGGTGAAAATGACACCACCTGAATGGACTAAAGAAGAAAGAACAGCTTTTGTTTGGTGTATAACTAACAATATAAAAATCAGACCTGAAGCTGTTAATTCAGGATATAATGAAGAGTGGAAAATAATAATTAGTATTAATGATTCTATAATCGTTAGTCCTAAACATTATGGCCCAAAAGAATTATACCCTAAAATGTTAGAATTATATAAATTTTATTACAACAAATACAATGAAACAAATAAAAAACCACCACTACAATGCAAATGAAGCATTTGATTACTTATATGATTATATTTCTAAACATGGAGTAATTTTTGATAGTACAAAAGCTATATTTAATGTGGGTTTTTATTTAGATAATCCAATAGACAACACAATCAAAACTCCATATAGAAAATGGAATGAAGATTACGCAAAAGCTGAATGGAAATGGTATTTAAGTGGATCTCCTAAGATAGAAACTTTAGGGGAAATATACGGAAAAATACCTATAATATGGGAAAGAATGGCTAATGATAAAGGAGAGGTAAATTCAAACTATGGAGCTCAATGGGAGCGTAATTACCAATTAGATAGGGTAACAGCTATACTTAAGAAAAACCCAAATACCAGAAAAGCCACTATATCAATTTATGATGGAAAAGAAATGCATAATTATAAACAAGATACACCATGTACATATGCAGTACAATTTACAGTGTTAAATAATAAGCTAAATATGTGCGTCACGATGCGTTCTAATGACCTCTGGTTCGGTTTCTGTAATGATCAATATTGTTTTTCAGAACTACAGAAAATCGTTGCAGAGAGGACAAATTTTGAAATTGGTAGTTATTACCATTTTGCACATAACATGCATCTCTATGAGAGAGATTTAAATAAGAATATCAAAGACTTAAACTCTCATGAGAAGTTATTAGCTTCAAAACAAAAAGAATACTCTTAATATGAATACATATTATATATACCACATCCCGGGTAAAAAGATCGGTGTTACACGTGATCTTAATAACAGGGTTACTACCCAACAGGGATACCGTCCAGACGAATATGAAGTTCTTGATCAAAGTAAAGATATAGATTATATATCAAAACGAGAGATAGAACTTCAACAGTCTTACGGCTACAAAGTAGATAGACAATTATATAAAAACTTATTTAATAACATGAAAGTAAACGCAACAGAACAAACGTCAACCTTTCCTTTTCCTGTGGAAGAGTTGAAAGAAAGATTAAACAACAACTTAGGTCAAACATGGGATACTCTCCATGGAACATTTGAGTTAACTAAAGATACAGTAGAGTGGATAGTGGAAAACGCTAAGACATCTATGTATAACGAACTAAGAAGCTATGTATACAACAAAGCTTTCTTTGAGAAATTCTTAAACAAAACAAAACCTTATTTCGAATCAGTTAAGGAAGATTTACGTAGAAAAATGAATGGTAATTTTGATACTTTTGACTTAATAAGGAATTGGGCTACAGAGAGAGGTCTTTATAAGAAAGGAGATCCTAAAACTCAATTCTGTAAATTAATGGAGGAAGCTGGAGAACTTGGTAGAGGATTATTGAAAGATGATTTCGAAGAACAGATTGATGCTATTGGAGATATGGTAGTTGTATTAACCAACCTAGCAGAACTAATAGGTACAGATATTGAATACTGTATTGATTCGGCTTATAATGAAATCAAGAACCGTAAAGGTAAAATGAAAAATGGTACATTTGTAAAAAATGCTTAATATGAATGAAAAGAAAATCAAATTTAGAGATCCAGTAGTTGAAAGAGTTGTTGATAAGTTTGTATCACGCTCAGACGTAGGATATGGAAAGTATGGTAGAACATTAGATTCTGAAAGAACTGGTGGGCACAAAGATCTTCTAGGATATCTTAACGATATACAAGAGGAGTTAATGGATGCAATACTATATATCCAAACTGCTAGAGAAGAACTACAGGAGAAAGATCCTGAAATAGGTTTACCATACTACGTTACAGATGTTGCGACGTAAAAGAAAGAAAGGACCTGTAAGAGCAAAAAAAGTTATCTATGATGGTATACAATTTGCTTCAGGACTTGAAAAATATATGTATAAAGCTTTAAAAGAAGCTAAAATAAAGGCTGAATATGAAGGGATGACATTTGAGTTAATCCCTTCGTTTCACTTCGGTGTTCAAGCTTATGAGAGATGCGCTAATGGAAAAGGAGAGTATAAAAATAGAGGAGAAAAGAATATATTAAATATTAAATACACTCCAGATTTCATTGGTAAAGATTTTATAATAGAATGTAAAGGTAGAGCTAACGAATCGTTTCCACTTAGATGGAAATTATTTAAAATGCTAGTAATGAAAGATATACCTAATACTATTTTATACAAACCGCAAAACCAAAAAGAATGCGACAAAACAATAGAACTAATCCTAGAGACTTTAAAGAAGAAGCAAGGAAAAGGTATAAAGAAAGACAAATAGAGAAATTTATTAATTGGAGTATAAAAAATAAAGGATGTCTAAAATATAAAGACTTAATAGACGTTCATGATAAATATAATATACAATGACAGACTATGAAGTATCAATAGGAACTTATCCAGGTTTTGTGATAGGTGTTAGAACTTACAAAGGAAAAAACGGGAAGATTGACCATGTAATATATCTACCTTTTATAGATATATGCATTTCAACAACTAAAAGAAAAGACAAATGAAAGAAAAAACATTATTAGATATGAAAAAGAAAGTGGATGCATTATCAAATGTGATGCAACATGTTTTCAACGAAGTTGGTAATCTTAGAGAATTATCAGTGGGTACATTAGAAACCTTAAAGCTTATGCACGGATATGCTGATGCTATAGAAGCTTTACAAGAAAAAGTAAAAGAACAACAGACCAAAGAAAAGATCAAAGAAGTAACCGAAACAGAGTAACCATAATATACCAAACATATACCGTTTAATTTAAAAAAACAAATATGATGAAAACTTTACTAAAAGCAATTTTAATATCCTTATTTATAGGATTAGGAATTATTTCAACCACTGCTCAATGCGCAAATCTTGATTATGATCAGGACTTTGAAACAGGGAATACACGTATGATGGCAACAACGGGGTCACAAGCTTCTGCGTCATTATCTTCAATGTCAGCTAATAATAGTTTATATGGTTTACACTTGGAAGGTGGAACCTATACTGGTTGGAGCTCTTCATACAATACTGGGGCTTCAGCATTTGCAAACTCCCCTACACATATCGCAAGTGCATGGAGAGAAATATGCGCAGGTACACAACAGACACTTACGTTAAAATTTGATAAAAAACAAACAAGTACTTTTAACGCTAATTATTGCTGGTTTAGATTAACTGTAAATGGTACACCAGTCTCTGATGATAGGGGTAATATGTATTTTAATAAGGTGAATACTTATTGGACAACATTAACCTATGATTTGTCATCTTATGCTGGAACTACTATAAAAGTTGCATGGGAATCTTGTGCTAAATATTATACTGGTTCTACTACTACTGGAGACGGGGGTGATGCTGTTTTTATAGATAATATAGAAATAATTGAATCTACAACTGCCGTACCACCGACTACTCCTAGTATTATTTCGGGTGATCACCAACCAAATGAAGCAACTCAAAACCTTAGATATACAGTAACAGCTGATAATAATGTAGATACTTACTCATGGACATTACCTACAAATTGGAGTATTATATCAGGTCAAGGAACTAACAGTATAATTGCATCAGCCGGTAATTACGATGGTAATATATCAGTTGTTGGTCGTAATGCGGTAGGAAGTTCTTCACCCAGAACATTAGCTGTAAATGTTGCTTTGATAGAAAATACATACCCTTATAGTGAAACATTTGATAATGAAACTAATGACATAACTACTGCTTCAGTAACCGGGTTTACTTTCGATGCTAATGGTTGGAGAAATATATCAGGTGATAATGCAGATTGGAGAACTCATTCAGGCACTACACCAAGTAATAGCACCGGTACAAGTGGTATTGATCACAGCACTGGGACATCTTCAGGAAAGTATTTATATATGGAATCATCAACTCCAATGTATCCTAATAAAACGTTTAGCATATTATCTCCTGCGTTTGATTTAAGATCAACTACGACTCCTATCTTAACCTTTTGGTTTAACATGGAAACTGATAACTCCAATTCTGAATTAGCTTTAACGTACAGTTTAGACAACGGAGTTACATGGAGTAATAATGTTGCTTTTATGGATAATACAGTTAGTAGTTCACCAAATGTAGTAGGAGATATGGGGAGCAATTGGAGACAAGGATTAGTTGATTTAACTTTCTTACAACCACAACGAAGTGTTATGTTTAAAATAACGGGGACTACAGGTAGTACTTGGTCTTCGGACTTATGTTTAGATGATGTTAAATTGATTGATGCAGCAAGTACATCGGTCGACGTTGGAGAAAACTTAACGATAGTTTCTAACTATAGTGGAGCTACTGGATTTGTTTTAAATGGATCAAGTGATCAAGTAGTAACATCTAACAATTCTTCAATCCCAAGTTTAACTATTGATAATAGCAATGGGATTACGATTAATGGAGATTTAACTGTTGCAGCTTTAAAGTTAATAAAGGGACACGTTAAAATAGGCTCCGGAGACGTTTTAACAACAGATGTAATTGCAGGGACGTTCGGTACTAATAGTCATATAATAGGGTCTTTAAGAAGAACATCTAATAATACACTCGCTAAGGTATTTCCAGTTGGAGATGGTATAAAATATAGACCTGTCTCATTAGTACCTCAAACAAGTTCTACTAGTGACTATACAGTTATATATAATAATACAGCTCATAGTTCAGTTGATTTCTCTACATATCCTAATGGAACTCCAACAGGTAGTAATTTACATTCTATAGCTAATGGATATTTCTGGGATATAGAAAAAGGTGTAGGATCTACTCCAGCTAGAATTGGTATAGGTTGGGATGCTACAATGAATGTTACAGTGGCTAACGATATAGTTGTTGCTCACTACAATTCATCAACAAGTCAATGGGAAAATATTATGGGTGGTAACGTAGCTAGTGGAACAGCTTCAAGTGGTATAGCTTTATCAGATTACACCTCAGATTTTAGTCCGTTTGGATTTGGATCTGGAAATGGCGGTAATGCTTTACCTATAGAATTATTATCTTTTACTGGTACAGAACATCATGGAGAGGTAACTCTTAATTGGGATGTAGCTTCACAAGTTAATAATGATATGTTTCAAATACATAAATCTTTAAACGCAAAAGAATGGGAGTTTGTTGGAGCTGTTAAAGGTAGTGGTAATACTAATGCAGAACTTAGCTACTATTTAATTGACAATAATCCTTATGTGGGTAGATCATATTATAGATTAACTCAGATTGACTATAACGGTAAGAGTGAGGTGTTTAAGCCTATCACTATTAATGTAGAATCTACAGTTGAAATAACATTAAGTCCAAATCCTGCAGAGGGAGCTATATCTCTTAGAATGAATGAGATGCTTTATGGAGTTACAACTATTACAGTTATAAATGCTATAGGGGAAATAATGTATGATAAAACTTTTGATAATAAATTCAACACACTAAAAATAGATCTTGAAGATTATGCAAAAGGATTCTACTTGTTAAACATAAAAAATAATCAAAAAAATGAAACACTTAGGTTCATAAAAAAATAAAAAATGAACGCAATAATTATACTTGAACTACAGATTTTAATTCTTACATATGTTGTATATGTAATGTATTTAAAAAATATCAAGAGAAAATAAATAAATATATAATTAATAATATAGATGGAATTATCAAATAATATCTTGTCAAATATAACTGTGTACATGAAGTATGCTAAATATATACCAGAGTTAAATAGAAGAGAGTCGTGGGAGGAATTGGTAACTCGTAATAAAAACATGCACATAAAACGGTATCCAGAATTGAAAGATAATATTGAAGAAAGCTATAGATTTGTATATAATAAAAAGATTCTACCGTCTATGCGTAGTTTACAGTTCGGAGGTAAACCTATTGAGATTTCTCCTAATAGAGTTTATAACTGCGCGTATCTACCCATAGATAGTGTGGATTCTTTTAGTGAAGTTATGTTCTTACTACTTGGTGGAACTGGTGTTGGTTATTCAGTACAACAACATCACATTAAACAATTACCATTAGTAAACAAACCTTACTTAAAAAGGAAAAGAAGATACTTAATAGGTGATTCAATAGAAGGTTGGGCTGATGCTATTAAAGTTCTTATGAAGTCTTATTTAAATGGAAAAAGTTCTAGAATAGAATTTGATTTCTCAGATATAAGACTTAAGGGAGCTCAATTAGTTACTTCAGGAGGAAAAGCACCTGGTCCTCAACCTTTGAAAGAATGTATACTTAAAGTAACAGGAGTTTTAGATCATAAAGAAGATGGAGAGCAATTAACTACTTTAGAGGTTCATGATATTGTTTGTTATATAGCTGATGCTGTATTAGCAGGTGGTATTCGTAGAGCAGCTTTAATATCTTTATTCTCTGCAGATGACCACGAAATGATATCTTGTAAAACAGGTAATTGGTGGGAGAAAAACCCTCAAAGAGGTAGATCTAATAATTCAGCATGTTTAATGAGACATAAAATTACCAAAGAGTTTTTTATGGATTTATGGAAACGTGTAGAGTTATCTAGAACCGGGGAACCTGGTATTTATCTTAATAATGATAAGGACTGGGGAACAAATCCTTGTTGTGAGATTGCTTTAAGACCTTATCAGTTTTGTAATTTATGCGAAGTAAATGCTTCAGATATAGAATCTCAAGAGGATTTAAATACAAGAGTTAAAGCGGCAGCATTCATAGGAACATTGCAAGCGGGTTATACAGATTTTCACTACTTAAGAGAAATATGGAAAGAGACTACAGAGAAAGATGCTTTGATAGGAATATCAATGACTGGCATAGGTAGTGGAAGAGTTTTAGGTTATGATATGGAGAAAGCTGCAGACGTAGTAAAAAGAGAGAATTCTAGAGTAGCTAAGCTAATTGGAATTAACAAAGCTGCACGCTGCACGACCGTGAAGCCGGCTGGGACGACATCTCTGGCATTAGGGACGTCTTCTGGTATACACGCATGGCATAACAAATATTATATCCGTAGGGTGAGGGTTGGGAAAAACGAAAGTATCTACAAGTATTTAAAACAAAACCACTATTCACTATTAGAAGATGATTATTTTAGACCTCATGATACTGCTGTAATATCTATCCCACAAAAAGCTCCTGCTGGTTCAATTTTAAGAACTGAATCTCCATTTGCTTTGCTAGAACGTATTAAACAGATAGCTAAAAATTGGATAGCACCAGGTCATAGAAAAGGCAGTAACACTCATAATGTATCTGCTACAATCTCTTTAAAAGATAATGAATGGAAGGATGCTGGAGAGTGGATGTGGAATAATAGAGAATACTATAATGGATTATCTGTTCTACCTTACGATGGTGGTAGTTATATTCAAGCCCCATTTGAAGACATATCAGCAGCTCAATATAACGAGATGTTAAAAACTTTAGAAGAAATAGATTTAACAAACATAATAGAAACCGATGATGAAACAGATTTAGCAGGTGAATTAGCTTGTGCTGGTGGATCATGTGAAATAAAATAAATATGTATTATTTAAAACAATTACTTTTATTTATAATTATTATAATTAATTACAACTACTTTTCTCAATGTAATGTTTCTATATCAGCAGGATCTAACTCAATAGTTTGTGGAGATACAATTAGTTTATTAGCTACAGGTTATTCGGGGTTACCGGTAATGAGTAATGATTTTAATTTAGGTAATGCTGGGACAGGGTGGAACACCACTACAGCCGCAACTTATACTAATCCTTGTGGACTAGGTAATGGATCTTTTTATCTTTGGATGGGTGATCAGTCTCCTGCGCCTCGATCGCTATCAACAGTTGGTTATGATTTAAGTTGTGGTGGTGAAGTATGTTTTGATTTAAAATTTGCAATACAATCAGATCCATCACCATGTGAAGGACCAGATCAACCTAACGAAGGTGTTGATTTAATGTATTCTATAAATAATGGGTTAACATGGGTTTCTATATTCTATTTCGAACCTGATCAGAATGGAAACCTTAACGCTGCTTATTCTAATGCAGGTGATTATACTGCTTGGACAAATTATTGTTTTCAGATACCACTAGCCGCACAAACTGCCAATACGATGATAGGTTGGTTTCAGAATGCCTCTACATCTTTAATATATGACCATTGGGGTTTAGATGACATTACAATTCAAGCTTTTGATTGTAATTACTATTACGTATGGAGTCATAATGGATCAGGTTTGCAAACACAAACAGTTTCACTAACTGTAGATTCTACATTTACAGTTTTATATACTAATGGAATTAATGATTCTTGTTGGGCTACTATACCTATAACAGTGGTGTTTCCTGATGTTACCATTGACCCAGTTGATAGTTTATTTTGCTCGGGTGATACATTACTTAACGCTACATTAATTAACCTACCAGTTGATTCATGTTGTTATACACTTGAAATGTTTGATTCATACGGTGATGGATGGAATGGTGGGTACTTAACAGTGTTTGCTAAT
>Ga0080013_1004017_pt1 | contig 14813 bp, 23 predicted proteins | sample ETNvirenome_6_85_FD_69236 | JGI IMG/M metagenome (GOLD analysis project Ga0080013, IMG submission 69236) | Marine viral communities from the Pacific Ocean - ETNP_6_85 (SPADES assembly) (version 2) | ecosystem: Environmental > Aquatic > Marine > Oceanic | place: Pacific Ocean | collected 2013-06-19
AATTTGGTTTATTTTATTCATAGGATTAAGAGCTTCGCCTAATCTAACAACGCCTGTTAGTGTAACCACAGCATCTTTTGGTACATTGCTACTTTCAGTAATCCTAATGACTGGTGGATTTGTTGGTTCAGCACCTGTCTTATATTGTATTGGACTTATGGTTATAGGCATAATACTACTGATGATTGAACGCGGTTAACACTCTTTTTTAAAGTCCTAGCAATGTGATTAACCATGTTATCCAAATTGTTTACACGGATGAATAAACGGGGACAACTAGGTAAGTAAATTGCCCGTCATTATAGCGATATAATGAATGAAGTGAGGTATTAAGCAAGGAGGCTGAGATGCTAACTTGAACCGAAGGATACACTAAGTGTATTCAGGGGCAGAGCGTAGAGAGTGAAAAGATATAATCTCTCCAAGAGACCTCGCCAACTCAAGGAGTTGAAAACGTACGCCGAACTTGCACGAAATGAAGTGTAAGAAGTAGAGGATAAAAAGCCTTTACGATAACAAAATTGAACTTACAAAGTTTGACACTAGGATTAGTGGTAAATCGCTATACGGAAGACCGTATAGATGTTGCCCGTCATAGTAGTGATACTATGAATGAATTGCGAAATTAAGCGGGAAAGTCTGAGATGATAACCCGAACCGAAGGCTTTGATGTAAAAGGCAAAGTCAGGGGCAGAGCATAGGTGATGAGGAAACAATAACTCACCCAAGAGTTCGCAACAACTCACGTAGTTGAAAAGATATGCCGAACTTGCACGAAATGAAGTGTAAGAAGTAGAGGATAAAAAGCCTTTACGATAACAAAACCACGAACAGCAGTTTTGATAGCTGTTGGATTTCAAATCCTAACTGGAGTACAAAGCGGTTTAACAACTGATTCAGAAGCGTATAATGCAACTGGTACAGTTATTTCTGCTATTGATTCAAACATTGTAGACAACATCGGTCTTATTGCATTAATTGCAGTAATGAGTGTTGTTCTCTTCCTTGTTGCAGGGTTTGCAACTCGAAGGTAAGTACCTAAAGACCTGATTCCCACATTGATTGGATAATGTGGGATAATCTTCATATATCAATGGCAACTCAAAGAGTACATAGACCCAGCTCGTCTAGATGGACAGAATACTATACCTATAGACGGAAATTAGATGCTGAAAGGATGGCTGGAACAATGAGAAACCGTGGCTTTCAAGTTCGGTTGACTAAAAGTTATAAAGGATACACGCTATTTGTTATGAAGAGAATTTAAGATGACAGAAAAAAGTTGTAGAGAAGCACATGGCAAAAATGGTAAATGCGGTGTGAGATGTAGAATTTGCCAAGCAGGAAAAGCAGGAAGGGCTTTTAAAAAAGCTAGAACACGTTATCGAAAAGAAAAAGGGGAAAGTATAAAAGAAAAAATAAAATTAACTAGAACTAAAACTAAATATGCAAAAGCAAAAGGTGAACTTAGAGAAGCTCGATATGGTAAAGCAATTCGAGAAATAAAAAAACTAAAGACTACCACTCCAAGGAAAGCTACAAGAAAAACAACAAAAAGGAAAGCTCCTAAGAGAAGAACTAAAACTCAATATGTCATAGTGGGTGGCAAAGCATATAGAAAACCTACGGCTAAAAAAAGAAAAACAACAAAAAGGAAAGCTCCTAAGAGAAGAACAAGTCGTCCAATTACGAGACGGAAAGCACCTAGAATGGCTAGATGGGATATATTTTAATGGTAATGTTATGCGGAAAAAAATCTAAAAAATTCAAACCTTTTACTCAGGCAGGAAACAGAGCAATGAAAGCGATGGGTTACAAGAAGAAGAAAAAAGCTAAGAAACGGTACTACTAGAGGTCAAAATGCCCTACTATATTCCTTTAACAGCGAAAAGATCCGCTAGAAGGTCTATGAAAATTCGCAAGAAGCATAAGATGGGTAAATTACCCGCTTCTACCATACATATTTCTGTAAATAAAAAGATTTCACATAAAGATGCAAGAACTGTTGCAAATTTTTATGCACGGAATAAAAACAAAAATACAGCCTCGATCAACCGAAGATTTCTAATGTACGGGGGACGCAAGTTCGCTCGTGCCATATACAAGAAGTTTTATAAATAAGTAATTTTTCTATGTATTATGTGGGATATTCTCTATATACAAGCTGGGCATGATATGGCAGTAATGGCTCTCGTATTATCTAGTATTTTCATGGGCTACGTTGTTGGATTGCAGAAAACGCATAAGTGTGGTAAAGTAACTTTACGTAGAAAAAGAAAATGAGCTGGTGGGTTTATTTTTTTGGTCTGTGGGCATTTTTCGTATTAGTTTTTGCTATCTATGTTTGGAGAAACTATGAATATCTGAAAAATTATGCAACTTCTTATTACGACGCTATTTATGATATTAAACAAGAACAGGCTCGTAAAATTTTAAAAGAAAAGTTTGGGCATGACAAATTATGAAAGAAATGACGGATTTAGAACGAGAGAAATGGAAAAAGCGTATTGAATGGATATTTCAAACAAAAGACACATACATTATTGCTCAAAAAATTCAAATTCTTTTTGAAGAAGTTAAACTTGAAAGAGCGGAAAATGAACAAGCTCGTAAAATTTTAAAGGAAAAGTTTGGACATGATAAATTATAATAAATTTATTGAAATGTCTTTAGTAGCTTGTTTATCAAAAATATATGTACAACATATATTATTTCTTTTCTTACTGTAACTTCTTTATGAAACCCGTCATAGTATTCGATTTGTTTTCAGGCATGGGCGGTTTTACTCAGGGTGCTATTGACGCGGCTGCGGTGATTAGAGGGATTCAAAATGGCTTACTCACTTGAAGAAGAACAGGCTCGTAAAATTCTAACGGGAAAGTTAAAGTTTCAAAAACTTACGACTTAGAACTAAGTACCATACACGATATGTCTAATTTCATGAAAAGTTGAGTACCATAGGGATTTACTAAAATTTCCACAGGCTCTCCGTACCCCGAAATACACAAAATACACAAAATACACTACTTCTCTAACTTTCTTCCTATATAGTAAAATATAGAAATAATATAGAAAACCTATGTATTTCTTGTATTTCTTGTATTTTCTATTGTCTGATAATCGATTTAATCATTAGGTTTTACATTTTAATCATTAGGTTTTAGTCAATGATACACACTAACATGCGTTTCAGAAGGAATCTTTACTTATTTTGGGCGGAAGTATAACGAATAAGACTGATAAGAATGATAAGAATGATAAGAATGATAAGAATGATAAGAATGATAAAAAACACATTACCGAAAATAGAAAACGCATTACTGCCCATCAGTCTTATCATTCCAGTCAAACCTTCTCTTTAGGAGAAATTGAGAACCATCATTTCCTATGCACAGGCTTAAATAGGCTTGATTTTTAACACCCCCCATTGTTTCCGATGGAACATTTTTGATATACTATACTATATCTATATTAAGGATAGTTATATAATTAAATAATTATATCATAATAAAATTTATATAGTAGTAGAGTCTTTTTGAAATATGGTCTTTAAATGGGTAGGCTATTTACGAAAAGTAGATGGCAAATTTGTTAGTGTGACTAAGCAGGTGGAAAACCGTGGAAAAGAATGAAGGAGAATACATAGTGGATAGTAATAAAACCTACATCGATAAACCTCCTATAATTGAATGCAAAACAACTGTCTCAAAAGATGGTAAATGGGTAATACATAAAACAATTATTACAGACATAAAATCTATGAATTACTACAAAACTTTCATAAAGGATGTTCGTTAAGTTTCGAGGATCGGATGATACATTTGAAATTAAAAAAGGGTATCCCTTTATTAAGCCCAAATGTTATATTTGTGAGCGAGATGAGGATACATACGGGCGTACGTTAGACCTTTGGTATTGCGAAGAAAAGCGAGTCTTTTGGTGTCGAGATCATAAGAAGATCCTAGATGAAGAACATCAAGATGTCAAAAGAGCACGCTGCTATAATGGGAACGGATGGTTGCATAAGCAGCTTTCAGGAGTGGTTAATGCCGGCACCGAATAAATGCCCGCTTTGTGAAAAAGCTTGTAGTCTTCATTTAATAAGATTACCACAAGTTCCGAATCTAAAGCTCGAGGCTTTATTTGAATGTTCAAGTTGTGGTGCTAGATTTCCCCATAAAATATGATACATATGTGTGAGTTTACAAAAATGAAGAATATAGGTAGCTCAGATTCTTGCAACTACTTCGAGTGTAGTTGCGGGATGATTTTAAGATTAACTAAGGAGCTTAGACTATGGTGAGGCCAACAGTTCTTAAAGATGCTCAAGTTGTCAATCTATATCTTGAAAGAGAACAAATTAAGAAAGTCAGAGAATCAGGGATGTCAATATCTGCTTTCATCCGTAAGTTAATAGATGAAAACATGGGTAAATTAAATCTCTATAAAGAACTTGAAGCAATGCAAAAAGAAAATAATTATTTAAGAAAACGGATACCACAAAAGAAACCAACAGTTATTAGACAAATATGATATTTGGAATACCAAACGTAGTTTTAGAAATCTTAGTCGACACAGGCTTCGTATTGTTTTTGTGGTGGGTTATTGCCAAATATTTATATAATAAGTACGTTTCTTAGAGGTATGGGCGCATATTCATATAGTCGAGATAACTGGATCATCTCTAAAGAAGAACTCAAACAACTCGTGGATAATACTTCTCTGAAACAAATGAAGGTTTTAGTTGTAATTATGTACTATACCGGTGCTAGATTCACAGAAGTTCTAAACCTTAAGACTACCAATTTCATCAGAGGTGAAGATGGCAATGTAACAATAATAATTAAGAATGCTAAACGTCAAGATAATTCCATTAGACAATTAAGAATCCCTGAAGATATTTATTTGTGGAATATTGTTTCCGAATATCTGGATGACAGAGAGTTAAGAGTTAAAGTAAAAATGGCTACAACAGATATTTTCGACCATACCTTCCTCTCAGATAAGAAAGCTATCTATAATTATTTCTATTATCGATTTAAGAAACTATGTAAAAAATTAGATAACCCTATGAGTTTCCATGCGTTTAGAAAATCTAGAGCTACATCAATAGCGAACAAAGGACACTCAGCCAACCAATTGTCAGGCTGGCTTGGACATAAGTCACTCAATATGGCCTCATGGTACATCCAGAATTCTAGTGCATTAACAAAGGATATTACTGACAGTATGAAAGAAGACGATGAGTAGAGCCTATTATGATTTCTTTGTGTTTAAATATGATAGACATTTTCTTGCACCTTTTGGGAAAAGGAAGAAAGTAACTTATTCTTCTTGGAACGTTCAGAACTTAAAGAACTTTAAATCAAAAACGGAACAGTGTTTCAAATATGAAACAGGAACATTCCTACTCAAGAATAAATTTAATAAAGCAGTTTGCAAGTTCACCCTGCTAGACGGGAAGATAACAGTTATGTATAAAACAAATGTAAGAGGCAATTTATATTTACTCTGGAAAAAATGGCTTCTAGGCAGGACTGTCTATAAAATTCTTGACTCAAAATGATCGTTTAGGGTACCCTTTTGATACGAAATAGGTACTTATTATTTAGATGTTTCATATCTGGAACAGATTTGTGAGTATATGTAAGGATTATGTTTCTAATCCTTAATATAATAGAATAAACACGTTACGAGGAGACACACCATATTTATATTTCATATCAAAAATGGAACAGTGTTCCATATTTGAAACATACCCCAACTTGACAAAAGATTTAAATACAAGCTTTGTAAATTTAATACGGGACTGGGCTGTGTTGTTTGTTTTCATTTTACATTAGCACCTCTTCATTTCATACCAGTCCCACTCTATATCATGTCGTCGATGAATGCACCAGAAGGATCGGTTAAGTGGGAAACCAGACATCGTATCAATGAGATGAGTAACGATGCCTACAAGTGTTTCACAGGATTACCAAATATTCAACTATATGAATCTGGTCATAAAAAATGTGATTGGATAGAAGCCACACTCTGCGGGTACATTTTTAGTGATTTAGCTCAAGATAAATTTGATGAGCTCAGACAAAACTTTGAAGCAAAAAAGGCTAAATTAAAACCTTCTGTACGAAGGAATAAGAGTCCTCAGTATTTAGATCTAATTTATAATTTTAATCTTAAAAGATACAAATATGCTAGAAAGCTGATGAGTAAATCAGGTTTAGAAATCTATAAGAAGAAAGTGGTAGCAAGACTCTAATGCCTAATATTAATAAAAATCTTTTCAAAAACGATCCAGTGTCTACCTGGATTTATAATAGAGTTTATACAGATAATCAATCGTGTAGTATACTAATTACTGGGGCAGTAGGGACAGCGAAGAGCTTTTCATCACTTAGGATTGCAGAAATGTTTGATCCAGAGTTTGACATGAAAAAACAAATGGTTTTTACGACCGAAGAATTTAATCGAACTCTTGAACGAATAAAAGATCGCAGAGCGGAAATTATGAATAGTAGTTTAAAACCTTCAGAAAAAAGAGCTTTAATTAAAAAAGAGATAACTGGAAAGGTTATAATTGCGGACGAAGGGTCGGTTATGGCAGATTCACTTAATTTTGCACAAAAAGAAGTTAAACAGTTAAAATATAATTTACAGACGATTAGGTTCTTAAATTTGATTGTTATCTTTAATCTTCCTGTTCATTCTCATTTTTTAAAGTCAGCAAGGCAACTTATGCATCTAACTTGTGAAACAGCAGGTTCTCCGTCAAAAAGACGGCGATTATCCTTTTTGAAAGTATATTTTAGTAAAGCAGGAATCTTTGACAAGTTTCCTTACACAATCTTTCATTTTAAGGATGAACTGGGATTCAAGCAGTATGTTCGGCGTTGGGAGTTAAAAAAACCTGCTCGAAGGCTTTGGCAACCTTATGAAAGGTATTCTCACAAGAAAAAGTCTGAGATAGCGAAAAAGGAATCGTTAGTCGAAGCTGAGACGTCTGCAAAACAATTAGAGCTCGAAAGATTGATTTTATACAATTATACTAATAAAATTCAGACTGTTGCACAAATGGGTGAGATAATGGAAGTAAAAGATCATAAGGTTAGAGCTTACATTAAATCAGGCAGAGATGTACTGAAAAAGCTGCATAACTTAAAAGTTAACGCTTTCAGACCATATTGAAATGATAATTAAACTTTTATTACTTTTATTCTTTTATTTACCGTGGTTACTTGGTATTACTCTCTTTTTAATCCCTTGGTTGTTTCTTCAGCTTCATTGTGTGGGTCTAATTCTAGGTTACTATTCTTATTGGTTAACTAAACTATTTAATAGTTTAAGACGCATTAAGAAGTAGCGTTATGGCATCTTGGATTAGTAGAGCAAAAACTTATACAAAAAAGAAATATAGTCAAGCAGATAAAAAATTAGGTGGTTATTTACCTGGTGGTAAAACACCTAGCCAAGTTAAAGCAGAAAAAGCCCCAACAATTACTGCAACTAAACAACTTCAAGAATATACTCCACCACCAAAAACACCATCCAAACCCACAATTTCAGGTTCTAAAGGAACTGAAGAAGTTAAATTTACTCCTGCTGTAACTAAATCGGAATTACAAACTTATGGTAAAGCTGGATCCTCAGGAACTGCTGTTATTACGAGAAAGAGTGGAGCTCAAGAATATAAAAAGGGTGGAAAAATTATAGCTACTAAAACAGCAGGTGGCGTCTTTACTATTGCTGAAGTAGGTGTTGCTAGGATAACGGGTGGTGGCGGTAAAAAAATTCTATTTGAACAACGAACCCCGACTTCTTCCTTTACAGTAGCCACACAAAGTATACAAACCTTCAAAAAATATATCGGTTCTGACGCTAAATTCACTACACCACAGGCTCAACCTCGTTGGAAACCCTTAAAGCCATCGGATAGAGAAAGAAAAGATCAAGAGATGGCACAGCGAGGTGTAATTCAAGGTTATGATATTATTAGAGAGTCAGATGTAGCTGACTATAAATGGGGAAGTAATGATTTTAAGTTTCCTAGTTTTACTGACACAAAACGGAAGGAAGCGTGGGCAAAAGGTGAAATAGGTAAAGCTTTCGTTTATGAAGGAGTAGAACGATACGATAAGGGTATGAAGGCTCTCAGACAGCTTGATATAGCTACTGAGGGAAAGATTGGTTTCTCTGAAGAAGATTACGCAAAAAGCCAATCAGTTTCTGATGAATTGAAATTCGTATCAGGAACTGTGGGAACAGGTGTTATTTACTACTTTACAGGGGGTGCACTAAAAACAGGAGTTGGATTAGCAAAAAATCTAGCTTTTAAGGTGGGAACTAAGCTATCAAAAACTAAAACCTTCAGAAAATTCGGTGCAGAAAGATTAATTAAATGGGGAGGTGCTACGGAAATAATTGCAGGTGGAGCACTTACTATACCTCATATCAGCGAGAGTATTAAAGAAAGGAGAGTATTTCCAATATTAGATGTAACTGCTATTGGTGCGGGTTATGCAGGTGGAACTAAAAAGGCGATTACTAAGGCTCTAACAAAAACCGATATTGTTCCTCAACCAATTGTTTATAGACCAGATATTTCTCGAGGTGTAGAAAGGAGTTTTCCTATGAAATATGTTAAGGACTTACCAGCAGGTGTACAATTAATGAAATTTCAAAGTGTTAAATTTGTACCGAAAACTACTGCCGGTAAAGTTTTACAGATTGAGAGAAGAATACCTTTCGCTCAAGGTGGAGAACGAAGAAGTATTCCTAGATTTGAAAAAACTTTTGATTTGTCTCAAAAGTATGGTTTCAAGGAAAAACCGACTAGAAGAATTGAAGATAAATACTGGACTGAATGGTCTGGTGGTAAGAGAACAATAGAAAGAGATGAAGGTATATGGAATATACCTAAAGGCATATGGGACATTAAACCTTTAAGATATGGTCAGCCTTTTGTAGGTAAGCCTAGAGGAAGTGCTCGTTGGTTCTCAGATCGAGGACAGCGAAAATTTTTAGGGGAAGGATATAAAGGCTCAATGCCGGCTATACTTTCAAGGTATCGAGTCCGAAAAGGAGAAGTAAAGATGACACCAGCAGGTTGGTCAAAGCTTAAACCTCAAGAAACCTACATGGATTTTGTTAAAGTAGAGAGAGGTGCTAAAACAGATTTTATTAAAATAGTAAAAGATAAAGAGGCACCGAAGATGCCTCAACCGGAATTTACTGGATTTTTTCCACACTTTCAAAAAATGAAGTCAAAATCCGATAAAAAATGGAAAGAAATAGATAAATATAACATTTTTCCGTTCTCCGCAGGAACATTAAGTAGTTACTCGCGAACTAAAATGATACAAAGACCTAAAGGGATACAAAGACCAAAACTGCTAACCGTTTCTAAAACACGAACTAAAATGAAACAAGCTCAAGATAAATTATTAATGCCAATAGATAGTGTCAAAGATTTGAGAATACCAAAAACCCGTTCAGGTATGAGAACAGCTTTTGGTATGAAATTCAAACAACCAACTATTTCAAAACTTAAAACTCAAGTAACAACAAAATTAGACCGTCCAGTACGAACACCAGACATAAAGATTCCACCTGTTAGAATCCCAAAACCCCCATGGGAGCCACCTTTGATACCGCCATGGCGACCACCTTATATTCCTACCGTAGGCGGAGGATATGGGGGAAGTGCAAACATTTTTGGTAAAAAGGGTAAAGAAGTTGGTGGAAGATTCACTAGATCCTTCACTGCAAATGTTCTGGGATATAGAGCACCTAAGAAACGTAAATATAAGAAAAAGTATACAGGACTAGAGCTTAGAATATAGTAAAAGTTTTTATATAACTACGAATATTATTAATTAATGAATTACGATCCAAATGAATACTCAGACGTTCAGGATATATCCACGGACTCAGTTCGGTACGAACAACCGTCAACTCACGCCCTTCTGGAGTACTCTCAACTAAATGCAGACTTGCAAGAAGTCTATTTAATTTTAAGTGGTCAAATATATGATTCAGAAAATGAAAAGATAATTAAAAACAAATTTACTCGACCTTTGTTAAATGAACAAGGAGTTAACGCCATTATTATTCAATTGAAACCTTATTTTTCTAGATCTGCTACATTTGGAAAGATGAAACCAGAAGGCATTGCATTAATGTTGAAAGCTACCTTAAGAAATATTAAAGCTCAATTATTTTCAAAAATAAACCAAGAGAGATGGGATTTACACTCAAGTGATTGGGAAACTATTATGACAGCGATTATGCCTTATATTACCTTTAATTTGAATAGAAGCAAGGAAGGAAATGAATTAGATAAGATTACTTCTTCAATTCAAAGTAGGGAAGTAACAAGTCAAACCGCTAATAACCCAAAACCTAAAAAGATTCTAGGAATGTTTAGATACCAATGACTTTAGCAGAAGGATTTACAGACATAACCAGTAGCGTAAATGTAGCTCAGGCATCTCAATTTGCAGGAACTTTTTTGTTAGTTGTAGTAGGAATCTTATTTGTTGCAGTCATAGCAATGACATATATTGCTATAATTAAATCTAGAAGATATAATGTTCAAGCCTGTGTGTTTATGCCAACTAATGCAGGAATTAGGAGAATTACATTAAAGGCAGGACTCTTACCTAATAAAGCAACAGGGAAGCCTGAATTTAGATTAAAAAAACCGAAGTTAGTAATTAATAATTACAATCCTGAATGGATTGTTGCATCAGGAAACAAAGGATTCAAAGGAGCCTTCGATAAAGACCAATGTTTTCTGGTTAACACATCTTTAAATAAATACGAGATGTTAAATCCACTATTAGTTCGAGAGAGTGGAGATGCCATTGCATTCGTTGCAAAGAACATCGGAAAAGATCGTCTTTCAGAATTAATGGATAATCAAATAGAGGAACTGTTTACAACTGAGAACTTCCTGAGTAAATACGGAACACAAATATTTTTTGGGACGCTGGTGTTTAGTAACATCCTATGTGTTCTCATGATCATCCAGCTGGCTAATAAATTAGGATTATGAAAGTGGAAATGTGGAAAAAACCTGAAGAAATTAAAAAAAGAAGACCTAAAGTCAATAGATTACTTCTAGGTGGTTTTATTTTTATGATTAACATGTCTCCTGTTTATGCTTCGGATGATGCCTTAAAAGGCTCAATTGTTTTAAGCATGACTTTACTTTTAATTGCAGGAATGGTATTCATACGGTATAATGGAAATAAATCTAAATAGAAAGAAGGTATTAAGGAATTTAGGAACGTCCATGAAGACGGGTGTACTTTTGTTAATGTATTTTCTTACATTTAGTATTCTAGCTCAATTATATAATGATGAAATAAGTGTAGGCAATGACCTAATTAATATAATGCAACAACTTCTCCCATATGCAATTTATTTGAGTTTATTTTATATTTTAATTAGTATTGTTATTGTTGCAGTTGGAGAGTTCAGTAACAGAAACTATTAAATGTGGCTAGGAAAAACACTAGGTTAACAAGAGTTTATAACGGTAGCAATGAGTTATTAGAACAAGCTAAAGAAAAGAGTGGCAAAACCAAAATCGAAATACTAGAATTAATAATTCATGACGCACTTTTCGGTCGTAGAGATCTCAATGAGTATATGGATAAATTAGAACATGAAATTAAAGACTGGTTTAGGACAAATGATGAAAAGAAGTAAACGTGGAAGTATTCAAGACATCGTTGTTTTTTTAGTAACATTATTTTCTATTGCTGTATTTGCTACGGTAATGTTTAAGATTGGGGGCTCGATGCAAGATGCGATGTTATCTTCTTCACTAAATAGTACGAGTGAATCAATTAATGCCATCCAGTCTTTAGATCATAGTGCTAAACTCGGTGATACATTAGTAGGTTCAGCCTTTATCGCGCTACTTTTAACATTAATGATCAGTGCTATCCTAGTTCCTACGAATATTATATTTACAGTCATTTATTTAATCATAGGTTCATTACTTTGGTTCCTAAGTATACCTTTATCGAATGCATACACAGCTATGGTGAATGCTGACTCAATGGCGGGAATGTCGGGAAATTTACCTATTACTTATGTTATTATGAGTAAATTACCTTTAATTACGACTATTTTGCTCGTATTGTTATTGGTTATACTTTACGGAAAAAGATTCCTTTTCACGCAAGATGGAGGTGGAACTCTATGAACTGGAAAAAGATTTTAGTTATATGTCTTAGTTTATTGATAGTTCCTACTGCCGCTTTGGCTACAAGTGGATTATTGGTTGATTTAGAGAGTTATTACAAATTGGAAGAAACTGGATTTAATTATGTTGATGCAACAACGAATTTTAACATTTCTGCAGGCACTGCTCCTACTCAAACCACAGGTGTAATTCTATTTGGTCAGGATTTTGATGGAACTTACAGTTATATTTCAAGAGATGCAAGTTTCTTACCATTTGGAAATGCAGAAAGAACTTTTTCGTTTTGGGTTAAATTAGACACTCATACAAGCGACCAATTTTTTGCGTCTTATGGTACAAGTGCAACAGGAGAGTTTTTTGGACCAAGAGTAGTACCTCCAAATCAAGGTGGATATATAAGTTTTATGGGTCACGGTGCTGATTTAAATACAAATGTTCCAATGACTACAGGGGTATGGATGCACCTTTGTTATACTTATGATGGTAGCGTATTAAAAATATATAAAAATGCAGTAGAAATTGGGAGTGGAGCATTAACTTTAACTACAACAAATTTAAATGATTTTACCATTGGAGCAAGAGATTTGACGGGATCACCAAGTAAATTTGTAGATGGAAAAATGGATGAATTTGGTATTTGGAGCACTGCATTAAATTCAACACAAGTAACAGAATTATATAATAGTGGAGCAGGACTTACATATCCATTTACAACTAATACAAATCCAACAATAACAAATATTACGAATCAAGTAATGTTAGAAGATGTACCTACAACATTTAACAGTCTATTTACAATTAATGATACCGATGGAAATATAACAGATTTAACATTAACTTATACTTCAAGTAATACAAGTATAATTGCAGCTGTCGGAGGAGTTACGTTCGCAACTTCTGACACTACTGGAATAACTAACGTTACCATTACTCCTGAAGGAGATGCTTACGGGATTCTAACGCTTAATATTACGGTAACAGACTTATTGAGTGGAACTGCACTAGATTCCTTTCAACTTACAGTTACAAATGTTAATGATAGGCCAACAATTAGTGCAATGAATAATGTAACTACGCTAGCGGGAGCTACCGTAATTAATCCATTCACAGTTTTGGATATAGATAATCCTTACACGGATTTGACATATTCTGCAAGCTCCGATAATGCACCATTATTTACGAGCACAACCTTTAGTAATTCTAATAGCACGAATCAGAATTTAACTATGGTTCTGGCAACATATGGTCAAGCGATAGTAAATGTAACGGTTAGTGATCTCGAACCTCTAAGCGATAGTACGACTTTCAGCGTGTTCGCATATTGTAACACCAGTATAGCTCCATATACTGACACGAATGCAGTTGATGCACCACCAAGCTGTTATGACGTAAGTGGGAGTTTTGATGAAGATACTGATATATTTACATACACTTGGTTTGATTTAGGAAATACAACAGAAAATAATTTCATTGAAATTTATAGAACAACGGCTGGAAGTTATGAGTTAGTTGCCGAATTGGATAGTACAAATAATAGCGGAAGTTTTGAAGTTAATTTAAGTGCATATCCGAAAGATGACTTTGCTATACGTGGTTATATGACTGATACTTCTCGAACCTTTATCGATGGAGAATCTACACAAAGAGTATATATTCTCAATGTTAATCAACAATTAAACTTAGCTGAAGCATGGTTTACGGATGGGAATCCTTCAGATGGAATAATTTGGTCTCTATTGATAGTTCTTTTATTCCTTACAATCGGAATCGCATCGCAAAGTGCAACAATGACTTTAATCCTGAGTATATTTGGATTATTCTTTGCAACACAAACGGTATTCTATGTTCCTAGTCAGTTCTTATGGACAGCGGGGGTCGTAGTCGCAATTTTAATAGGAATAATTGCGAAATTGAGGATAGATTAAAATGAAATATAAAATGAATAAAAAAGGCGGACTTAGCATCTTACAGCTAATCACATTTCTAGCAATAACTGCAGCATTAACAACCGGAATTGGTTATATGATAGGCTTTGCAAATTCGCATTACGGATCTACTTTCAATACTAATATTAGCGGAACTGACTTAACGGAAGCCAGTAGTTTTAATTATTTCATTAATGCAACTGAAATTTTCCCTACTACTCCAAATGGCACAATGAATATCACCGATACTAATAGCTCGCTATTTGAAGGATCAATTTCAATTCAGGGAGCATTAACAAACTGGTTCGATATACTTACTGATCTAATTAATATATCACCGCTAGAACAATATGGTGGATTCCTAAAGTCACTGATATCATTAGTAGCTGGAATGCTTATGACTATATTGATATTACAATTCATATTTAATAGGAGTTTAACATAATGACTTACGCATTACCTGATTCATCAGGGAACTTTACCATCGGAAAATATTTTGAATATGTTGTAACAATAGATCCAAACTTCTTTGTAGTTTTACTATTGGGAATTTGGTTTATTTTATTCATAGGATTAAGAGCTTCGCCTAATCTAACAACGCCTGTTAGTGTAACCACAGCATCTTTTGGTACATTGCTACTTTCAGTAATCCTAATGACTGGTGGATTTGT
>Ga0080013_1004018_pt1 | contig 14809 bp, 22 predicted proteins | sample ETNvirenome_6_85_FD_69236 | JGI IMG/M metagenome (GOLD analysis project Ga0080013, IMG submission 69236) | Marine viral communities from the Pacific Ocean - ETNP_6_85 (SPADES assembly) (version 2) | ecosystem: Environmental > Aquatic > Marine > Oceanic | place: Pacific Ocean | collected 2013-06-19
CAAGGATGTGGATGAAGACACATGGGAACAGGCTAGTTTGGCGTTGAGTATTGCCATATCTCGGCAGTTGTTAAGCAAAACCTGGGCAACCAATGCACGGCAAGTCTTTGATGGTGTGTTAGCGCCGGAGAGTAACAACGGACAATACTGGAAAAATTTATTTGGCTCTGTTGTTCCAAGGTTGGTTGTGGATATGGGCAATTTTATTGATCCCACTGTATTGGAAACCAGGACATATTTTGACCAGATTAGAAAAGGATTGCCAAAGAAATCAGGCGAACAAAAATTAGATATTATGGCAGAGCCTATTAATAAAGATGCTTCTATTTACGGATTCCTGTCGCCCATCAAACACAAGGTCAAAACGGATGACCCGTTGAAGCTGGAATTAGTCAAGATAGGATTGCCGCTTAATACTGTCGATAATGTGATTCACGTTGGCGGCATTTCGCATCGACTGACACCGCGTCAGGAAAATTTTATCAAGCGCAATATTATTAATGACACCAAAGATCCAGATTCTGGTTTGAGTTTTCGCCAAACGATGGAGCATATAATTTCAGGCAAAAAAATACCACGTTTAGGTATTCTCCCTTATGAAAAAGATTATGACGACTCGAAGATGACGTTTCATCAAAAGGGTGAAATGTGGCAAGAACAATACAACGCTTTTAAGGATTTAGTAATGGGTAGTCTAAAACTTCGCAATGAATTTCCTGGGTTAGTAGACAGTATTAAGAGGAAACAAGCGGAAAAATTATTGCGTGAAACAGGACAAACGGAATCACCAACAGGCGGATTTAATTTACTACCGAGGTAAAAATGACCATATCAACTCTTACACGAACTAAGCAATACAATGGCAACAATAGCACCACTGTATTCGCCTACGATTTTAACATCCAGGCGGATAGCGAGTTGGAGGTCTACCTTGGTACTCCTGTAGGCGCTCCTACGTCGTGGACGAAAAAAACTTTGACCACACACTACACGGTGAGCGGCGCTGGTGTGGCGGGTGGAGGAAACGTCACATTTGGATCAGCCCCGCCGACAGGAACTGGCAATGTATTTATCCGCCGTGTGACTGCGAAGACGCAAGCCAGTGACTATGTGGAAAATGACCCATTCACTGCGGCGACTTTAGAAAATAACCTGGATAAATTAACACAAATCCAGCAGGACATGCAGGAAGAGATTGACCGATGTTTCAAACTCGGAAGCATCGTGCCGGATGCTGGTGTAACAGAGGCATCGAGTGTTGTTGCGGATCGCAAAAATATGTTATTCGCTTTCGATGATGACGGGGATTTCTCTGTCACCCAGGAGATTGGAACATCGCAGGGGAACTGGGCGGCATCCACTGCTTATGTAGTGAGGGATATTGTCAAGGATACTGGCGCAAGTCCACAGGCGATTTACATCTGTTTGACAGCGCATACTTCTAGTGGATCATTGCCAATCAGTACAAATACGGATGCGGCAAAATGGCGACTCCTGGTTGAAGATGGTGCTGTAGGTGCTACGGGTACAGGCAATATTGTTGAAGATACTTCTCCACAGCTAGGAGGATTTTTAGATCCGAATGATCATTTTATTGGGATGCAAAAGGGTGGTGATATTTCTTCTGCTTCTCCAACCGTTGTAGATACTGATGGTGACTATTTTGATGTAACCGGAACGACCAACTTTGCAGCTTTCACTGTTGCCGCTGACCGTCACTTCTTTATTCAGTTTGATGGGGTATTAACAATGACCCATCATGCTACCAACTTGGATTTGCCAGGGGGTGCGAACATTACAACTGCGGCTGGTGATGTGGCAGAGTTTGTTTCAACTGGTGCTAATACGGTTCAATGCGTAAATTATACGAGAGCTTCTGGTAAAGCAGTTGTTGGATCGACTGCTGGTCTACAAACGATATGGATTCCTGCAATAGCTATGGTAAGTCCTACAACAAATGGAGCCGAAGCTGCTGCTGTAGAAACTACGGCAACTCGACCTGAAATGAAAGTTCTGGATTTTGATTCATCGACTATTGAATACGCACAATTCTCCATTGCAATGCCTAAGTCGTGGAATCTTGGTACTGTAACAGCGAAGTTCTATTGGACGCATGCTACCGCAGTTGCTACCGATGTGATATGGGGCATACAGGGAGTTGTCGTGTCTGATAATGATACGATTGATATTGCATACGGCACAGCCGTAACAGTAACAGATACCTTCCATAATGCTGCAGAGGACTTAGCTGTTTCGGATTCAACAGCTGCGATAACATTAGCCGGGACTCCTGCCGATGATGATCTAGCATATTTTCAAGTATATCGTGCTGCTACTACTGGCGGTGATACGACCAACTCTACAGATGCTCGACTGCTTGGAGTTAAAATTCTATTCACAACTGATGCGGAGAACGATGCGTAATGGCTAACTTTTATGGATCATTAATAGGATTTGGAGCAGGTGGTGCTGGGTTTGTTGGAATGGTTGCCACAGGTGGAACTATAACTACCGATGGCGATTACAAAGTCCATACTTTCAATTCTTCTGGAACTTTTGAAGTTACAACTCTCGGAACTGTAGGAACTGTAGAGTATCTAGTTATTGCCGCAGGAGGTGGTGGTGGAGGATATAAAACTGCCGCAGGTGGTGGCGCTGGTGGATATAGAAATTCATATAGCAGTGAAGCATCGGGTGGAGGTGGTTCATCCGAATCAGCTTTAACTGTAACTGCGGTCGCTTACACAGTAACAGTCGGTGGTGGGGGGACGGGTGGTGCTAACGCCGTAAATACTGGATTTGGTGGGGATGGAGCAAATTCTTCTATAGTTGCAGCGTCAATCACAGATATTATTTCGATTGGTGGAGGTGGAGGTGGCCCTCCCTATGGTCAAGATGGACGGGCTGGTGGTTCAGGCGGTGGAGGTGGCGGTTGGGGTTCTGGGGCCGCTGGAGCAGGAACATCAAATCAGGGTTACGCTGGTGGTGGTGGAACAAACGCTTCTCCGTGTAATGCTACAGGTGCTGGAGGAGGTGGTGCTGGGGCTGTAGGTGGCAATCCAGCGTCCTCATGTGCGGCGGGTCACGGTGGTGTTGGACTTGCATCTTCAATTACTGGAGCGTCCGTGACAAGAGCAGGAGGTGGCGGCGGTGATTCTGAATCAGGAACAGATGGGTTAGGAGGTGCTGGTGGTGGTGGAAATTACGGGCCTAATGCAGGAACAGCAAACACTGGCGGTGGAGGTGGTGGAGGTGGCCCCTATAATTCTACTTCGGTAGGTGGAGTAGGCGGTTCAGGTGTCGTGATAATTCGCTATCAATTTCAACAATAATGGAAATTATAAATAATTTCCTAGAAAAAAAACAATTTGAAACAATTCAACAAGTTATAATGGGGGTGCATTTTGAATGGTACTACAATAAACACTCTAATTATAAAGGAGATAACACTTCTCAACTGACACATCATTTTTATAATTACGATAGCTACGGACAATATAATTCTGCATCTTTACCTTTATTAAAGCCTATTTTAGAGAAATTAAAAGTTACGGGTATTGTTAGAATTAAGGCAAATTTACATTATCCTGACACAAGTAAACAGAGAATACATACCGATTTTAAGTTTAAAAATTTAATAACATCTGTTTATTATATAAACACCAATAATGGGGGAACAAAAATCAAAGATAAATTTGTTGACTCAATAGAAAATAGAATGGTTATTTTCCCTTGTAATACGCCTCATTCGGTTGTTAGGCATAGTGATCCTTCAATCGGTCGTTTTGTTATCAACTTTAATTATTATTCAGATGGATAAAGGAATAAATAATGACTCATTTTGCAGAAATAGATAACGATGGAATAGTTCAACAAGTAATCGTTGCAGAGCAAGATTTTATAGATAGTGGTGCAGTCGGTGATGCAAATAATTGGGTGCAGACAAGTTATAACACTAGTGGAGGGGTTCACTACGCTCCCAATTCTAATGAACCAGATGGAGGGGTTGCTCTTCGCAAAAACTATGCTGGTGTTGGATATACATACGATTCAGACAAAGATGCTTTTATTCCCCCAAAACCATATCCATCTTGGTTACTAGACGAAGATACTTGTCTATGGAATGCGCCTACTCCATGTCCAGATGACGGGAAGGAATATTATTGGAATGAAGATACTACTAGCTGGGTAGAGAGGGAATGATGAAATTACTTTTTTACATAACACTAATACTCGCGGGGTTATATTTTCTTATGCCTACGCAATACTAGATCATGGATATTTTTTACTGGATCTGCGAGGTTTACGATTACGAGAAACGCAAATGTAAGAAGAGAGTGTGGAAATAACTACTAACTCATAAGGAGCAACTTTGGTAAAAACTATTGGCTTGGTTTTATTGATGGCACATTTAATAGGATGTAACAGTGCAGTACTTGGATACGTTATTGGCACAGCTTCAAACTTGACTAGCGACATGCTAATCAGACAACTTCAACCACACACAACAAAACACGAAGATCATGGCAGATCTGAAGGAAATCTTGCTACTAAGAAATGAGGAAATAAATGGAGACATTTTTAAATTTTTCTTGGACACCATTTCTCGCAGTATTTGCGTGGGTTGTTAATCGTGTGATGACAAGACTCGATTCGCTAGAATCTGGCAAAGCTGACAGCAATGCAATCGCAAGACTAGACAGTGAGTTGCATGAAATGGAGAAGCGCCAGGATAGGTTGCTACATACTACCGTGCCGCGAACTGAGTTCAAGGGAGACATCGGACTGCTTCACCAGCGTTGTAATGAATTATCTAATATAAAGGAAGATAAGATTAAAGACATTCGCCTGGTTAACTCTAAACATAAAGATAAAAAGGATGGATAAAATTAACGAGATTATTACTGCTGTACTGATATCTGTCACTGGAGTATTTGCATTTCTTGCCAAGCGCCTGTTCGCGTCTGTCGATCATGTTAATAAGCGCATCGATAGACTGGAAGATAAGTTGGTAGATCAGCAATTTTTGGAGGGGCAAATTTCACCTATTCGCGCCGATGTCCAATTAATTTTGAAACACCTTCTTGCGGAGAAAAAGAATTAGCTCGCCAGCGCAATATCATAACCTTCCATGATGACAGCCTTACCATTTTCATCACGCTGGGTCACCTTCCCATAATCAATGTTGAGGCGGTACGAACCGTTTTTCATACGCAACCGATTTTTGCATTTATAGCTTTTGGTTTTGCCTAGCAAATGTGGCTCAAGAGCCTTCCACACTCTTGGCATATCTTCAGGGTGGACAAGCGACTGCCACGTTTTTTCGTGATGGTAGAGTTCATGCGGTTCGTAGCCGAGTGATCTGCACCATTCATCAGAAAATTTGCATTCTTTTGTTTTCACGTTCCATATCCAATGATTTTTTGCGACACTTATAATCTTAGAGGTGTTGGGGCTTCTTTTCGAGTGGCGTCCCGATTTGGGGCTTTCAGCCCCCCTTCCAGTTAGCCCATCTTTTTCGATTTGGAAGGGGGTGCTTTTTTTATCCTTTCCTCCAGCTCAAATATTAGTTCATCTCTTTCAACAATTTTCTCTAAGAGTTTTTCATACTTCAGTCTATACATATCCTCCTCCTCTTGAATAAGAGTTTGTGTTTGAGTTTCATCCCCGTACATCAATCTTTTCATTTCCACATCAAGCTCTTTACAGATCGACTCCAGCAATGAGAGTTGGCAGTTCCTGCCCCTGGCTAAACGTGTATTCAGATTCGTTGGCGAGATGTGAATCTTCTTTGCCAGTTCAAGCTGACTCATGCCACGTTCCCGCAAAATATTCTTTAAGTTATATCTGAGATCCAAGTCTGCCATAAAATTCAATAATTATTGAATAAAGTGTTGACTGATTCACGTTCATTAGTATATAATCGTTTTTATTAGATCTAGAAAGACTATAAACTATGAAAAATATTATGTCAAGTGAAATTAGGAATAATCCTACCAGGGCTGCTAGGTTAACCCTTTTTCCTAGCTTAACAGGCTGCTCCGATTCTCATGGATCTGGGCAGTCTGGCCCTCCCTCTAGTTTGAAACAACGTATTGAAAAAGAATTGGTTGGCGTTCCTTTGCATGTTCAGAAAGATGCACTTAAACATCTCCTCCATCTGCTCGGCAAGGAGAACGCCAGCCATCCAAAAAAATTATGAACTGGATAGAAATTATACTATCAATATTTTTTATTGCATTATTTATTAAGATTGGATTGTGCATGATCGAGGAGTTTACAGATGTTGACTGAAGAAATGAAAGCTAATCGACGTATCGCTCTTATGGGATCTCATGCCGCTATCATCGAAGGAGTGAGCCGATGGGGTGATGCACACTGGCTCTTTAATGTATTGCGCGGCAATATTAGCGGTGAATTGCAAGAAACTATTCCAATGATGCTGGGTAACCAGAATGAAGAAGTTGCCCGTAAATTATATACGGAAGCCACTGGCAAGAAGATAAGACAGATCAGAAGAACGCTCTGGCACAAGAATCACAAATTTATTGGCGGACATCCAGACGGTATCGTTGTCGGTAATAAGAACAGGGGAATAGAATGCAAGTGTGTATTCCAACGGGCAGAACGTGACTGGGAAGACGGTGTGCCAGAGTATTACATCAGTCAGGTGAAACACTATGCATTAGTCACTGGCAGAATGAAATGGGACTTCTCTGTTTTGTTTATGGCGCATGGAAGACATCAAATATACGAACTGGAATTTACCAAGAAAGACCTAGATGATCTTTGTAGAAAATTAGTGAAGTTCTGGATTGATGTCCAGGCGGGGCGTGAGCCGGAGGTTACGGATCGTTCTGCGCCTACCTTAAAAGAACTATGGAAAACGACTGATCCGGAATCTATCAAGGTTGCAGACGACATGATCGCCAATTATGTCAAATCAAGGAAGGGCTACAAGGAAATGTACGAGGGTGTTAAATCATCCATTGATCTGGTTGAAAATAGAATCAGAAAATATATGCAAGAGTCAGAAACATTAATCAATGCAGACGGCGACACTATTGCTACTTACCGAATGAGTAAATCAGGCAGTCGTCGTTTCAACTTTAACATTAAAAAGGAGAAAAAAAATGGGAACCATAACGCAGATCAGTCCAGTCGGCAGGCTGGAGTGGGCGAAGCTGTTCACGCCTGAGAAGAAATTTGCTACCGAGCAAAAACCGCACGGTATCTATGCCGTCGATCTAATACTCAAGAAGGATGAGGCTGCTCCGTTGCTAAAACTTCTCAAGGATATGGACGACGCAAATTATAAGCAGGCTGCTAACGATGCTTTAAAAGCTCATCGTGATAAGAATGGCAAAAAGGATTCTTTCAAGGATGGGCTGGCATTCGCCAAGGCAAAAGGGTTGGAGCGCAATGATCTACCTGGTAAACCAGTTAAGGATCAGAACTTCAACGAAACTGGTGAGATTAAGTTTAGCTTTAAAGAGGATGCCAAGTGGGTCAAAAGAGATGGCAGCCAGGAATGGGACATGAAGCCTAAAGTTGTTAACGCCAAGAATAAAAAGTGGGATGAAGAAGTTGATATTGGCAATGGCTCTACTGGCAAGATTGCATTTGAAATCAACCCTTATCAAAAACCGGCATGTGGTGTGTCCATCAAACTTCGTGGCGTACAAGTATTGGAATGGGTGGAATATGGTGGTAGCAAAAGTTCTTCTCCGTTTCAAGTAGAAGAAGGTGAGGATATCAATTCTGAAGATGCAGTGAATGCAGCCGAATCTCTCTTCAATGAGGAAGCAGATGTCCCGTTCTAGTTTAAAACCACGTTTGATTCAACTGCCCGATGTATTAACTTACCTGGGCGTTAAAAAGCCCTTCTTTGACCAACGGTTAAGAAGTCGATTGACCGAGGTTAAATTGGGGTATAGAACAATTGCTTTTGAGAAGGATGAAGTAGATCGTTTGATTGATTCCATAAAAAAGGGAGATCCATCATGTCAAAAAAATTGCCGCCAGGATTACAGTTCAAAAACGGTTGCTATAAAGTCGATAAACGATACAAGCCAGCCCCAGGCTACCAGTCTGTCAGAATACAAGTCACTCTTGGGGAAACCTCCAAAACTGTAGCTGTACAGCGTTACAATGATTTGATGACTGCTGAGTATAACAGGCAAGTCAACGGTCATGCGAGTTCACCCAAGCAATTCTGGACTTGGCATCAGGGGGTGTTGGCATACCTTAAAGAAAAAAAGATTTTAAGTACTAGCGATACGATGCGTTACTTCAACGTACTGGATCGCTATATCCCTGCGAACATGCCGCTCAATGATATTTGCAATGACACCTTTGAGAAGTTGCGTGATGATTCAGCGAGTCAGGGCTTGCATGAGAATCGCAGAACAAAAGGGAATAAACAGTCTGCTACTAATCGATATATCCAGGTTGCCAGAGCCGTTTTGTATTTCTGTAAAACTAAAGGCACGAATGATAATCGCTGGGTAAAGCAAGACCCGAACTTAAGAACGTATGATGAGGAGGAAGAAAAAAGAATTCCCTGGGTATTAAATCACGAAGAAGAAATTCGTTTGCTCGATGCGTTGCCGGATCACCTGGCAGACATTGCCAAATTTATTTTAAATACATCTGTCAGGTCTGGCGAAGCACTCAATTTAAAGTGGAAGCAATTGCATACCATGCCAGATATTGGCAGCTTCTTTTTAATACCAGCGAGTGAGCATAAAAATAAGGAAGCAAAGCCTGTTTACCTAAACACCATAGCAGAGGCAATCATTGCCAAGTGTCGTGGCAAACATGAGGAATATGTTTTCACTTATAAAGGTAATCCGATTAAAAAAATGTCACGCACCGCATGGCCCAACGCAATGCAGAGAGCAGGGCTTTGGGATACTTCATCTCAAGCGCTGGCACATGCTACAAATCAAAGGGCGCATTATCCGATTCCGCATGATCTAAGGAAGACATGCAACACCAGGCTCAAACATCTTGGCATTCCTCTAGGCACACGCCAGATGATACTGGGGCATAAGTCAGGCTATATCACTGACGATGTGTACACGGTAGCTACCTTAGAGCCTTTTAAACGGGCTTTAGATCAACTGGTTGAAAAGGTTGATCAAGTTGAAAATATGACTTTACTTAGAGCGCTAAAATAATGTATCCTAATTACTGTATTTTCACCTCCGAAACGAAGGCGCACTTGATGAATATTCCTAACCTACTGAAAAAATGGTCGGGACGAGAGGATTTGAACCTCCGACCACTCGACCCCCAGCGTTCTACCTTCCAGTGTAACACCTTTATACCCAACATTAACAATCACCTAGTTTTTCCATTCGTTGCCATTCGTATGCATTCGTATGCCATGAGCTACTGGAATTCTACTAAAGGAGGAGAGTGATGTGGCTGTACATCCCCAGAGAATACTGTCCCTCTTCGCCGGAATCGCTGGACTCGATCTCGGAATTCGGCTTGTTTTTCCAGAATCAAGAACTGTGTGTTTCGTTGAGCGGGAAAGCTACGCAGCGTCCGTACTCGTGGCGAGGATGGAAGACAAGACCCTGGATCAAGCTCCTGTCTGGAGTGACGTTACAACCTTCGACGGCAGCAAGTGGAATGGAGTTGTGGATACAGTCGCTTTTGGAGCGCCATGTCAAGACATCAGTGTTGCCGGAAAACAAAAAGGAATCAAGGAAGGGACACGATCAGGGCTGTTCTTTGAAGCCTGCCGAATTATTCGCCAAGTACGACCAAGGTATCTTTTTATCGAAAACGTCACAGGACTGCTTTCTAACCGATTCATGTCCGTCGTACTCGGAGAACTTTCCGAAATGGGGTTCGATGCACAGTGGGGAGTGTTTTCGGCAAGAGATGTGGGAAGCACCCATCTTAGAAAAAGAGTCTTTATCCTGGCCTACGCCCAAGGCAAGTGAGGCAAAAGGTGGATACGCAAGTAAAAGTAAATCACCTTCGCTGGGGCGCATGATTAAGTATGAGTGGGGTACTCCAACGGTGGACGCAATCTCTGACCGCAAAAATAAATACGCACAGGGCGGAACGCCTATCGCTATGCAGGCGAACTCATGGCCTACTCCAACGCGCAGAATACACAAGGGCGGAGTTTCTGAAAAAAGTCTAATACGAAAGGATGGCAAATGTCGCAACGATATGCTGGATACAGCAGTACTCCATACTGGCCCTTCGGCCCCGGTGAAACAGAAGAGTGGCAACGACTCCTCAAAGAGCGTCCCGACCTCGCCCCAGCAGTTCGAAAACTGGGCGACTCCGGTAAGGCCAGCGCAAAAAGAATCGGAAACATCGCTTGGCAGATGGAGAAAAGAGAGGCCGAGCTACGGGAAGGAGCTTCAGACGCAGGCAACGGAATTGACGATGGACTTGCCAAAGCGGAGGCTCAACCCGAACTTTGTCGAACACCTGATGGGGATGCCGATTGGCTGGAGCTTGCCAATACCTATCGATCAGAACGATTACAAGCGCTGGGAAACGGAGTCGTGCCACTTACTGCGGCGCTTGCGTTCAGCGTCTTATGGGAACGAATGAAGGAGAGGAATTATGGATAAAGAGAAATTCAGCACGGGAGCAGAGCGCAACAGCATTCCCAACGTCCGCTACGACCTCATCTACTGGCCCTTCATCGACGAGTTGGCGGAAGTGATGGCAGAAGGGGCGTTAAGTCACGGGGATCGCAACTGGGAGCAGGGTATGAGCCAGGATTCAGTCATCAACCACATGATGAATCATTACAGGCTGTGGCGCGAGGGAGATCGCACCGAGCCTCACCTCGCCAAGATGGCCTTCGGGCTGATGGCACTGCATTACTACGAGGAGAAACAAATATACATAGAGGAATGAGAATGAATAACCTGCAAAGATGCGAACACTGCCGATACGTCGGCCACATGGATCACGTTCATGGAAAATTCAAATGCCCGGAATGTAAACAAATTCCATTGATGGGGGACTGCTGCCAGGGCGAGGTATTCGCAACTCCCGCTGACCCCTGCGAGGGAGAAGATGTCCCTAATTAGCACGTTTGATTTCTGGATTCAATCTATTGCCACCCTGTTCGCCATCGTCAATATTTACCTGTTGACGCATGGTTATATCAAGCGGGGCTGCCAGGTGGGGCTGGTGGGACAGGTGATATGGATCTGGATATTCATTGACGCCCAGCAATACCCGCTGATCGCTACCGACGCGCTTCTTTTTATTATTTACACCAAGAAACTCTACGAGCTTCGTTATCCCTACTTCAGGAGGTTCAGGCTATGAAATGTCCGACCTGTGATGGCCGGGGAGCCATCCCCGATATCGTTTCCAACAACTACGAGAAGATCATCGACGACCTCAACGAGAAGGCCGGAACACATTATCGATCAAACAGCCAGAAGACTCGCAAGCTCATCGGAGCGCGGATGCGAGAGGGTTTCAAGTGCGCTGACTTCCTGCGCGTGAACACGACCAAGGTGAGGGATTGGCGGGGAGATGTAAAGCTCTGCAAGTACCTTCGCCCTGAAACCCTGTATGGAACTAAGTTTGAAGCCTACCTCAACGAACCTCAACCCATCACCGAAAATAAAGTTTCTTATTAATGATGCAGACATTTAACGATGTCGGCATAGACACTCAGGGTAGAACAGGCAGTTTCAAAATGCGATGCCCGAAGTGCGGTGGAAGGACAGATTTGTCCATTGACACCCAGAAGGGCGCATGGAAATGCCATAAGGCCAAGTGTGCGTTCCAGGGTTATCTCCGCGAAGACCCGCGCCCCGTTCAATGGCAGAAGAAAGATTATTTCAAACCGGTATTCACCAACCGGGGTTTGAACACGAAGGCCAAGGATTTTTTTGAAGAGAGAAAGATCGACTTGGAAATCGTTGCCGACAACCAGATCACGGTAGAGCGGAGCGCCCTGGCATTCCCCTATTTCCATGACGATGATGTCGTGATGGTGAAATACCGTGGCACGGGCAAGCGTTTCTGGTCTTCCAAGAATCCATTCAAGGTTTTTTATAATGCTCACAAAATTACAAAAGATACAGAGTCTGTGGCTGTGTGTGAGGGTGAGATGGACTGTCTGGCGCTGGAGTCGATTGGGGTATCCGCCACCAGTGTGCCTAATGGCGCTCCATCACCTACTGCAACCACTTTCTCCGACCTCGATGAATCCTTCCGTAACAGTGGCGAGGCTTTCGATGATATTGAAAAAATCATACTGGCTACGGACGGTGATGCACCTGGACGCCGACTGGAGGAGGAACTAGCCCGGCGGTTTGGCAAGGAGCGATGCTGGCGAGTGATCTGGCCGGAAGGATGCAAGGACGCCAACGATGTTCTTATTAAGTATAACAAGGAGATGCTCGTCGAGTGTGTCGAGAATGCCCAGCCTTATCCCGTGGATGGGATCTACAGCATCATGGGGTTCAGGGACAAGCTGCTTCACCTGTACGAACACGGGTTGCCCACCAGTTATTCCACGGGCAGCTTTTCACTGGATCAGTACTACACCGTGCTTCCGGGTGAACTCACCGTCATCACCGGTATCCCAGGACATGGTAAGAGTTCATTCGTTGAATGGCTGATGGTCAACCTGATCAAGCAGCACAAGTTCAGGTTTGGGTTGTTCACGCCGGAACACGAGCCGGTTGAAACGCATATTGCGCGGCTGGCCGAGTTGATTGACGGTAAACCGTTTGGCAAGGACGCATCGCACCGCATGACGCAGGAGGGGGTAGACAACGCGGTGAAGCTATTGGAAGAACACTGCCACTACGTGATCCCCGACGCATTGAACAGGCGGGTGGACGACATCCTGGGTTTAGCCAAGGTGCTGGTGGCAAGGGAAGGGATCAAGGGATTGATCGTAGACCCGTGGAACGAAATCTCGATGGAAGAGATGGGAGCGAGTGAAACGCATTTCATCAGGGAAGCGCTGGGCAAGTTCAGGCGCTTTGCCAGAAGTCACCAGGTGGCTATATGGATTATCGCGCACCCCGCCAAGCAGTTCAAAGATAAATCAACGGGAGCCTACAAACCGCCTAATTTGTACGATATATCAGGCTCATCGAGGTGGCGTGATATGTGCGACAACGGGCTGTGCATTTTCAGGAAGGCCGAGAACGATGGAGTGGAACGCCACTCGGTTGAGATCCATGTAGGAAAGATCAAGCACAAGTACGTCGGGCAGATTGGAATGATTGAAATGAGATACGACTATCACTCAGGCAGGTTTACCGACCAACTTCACGCGGTGATGTAAATGATATATCCAATTACAGTCAGGGATGGCGAAGGGCGCATCAAGCGAGTGATCAGCGCCGAGGAAGCGCTCCGGCTCTACGATGGCAAGGTTTACACGTTGACGCCGGATGAAAAAAGGAAGTGGGCCAATATCACGTTCAACAATAGAGTTCTGCCAGGGTCACGCACCAAGGTCATACGTGAACGCAAGTACGAGATCACCTGCGTCCGCTGTGAAAAGAAAGTCATGCGTGCGTTTCAGCGGGCCAGGTATTGCGAACCCTGTGCAGGTGAGGCCAAGAAGGAGCGGGCCAAACAGCAACGCACTGAAGAAAGAGAACGCAATGTTAGACAACGCCAGAAGATACAGGAAATACGGTTACGTCAGAATTCAATCAAAGGTACTCGATAGGGAGTTCTACCTTGTCAAGCACCGTGATATTTCTGTACCAACTGATTTACTCAGGGTTACGCAAAGGGGGCTTAACCAATTGAAAGGCATGAAACCGGATGAAATTCAAATCCTCTTCAATGCGGGAGAAATCCTCGGCGGCAACCTGTATGACCCGCCGCCTGAAGCCCCCCGAACACAACGAAAACAAAAGCGCGTGGGTGGAACTCGGCAGCCGGTACGAAAAAGAGTTCATCAAGCTGCTCAGACATCATGGTGTTGACGCAGATATTAACCCGATTAAAACAACAGATCCCTACGCCCCTGACCTGCTGGTCAACGGCAGGGTGGCGGAACTTAAAACGCGCCGCACCCCGTTCTTCAAGAGCCTGGATCAACACGGTATTTCGCCGGACACCGCCACGACAATCAACCGGAAAGATATCGAGCGGTACATTAAAACGAATCCGGGCATGGTGGTGTTCTTCTGGGTGTACTGGCCTGCCCAGGAACGCTATGGAGTCGAGGTGAACGAATGCTGCGGCGTATGGTTTGCCAGGATGGACAAGCTGAAGAAGATATGCGACTCGGCTCCGGTTAAAACGTATGAGAACAGATCAGGCGAGGACGGCAACAAGACGGAGAGCTACGTGATCGACCTGAACGATTTCACGAGGATGATGTGAATGAAGTATATCGTGACAGGAATCATCCTGCTCATGGCGGTAGGGTTCACGCCCAGGCAGCAGGCACCGCCGCCATTGTACAAGCGCCCGCCGCTGCCGCTGGCCGTCGTTGCTCCCGGAGAAGTATTCCTGCGCTGCGGCGGTGACCCGCGCACCATCGAGGCGGATTACTACTGCATCGATTCAACCCACATGGAGGGGCTGCGCGTTTACATGCGTGAGCTTCATAAACTGGTAGAGCGCTATGAACAATAGGAAGGAATATGAAAACTATTATTTCACTGGGGGCCGGAGTTCAGAGTTCAGTGATGGCGCTGATGGCGGCGAAGGGTGAGATCGCCCCGATGCCGGATTGCGCCATATTCGCTGATACGGGGTGGGAGCCGAAGCACATTTATCAATGGCTGGACTGGTTGGAAACCCAACTGCCATTCCCGGTACTGAG
>Ga0080013_1004021_pt1 | contig 14804 bp, 9 predicted proteins | sample ETNvirenome_6_85_FD_69236 | JGI IMG/M metagenome (GOLD analysis project Ga0080013, IMG submission 69236) | Marine viral communities from the Pacific Ocean - ETNP_6_85 (SPADES assembly) (version 2) | ecosystem: Environmental > Aquatic > Marine > Oceanic | place: Pacific Ocean | collected 2013-06-19
AAACTCCTGTTGTATTAGTTTGACTTGGTACAGAAAACGTTGTTGTATGTGAATCACTAACATATCTTGAATCTGATGTATCATCACTTGATTTTGTAGCTATAAAAGTTGTTGTTGCAGTAGACGCTACAAGACCTCGTGTTACTCCCGTAGAGAATCCTTTTGCTGTTCCAGCTACTGTAACAGTACTACCTTCATTTACACTACTTATAGAATTAATAGTTACTGCATCTGTATATTCAATTGTATGACTAATAGTAGCTGCCGCTGATGTATTTCTTGTTGACGGATTAGCTGTTACTGTTAATGCAGCAGTATAAACACCAGGTCCTGTATATGTAACTGCTTGTGTAGCTGTATCTGATGTTGTTGGACTTGGGTCTGTAGTAGAATCTGCAGGAACTGCTCCATCTCTTGCAAATGTCCAAGCATATGCTATACCTGCAGTCATAGCTCCATATGTAGCTGTCTCTTGAGTATGAGTTTGTGTTATCGCCTGAGTAGTAGAATGTGCTGCTACTGTATGACTTGGTGAACCAGGATTTGCTATTGTTATAGTACCCAGTTTATTATAATGAGTTAAATCTGAACCTACTCCTTGAAGAAAATCAGTAGTTTTAACAAATGGGTACCAATAATTTGCATTACCAGTTCCTCCTACAGAAGCGTTAGGTGTTGTTATAGCTACTACTTTAGTTCCTGTTGTACCATCAGATAATGTACCTTGTACTGCTACAGTATCATCAGATTTATATTTTAACCCTGCTGTATAAGTACTTGGTGTGGGAGCTGTATTAACTGTCCATTTAACTTTTATTCCTTCACTATCAACTGAATCACTAAATGTTGCTGTATCTGCTGTATTTCTAACTAATACACTATCAAAAAATACATTAGGAAATTCAGCGTCATAAAATTCAGATATAGAATATGGTGAAGAATTTAAAAGACTTCTATCAGCGGTTGTATTTGCAGCACCACTACCATCTACATTTCCTACTTGTGAACCTGAAGCGAACGCCCTTGAAAGATTCTGTAAACTTAAATCTGCTCTACTTGAAGAACTTTTATTATCAGCTAATGTACCTAGACTTAGTGCCACTCCAGATGACGGTAATGCCATTATTTACACCTCACTATCAAGTTGTTTTTCAAGTATAATAACTCGTTCTTCCAGTTTAATAATATCACCTTGTTGTTGTTTTACAGCTTCAATTAAAACTGGAACTATCTGTTCATATTTAATTGCGTAATAACCATCTGTTCTTTTCTTTACAATTTCAGGTAGTACTGGTAATACATCTTGAGCTATAACACCAAGTTCACGTTCATTATGAAATTCAAGTGGATATTTTTCTTTATCTTTCCACGAAAATGAAACACCTTCAATTTGACTTATCTTTTTAAGTGGGTCATCTATAATTTCAATATTTTCTTTTAATCTTCTATCTGAACTATGAAATGCTGTAATATCATCTTTCGCAAAGAATTTATTATTGTGTGACCAATAACCCGCTGATTGTATAAACATATCTGTAGCGCCTGATTCTGAGAAATCTATTCTAAAAAATTTACCATCACTACCTACGATAGGATCATATATTGTTTGGATACCTTGCGTAGTTAACTCAGTAAGATTTGCATTACCGCGTATTTGCACAAGTGAGGGTATAGCTTTAAAAGTAACATTTGAAGATTCATATTCAGTTTCTGGAATTTCACCTCCTGAACTATCTAAATAACTATTTCTAAGAGTATTAGCAGTAATATTTTGAGTGATTTTAAGATAAGTATTTATATCATCAGTAAGAGTAACAGCGAATGAAAAATTCATAAGATTAGTGTCTACTTTATATGATTGTTCCGCGCTACTATCTGGTGCGGAACTACCATTTGTAACTGTAGTATTTAACCCTAATGTCGTATAAGTTTTTGAATATGAATCACTACCCAAAACAACATCACCTGAATTATTCATTAATGCTACTGTATAAGTAACTGTCGCTGCCCCATCTAATGCATGTCCGTCATGATATTGATTATGGTCGCCGCTTCCGTTTTTAAATAACGATGCAGAACAATGACCTATTAATGCAACTTTTACAAGATATGTTTTACCATCAGTACCTTCAAGTTTATTATAACTTTGACTAACAGCTGTACCTGTTCTCATTATAAGAGCCATACTATCGCCTGTTTCATCAGTAGCTACATTTTTGTTAACAACATAATTAGCTTGAGATGAAGTAGTAGCGTTAGTTGTTCTAACGATATGATGTAAGTTTCCTCCACCAGAACCATATACAAAACCTCCATCTGTAAATGAAGACGAATAAAATGATCCAACAACTAATTCAGTACCACCTCCAACACTAGCCGTAGGTGTTAATGCGGCCATTTTTAAATTAGCTACTCTACCGTCATCATCTGTGATTTCTACTGACTTACCTATAGCACTAATAACAACATTAGCTGAACTTAATGTATTTGCTCCAATATCCCAACCACCTATTTGACCTGTCGTAGCTGTTACTTGTCCTGATAATATAGCATTAGTTGCTGTTACAGTACCTCCACTATCAACACTAAAATTGTCTGTACTTATAGTAAGCACCGTTCCAGATCCAGTCCCTTGTAACATTATTTGTTGTGTATTTGAACCTGAACCAAATCTAAATTCACCGCTACCTGATAAATAAAACCCTGGACCGTGGTTTAATGAGGTCACCTTACCACCTGTTATCTTTCCGCCGGCGGCCGAAGATGCACTTATTGTACTCGACACTAAATTAAATGTTGTTGCTTTAATATCTATAGCACCATTATTAAATTGTAGATAATCAGTTGTGGCGGACTTTATAATAATATTTCCATCACCCTTGGAATATACTCCTATAAATGAGCTCGTCGTATCCGTAACACTCTTAATAGTTCCCATTTGTAAACTACCGTAAGAAGAACTACCTTCTAAAATAATTTTACCATCTGCAAAAGACATAGATTTTTGAGTGGATGACAGTTGTAAATCACCTGTACCGGCATTAAGGTCAAAAGTAGTAGATGTAATATCAATGTCATCTGCCTTTATTATTAAATCTCCACCTGCACCTTGAATGTAATTTTCATTTGCAGTGGTGTTAGACTTAATTATAAAATCTCCATCACCCTTAACGTATAGACCTTTGGCAGTTTGATTTGCTGCTGTACTTGTTAATCCACCAACTTCTATATGTCCTGCTCCACTATTAGATTGTCCATCTAATGTAATATTACCATTCGCAAGAGACATAGATTTTTGAGTGGATGACAGTTGTAAATCACCTGTATTAGCATCTAATTCAAATGCTCGAGATTTTACAGTTACACCACTACCACTATATCTAATATAATCTGTTGCATCACCGACGACAAATTCTTGGTCAGTTGAATTATTTGCTAACCAAAATCCAGCTGTAGTATCACTTACACTTGTTTTACCACTTCGTATAACACCTAACTGAGCACTACCTGATATTATTACTCTTTTTGTTTTATCTGAACCGATTTCAGCTACAGCTACACCAGATGAAGCCTTCGCTAATCTAATTGCTCCGTCAGCCAATGACATAGAAGTTTGACCACTTGAAAGTTGTAAATCACCCGTACCTGCATCTATTTCTACTGAATCTGTTTTAAGTTCAAATGTACCTACACTATTATTAAAATCTAAATATTTCGCTTCTGAACCAACTCTAAAATCACCTGTAGTCCACCAATAATTATTTCCACTTGTTCCAATTATGATACCATCATTAGACCCATAAACATTTCTACCCATTGATATCTTTTCACCAGTTTCTATTCCACCCTGAACTGTTGCTATGTGAAGTATACCATGTATTGAACCTGTCGTTGCATGAATCGAACCTGCAAAATAACCGTTTTCTGTATAAAGACCAAACCCAGGTTCTTCATCTCCATATAAATATGCTGAACTTAATCCACTCAAATCTCCAAGTCGTGTTCTTAATTGTAAATCATATACATCTGGACCAGTTCGTTCAACAATATCTAAATATGGTGAATATAAATCATTCGGATTCGCATTCATTAAAATATATCCAGAAGAAACATCTTGGATACTACTCATAAACCAAAATTGTACTACTCTATCAGCAGTATCTAAACTACTACCTGCATTATAAAAATCTTGGTTTAATTTTATAGGATATGTATGTATACTACCAGTTGAAGTACCGGTGAACGATGGGTTACCAGTTACTCTATATCTATACCATTCTCGTACACTATCTACTAAAAGAACTATATAACTACCTTTATCAAACTGACCAAATAAACTATGATGACTCTCAGCATCATTATCAACCGCGTGTATTTCTAATCCAGTTGCATCTTTTTTACCTGATGTAGTCAATAGTCCACTATCACCTGTTAATTTATATTTACTCGCCGCATCTACAGATGACACATTATAACGATAATTAAATCTACCACGCCAATCAGTACCTTGAGCATACTTACCTGTAGATACTAATACTTGACCTTCATTATATGTTTGTGCAGTAGATACTAAACCTTTTAAGAATGCAACATCAAGACTTCCTGTAGAATCAAACTTAATAACATCAGCGCCATGATTATGTACTTGTGGAACTGTATCATTAAAATCTCTTATCACATTCAATGATGCAGATGTTTTTAACCCAGCAGCTCCCAAAACAGGTAATGAACCAGTAACTTTTGTTACTTTCATTTTTTCTTGACCAATTTGAATAATATCTTGTGGTGCTAATGACCCTGAACTATTAACATAAATTACATCAGGTGAGCCAAATGCTATACCTGATCCATCAGTGCCACCTTCCTTTAATTCAATAGAACCACTTATTTTTGTAAGTGAACTTGATATTTCTCCTCTAGCTGTATCTGGACCGCCGTACGCACGACCAACATATAACTCACCCGCTATTCCGTCAGGGTCAAGTGGTGGCATATCTTCACCACTACTTGCAGTTCCCAAAGAGGCCGTTAAGTATGCAAGAGCTGGGTCTTCACTAAATCGTTTTGAACCAGTGACATACATATATTCTACTGCAAACCCCGTATCACCAATTTTTTTAGCTTTTAAAATTTCTCCTCTTGCAAATCCTGAAACATTCATACAACTCATCGTTACATCAGTTGCTGATGCAGATGCGTTTCCTGCAACAATTACACTACCACTTTTGAGAGCTCCAATAGTAGTTGAGTTGGCGACCATCAATTGTCCACCAACTACATTAACTGATTCTTTTTCAAATACAGTAGTTCTTAATGTTCCACGAATCCTACAATTTTCAAATTCAGCGGTACCGTTTCCTAATGACGATATTTTAAAACCTTTTAAACCAGATACAAATCCAGCAGTATGTATAGCTGATTCAGATACATTACTAACTAAAATTATACCTTCTTCTCCAAGATCAAAATTATATTGACCACCCAATCCTGAATTTGGTACAGTTCTAAGCTGTGTGTTTGTAAGTTCCCAACCAGCTATTCTATTACCCTGTTCTCCAAGTAGTACTATTTGACCTTCTTTTGTATCATCATTATATACTCCCGTTCCATCATATATTTTTAATCCATATTTTGGAGAAGCGCCGGCCGTATCATCAATAGCACCCATACGTATCAATTCGTTCATATTAGCTTTACGAATAGTTATCCGTTCAATACTTGGATACGAACTCATTGTTATTCGGCCATTTGGACTATTTAAATCATTAGTGCGTAATGACCATCCACCTATTAAACCAGCACTCGCAGTTACATTACCATCTGCTTTAACATTAAACGGAGCACTTCCTGTTCCTGCTGTTAAATTATCAGCTCCTGCAAAAATTCTTGTATTACCTGCTGAAGATAACCCAGTATATTTTGTAGCAGTTGTTTTGCTTATTGTACCAGTACTTAATGTCCAATCCGCTATCGTACCTGATTCAGCTTTCAAAACACCGGCCGGTGTTACACTAAATTCTGCATCTGCAAAAGTTGCACTACCTAATTGAATACCAGTATCAGCATCTGCTATAAAAATATCTTCTCCACTACCAAGTGAAAGACTCTTATCACCTGTATCTAATACAAAATTAGTTGCAGTTAAACTGTCTGAAGCGATAGTAAATCCACCAATTGTACCACCCGCTTCTGCAGTAATTTCACCCTGCATAGTAACATCACCTGTTGGAGATAAATGAAAATTAGATGATGTTATTTCTATATTACCGAGTGCTCCACTTACATAGTTACCAGATTCTACACTGCCAAAGAAAAATCGAGATGTTTTTACATCAAAACTTGAACTACCATCATTCGCACTATCTATCGTTCTAAACTTAAAATAACTCTCAGCGGAACCAGTTATACCATCATGAATTTCTAAACCCGAACCAGAATAATCATCGGGTGCATTTGGTAATACTGAACCACTCCATATCATAAATCCACCTTGACCACCTGCAGATGCACTTGTAAAACCTTCATATCCTATTGAACGCATATATGCTGAACCGCCATGTATTTCTATACCAGAACCTTGTACATTACCAAGATACAATGAACCACTCAACATATTATCATCACCTTCTACAACTAAAGCAGACCCTGATATTCCAACATTATTTATAAATGTAACTGCTTCAGCAGTATTACCATTTATATCATAATACTCAATTAAAAAATCAAAATTATCTGGTCGTTGTGTATTTGGTTCTATAGGTACTCTGATTTTCATTTCATCTGGTGAAAATCCAGTATCTTGTGCAGGTCGTAATGAAATATCACTAATATACCATTCACCCGCTTCAATTCTCATTTGTAAAATTGTATCTGTATTTTTTACTCTATCTAATTTAAATTTAGGATAAAACGTATGACTCAGACGAGGAAATTCATACAAAGATGGTTGGTCACTTTTTAATTCTAAACCAACTTTTTGACCTACAGCATTAGTTAAAGAATGACCGAACGAACCTGAATATGTAATGTCTAATCTATCATCAGACGCTAATTCAGAACCTTTCAAATGAAACATCAATTTTGCATAATTTTTTACATCACCATTTGTATTTATAGTTTTAGTTGTTTTTCTAGCTTTAGCATTAAACGCTAATGTATACGGTACATCTTTTTTAACTGTAAATCCATATTTTTGTTTTAATTCAAATCTACCAACTGTATTAAAATCACTATACGAACCTGATAAATAAACACTATCTGCTAATGACATTGTATAATAAGGTCTTAATGTTGCGGTTTGATTATCACCTCCGTATGAATCCCAATACTTATCTAAATGAGTTTGATCCATAAAATAACCACTTCTTAACGGATACGCCTCAACACTATTATCTACAAGCCTTTCTGGTGATTCAATAATAGTATCTAATAAAACAGGAAAATCACCTTGTGAACTATCACTTGCTCCATAAACTTTTAACCTGTAAATATCACCGCTAAAAGTTCTCATATTTGAGATATCCATATCAATAAAAGTATCAAATCTATAACTGCTTGTTGACGGTACAGCCCAATCTACATAAGACGCTGAATAATCTGAAAATGTTCCTGTCGCGGTATCAAAGCCCTCATAACCGTCTAATTTACCGAAATGAGTATAAATACCAAAATTTCGTGTTATTTGTTTCCCACCTTGTGGATGAGTTACTTTTTTAATAGCTGAATACGGTTTTGATACTGTTATTTTGTAATCACTCAATACACTTTCTATTCTACCTGAAAAATTGCGGGCAATAGCTGAACTACTAGGTACCATTCCAGCACCACCACCAGCCATATTTGGTTTTGGAGCTATTCTTTGTACTTGTTTAGGTGTTAATTGTACATTCGTAACATCTATAGTTCCACCTACCATTTTTGTATTAAATGCATTACGTACAGTACTAAATAATGTCATCTGAGGTGGTCCCGGTGACATCATTTCTTCTGATACTCCACGTCTATTTAAAATGGCACGTTTTGTATATGCTCCAGTTTTATACTTCCATAAATTAGTCTCTGTTTTTATGTCACCGGCCGGTGTATCTGATTTACCTCCGTCATCTGTACTTTCCAATTCATTAATCTCTGCTGATCCTGATGGGAAAGAATGTAAATAAATTCCAGCCTTTACTTCACCGTACAAAGTACCACTACCACTTTTATAAGCGTTTGCCGGTGGATCAGATTTTTTCTGTGCTATTGTTGTTGCTGTTGCAGATACATCTGGTTTTTTATAGAATAAAATCGGTTGAGTATTTATAATGGTAGAAGTATCTATGTTTACAGTTTTTCTATATCTTACATTATATGTTCCTATAAAACGATTTGGAATAGTAAACGGTACTTCTGTTTCTTCTAACTCACCTAATATAACAAGTTCTGCTTCACCTGGAACTGTAATTGGTGGTGAATAGACTTCTACACTAACATATCTATAAGGTAATATTGGTGATGACTGTTGACCATATTTTACAGGTTGCACATAAACTGTATCACCTCTTTTATCTAATATTTCTATCTTTAATGGTACACTAGCTTTTAATAAAGGTGAACCAATTATCTTAAAGGCAGACCTACCCTGTACAAATGTATCAGGTACATCTTGAACTCTAAAGTATTCATTTTGAATATCTTCTACAAATACTTCTACTTCTTTAAGATTTTGTATTATTCTTCGACGTGGAATAACGCCCATAAAATGGTCTCCATTATATCTATAAATATTGTTATTATAAATAATTCCAATAAAGTATTTAAAAAGTAGTTAAAAAGTATGTATTATAATATTTATTTATATGAAAGATAAATTTGTAAATATTAAGATAAGAAAAGAGTATCGTGATATGATAAAAGAATATTCAAAAGATCACGGGTATAAAATGTATGCTCTTATTGAAGAGCTTATAAAAGAAAAATGTACGAGAAGAATTTTATATTCTAATCAAAAATAATACTACTATAATTTTTATCTTTTTTAATTTCTAATAATGTATCTACTGCATCTCTCATAGAATCAATATGAGATACAATCAATGCAAACTGAAATTGTGATTTAAGATATTGAAATAAACTATATACTGAATTAATATTATCACTATCCATTGTACCCCAACCCTCATCAATTGCCAAGAAGTTACTTCGAGGTAAATTAGTTACATTTATTAAGCCTACTCTAATTGCTAGAGAAGAAATAAACCTTTCCATTCCAGATGATAATTCAAGAGGCCAAACATTATCATCATCATATACGATATAATTATTTATATTTTTCCCATCCATTTCAAACAACATCTGAAAATCAACTAACTGAGATAAAATATTATTTACTTCACCTTCAATAGTTGGAAGAGCTTTTGTAATTAATTCATAAGGTACACCGTCTCGTTTTACAGCGTCCAAGTAATATTCATAAGCTTCATATTTACCTTCTAACTCTTCAACTTTTTTAATATTATCTAATATACTTCTTCTTTTTGTATCTACTACTTTTATCTCACCAAACACATTATTAATACTATCATTTAAAGAATCACTTTCATTAACAATATCATTTAATTCAATTTCTTTATTATTTATCTCTGATTCAATTTGTTGGTTAAAAACAATATCTTTTTCTTGTTCATAATATTTTACAATTTTTTCTTCGAGTGTAGTTATCTGATTTAATATATTTTTTCTTTTTTCTTCAAGTAAAACATTTTTACTATCAAGTTCATTTTTCAAAGAAATAACTTGTTGTAATTTATTTAAATTAGTTTCTAAATCAGTTTTTCTTTCACGTATATGATATAAATGATTTACCTGATGTGCTATATAATCTAATTTACTCAAATCTTTTTTTACTTCATCTTTATCAGATTCTAATCTCTTTTTAGTTTCTATAGCATCTAAAGTAAATGGATTTTTCATACAATATTCACAATCTTTATCATATTCCAAATCACCTAACTTTTCTATTTTATCCAACTTAGCTCGAACTTCAATTTTCATTTTATCTAAATCAATTTCAATCTCACGTTTTTCAGATTCTAACTTTTCTAACTCAACAAACTTTTCTTCAGTTTTTTCATCTTTATGATTTTGAATTTTCATCTTCAATTCATTATCTAATAAATTTGTTTTTTTAATTCGAGTTTCAACCTCTCCTAATTCATTATCAATATTATATAATGTTTTAGTTAAAACACTTTTATTTTCTTTTAAGTTATCAATATCTTCAACTGATTTATCTGTTGGTTTTAATTTTTTAGTTAATGCTCTAATATTATTTTCTACTGACTTCTTTTTATTCTGTAATTCATTTTTCTCTTCTATCAAACCATCATAAGTTTCTTTAAATTGTTTTTTATGTTCTTTAATATCAACTAATTCTTTTTCCCAATCATTTTGTTTAAAATTTTTCAATACCGCTGCTACATCTTTTATTTCCTCTGCAGCCGTTACCCATAACTTATCAAATATTTCTAAACCCATAAATTGAGCTAAAAGTGTTTTCTTTTCTCTTTGAGTTTTTTCTATAAAAACAGAATTATTTATTTGTGAAGATAATGTTGTTAAGAGAAAATCTTCATACGAACCAATTACTTTTCTAATATTAGAATTAGTAGTTCTTCTTTGGTCACCGTTCATAGAAACTTTATCACCTTCATCATCAATAGTATAAAAATCTACATCAACTTTCACATGACCATTTCTTTGTTTTTTTGCAATTCTTTCTATAAAATAATCTCGGTCATCTATTTCAAAGTTACCTTTACAATAAAATTCTTTCTTTTTATTATTTAAAACATTATCAGCTTTAAAAGCTCTACTGCATGTATCAAATAAACAAAAGGACAACGCATCCAATAAAGAAGATTTACCTACTGCATTTGGAGCAAACATTCCAACTATACCATTTAATTTTGTAAAATTTACTCTATTATTTTCACCATAACTAAACATATTAGAAAATTCAAAATGTTTTAATTTCCAGCTAACATTTCTATAAACTTCTTCTTCAGGTATAACTTGATTCAATGCTTCATTAATATTTTTTACTTCAAGTAATATTTCTTCATCTATAATATGGTTAGAAATTAAATATTCTGAAATAAGATTATATTGAACATCTGTATTACTTACATCACCTATTTGAATTTGTTTATTTCGTATACGTTCATTATTATAAAGTGAATCAGTTCTTGTAACTGACATTTCTACTACACCATATTTCTCATGAATAATAGCAAGAGCTTTTTTCAATTCTGTAGGTGATGTATCAAGAACTCTAACTCTCAATCGAGGTTTCCTTGGCATATCATCCACTTCAGGTACAATGCCTTTACTTATATCTAAAGTATAATAACCGTAATCATTTTCAATTTTAATATATTTTGATTTTCTATTAGGTACATCCCATAACAAATAACCGTGTGATAGTCCTTCACCGTGATTCTGTTGAACTAATGAACCACAATATGAAATTGTTTCTGCTTTATTTAAATGTTGTCGTTTATGAATATCACCCAAGAGTGCCATATCATAACCTCTGAATTGAGTAATCTTTACATCGGATGGTAATCTAAATCCTAAATCTGTTTCACATCTATCTACAGTTCCATGAAATAATACTATTTTTGTATTACCTTCAATATCCTTAGCTTTTATATAATCTTTTTTCTTATCCCATACATCCCATACTACAAATGATACATCAGCACATTTATATACGCCTGTATCTTTTAAGTAATGTAAGTTTGTATGTTTTAAATTATCTACTATTGGAGTAAGACAATCCATACGAGAACGGTTGTTTAGATTACAATCGTGATTACCTGCAATGATAATTGTAGGACATATATCAGCTAGATTTTTAAATAACCGTGATAATTGGTCAATCAGTTCTGGCGACATATCTGTTTTAGAGTGAGCTATATCACCACCAATATAAACTACTGCATTATCTTTATTTTTTCGTATTTCTTCGTAAGTTTTTTCAAAAACTTCTTCGTATTCTCTATGTCTTTTAAGATTACGAATCTGTATATCTGAAATGTGATGTATATATTTTAATTTACGAAATGGAACTTTTACAACATTTGGTTCAATCAAACAAAATCCTTAATATGTTTTTTAACATCTTTTATAAATTCATCCGGTACTGTAATATCCCAAGCTACTGGTTTAGATAAATTACCATTATAATATTTAGTACAAGTATCTAATTGATTCATAAGGTTAAATGTCTGGCATATACTCTCGACAAGTTCAAATTTTGTAATATGAACTTTCCAATCATCATAATACTTCCATATGTTTTTTTGTTTTGCCATGTAATTTTAACCTCATTAAGTCTGAGAATTTAGTTTTGTTTGTCTTATTAATTAAATATAAGAGATTTTCAAAACCAATCTCACTCGGGTCTTTTTCTTGTGTTAACATTAACTTTACTTCTATTTCATTATTAATAAAATTTTCTGTTATTTTTATTGAATCAGTTAATGCATCTTTATCTAACGCTAGATACAAAGTTTTAACTTTCTGTTCAATTATTTTTTTATATAAATTATTCATTACTGTTTTACCAAATAAAGGTATAGCGTTTCTTTTAAATGCCATAGCATCAAATACACCTTCACATAAAATTATCGGTTCATCCCAATTTATGAATAAATCAAATCCTATAATATCTTTAGATGTAGGTGTATTACGATATTTCATTTTACTATTATAAAAATCTCTACCTACAAAAAAATTTAATTGTCCTTCTGAATCATACGAGGGTATAATTATTCTATTTACATAAGCTCCTCTATCACAATAACCAATATTATATTTTAAAATATCACTATCAGTAATACCTCTTTTATATAAATAACTTAATGCGTGTCGTTTAACTATACCATCACTACCGTTCCAAAGAGGTTCAAATTCTTTTGGTAACTTAATTACTTCTTCAGTAGTATTAGTTGTCTTAGAATAATATAAAGAAGTATCACCCAATATTTCTTTTAATTCATCAAATTGTTCATTTGTTGCGTTTAATCTCCTAAACAACTGAAAGAATGTATGACCTCCTACATTAGAAACCCAACAATGCCATTTTTGAGTAAGTATATTTATTTGTAATTTTGGTTTATGGTGTGATACAAAAGGCGACCAATACATATACTCATCATTTTTTTTGAGTTTTGTACCTTTACTACCTATGACTCTATGTAATAAATTAAGTAATCTCTGATTCATTCAATAACTTTAATAATTCTTTAAATTCTAAAACAGCATATGTTTTACTTCTGTTTCTTTTAAATACCAATAATGGTATATGTTTTCCAGCATTACTTTCTGCTTGTTGTAATGCAGACCAAATACTAAGAGATTCTTGTGCTTTACATTCTACACTAAATGGAAATAATCTACGGGCTGCAGGAGATAATAGAATATCTTCTCCGGCGTCCCCCATTGTAATAGAACGCACATCATCGGGTTCTAATTTAGAGTTGAATTTTTCGAGGATTAAGTCTCTCACCGTATTTTGGAGTCTTTTACCCTTATTCTTGGCACTGCGTGGTTTCATAACTTAACGTACATATATAAGTATTTAGTAAATATTGTAAATAAACTTATTTTTTTATAACCATTTATGTAATTCTTTTTTAGCAAACTTTTCTGCTTTTTCTTCCCATTTATTATCGTCATGTGGATCTAATCCATCATAATTTGCCATTGTACCCGCCTGAGTATACTTCTTTATATATTTTTGTATACCTAATCTTTTAGCATCTAAAGCATGTCCTATTTCATGTAATACAGTTAAAAGAAATTGTTTAGGTGATTTATAAGATGGCCTTAAAGTTATTAAATCTTTTTCTGGTACATATTCACCAAAAGTTTTACCCGTACCTATTTTAATTTTAGATTTCAAATTATATGAATTTACAAGTTGAGTTGCTATTTCATAATAATCTACACGTTCTATTAATAAATCTTTTAATTTAATCATTATCTACGTCCATATATAGGTATCTGAGGTCCTTTTTCTTTTTGTTTAGCTAACCACTTTTTATGTTGCTTTGCAGTTCTACCTTCAGTTGCCCACTTTTTATTAAGAAGCATTCTTTTTCTTTTTCTATCTTTTGCTTTTCTGTTTGGCATTAGAATACATCTCCCGACATCGCATCAGATATTGCCTTTTTAAGATGTTTATTAGTTACATCAACAACACCGTCCATATCAGCTTTCCATACATCTTTCTTTTTACCATCATGAAATAAAGCAATAGATGGATAATTTCGTATTCTTAATTTTTTAACAACTTTTTTAACTTGTGAATGATCAACCTCAAAAATAACACAACCTTCAAATCCCTTTACACCATCAAATAGTTTATTATCTAGTTTTTTCATTTGATATGGTGCTGTAAATTTAATAAGTACAAATCCCTTTGCTATTTTCTTTTTAAAATTGTCATCGGTTAATGATTCTATTGGTGATTTAGGTTTAAGGCTATCCTGACCCCAAACTAATTCACTCCAACCTAAAAATAACAAAATACCAAATACCCAGTATATTAACTTTTTATATTTCATAACTATTTATCCCTTTTTCTACGTTCAAGTGATTTTATATCTTGTTGCAATTCTTTGATAACCTCTTGTAGTTCTTCTATTTTTCCATAAGCCTCATCCATTTCGTCCTGTAAACCTTCGACATTATCCTTATATTGTTCATAAGAACGAGGCCAGTTATATCCTTCTGGCCTTGATGGATATTCTCCTTCA
>Ga0080013_1004022_pt1 | contig 14802 bp, 20 predicted proteins | sample ETNvirenome_6_85_FD_69236 | JGI IMG/M metagenome (GOLD analysis project Ga0080013, IMG submission 69236) | Marine viral communities from the Pacific Ocean - ETNP_6_85 (SPADES assembly) (version 2) | ecosystem: Environmental > Aquatic > Marine > Oceanic | place: Pacific Ocean | collected 2013-06-19
CTGCGATGAATTAACTTATAAAAGAATGATGGATTCTTTAGAAGACATTGATTTAACTAAAATTATTGAAAGTGGTGATAACACTAATTTGGCTGGTGAAGTTGCTTGTGCTGGTGGGGCTTGCGAGGTAAAATATGTGTAAATTCAAACCGTTTAATAAACACGTCTTGGTCAAAAAATTTGCCGAGCAAAAAATCTCAGATTTGAGTCCTGTCTTGATTCCTGAAGATGCCCAGATGGGAACACCACAACGCTACGGTTGCGTTGAATTTGTGTGCGCGGCGTCAGATTGTGAACGATTTTTGAAGGATTTAAACCCGGATCAAGCTGCGTGGGCAACCCAAACAGGTACAATGGATGATGTGTTTACAACGTCGGCTAGAAACAACGGACAAGCAAGCTTGGTGGTGGAACAATCAATGGTGGAAGAAGTGAAGATAGAAGATAAAAAATTTCATATTATTCACCAAAACTATATTGTTGGGGTTATTGACGAATAGGAGACAATTATGAAAATAAAAGATTTAAAAATTATGATTAAAGAGGCGTTGGATGATAATTCTGTTTTGTTAACGAAGCCGTTCCCTTCTTTATCAGAAGCCAATTATGGAAACGTAAAACGCAAAATTGAAGTTGAGATGGTTCCTTTTGTAATGATTTCGGCATTTAGAGGGGGCTTATCCAGACGGGAAAACGTCGTGAGACAACGCAAGCTTGAAGATTACGTTGCCGGTGCTGGATTTCCTTGGACAAAAATGCCGAACTCGGGATATGTTGAAGATCCACCAGAACCAGAAGAATTGGAAGAACCTCAAGAAGAAACCGAAACCGAATTTGAAGTAGATGCAAGCGAACTCGCTGAAGGCATTGAATTGGAAGCAGAAGAAGAAATTGAACCCCCTGAAGAAGAAGAGGTCGAAGGTGTTGAAGTTAAAGAGAATTCTATTCTTATTTGGGAACAAACCAGACCAGATAAGGGTGAGCGAGGCGAATTAGGTTTGAGCTTATTTGAACTGGCAAAATTTTTAGCAAAAAAATATGATCAAGACTCATTTATTTATGGAGAACCAGTAGTGGGCGCAACCACCGGAAAACATATGGAAATTTTACCATATAATAGAAAAGGTGAAAAACTAGATTGGGGAGTTAGTTGGAGTTCGTTAAAGCAAATAGATGATGATGATCTGTATTGGAGCAGCATCGGTAGTAAAAAGGCAAAACTAGTAGAACTCTTGGACAAATATCAAAAAATGCCTGTTAAAAGCAGGTTAGATGCGATGAAAAAACAGCACTATTTAAATGCCGTCAAAGGCGCATTGAAACATATTGACAACAGTTAATAAAAGGATGATTATGGAAGAAAATGATGTATATGATTTTTTAAATATTTGTCAAGATTTTGTTGAATCAAGCCTCGTATTGCGCAATGCAGCATCTTTGTGTGATGGTGATCCTATCAAACAAGAAATGATTTCTCATATTATCCCAGAATTTCACCAAATGTGGGCACGAAGCGAAGGGATAAAAACATTATTGGAAAAGAAAAACTTTACAGAGAATAGAGAATTTATCCTTGAAGAAATGAAGACTGTTATTAAACAAAATTTAGAAATAGCTCAAAAAATAAGAGATAAACTTGGTTCTCTGAATTGGAATTAAAAATAAGATTATTGATTGCTTTGATTGCGCGGGTGATTAGTTGTGAATTTATCATACGATCTGACTGAATTACATTCAAAAATAAGAGATATTAATATTGAGTGTGATAAATTAGTAATTGGTTCCACATTGGATGCGCTTGTTTACTGTTTTTTAAACAATCTTCCAATGGTTTGTACTCATTTGCAGCCTCCATTTTCTTTTGAACACTTTAATGTCGATGATGACTTATCTATTTTTGGTGTTCAAAATATAGAGAAAATAATAAAAACAAATTTAGGTAAAAAAACAGTAGGCTTAGATAAATTATGGTTGTGGGAGCGCCTGTTTTTCCATTTATCCGTCTCGGGTTTGTGTTTTCTTTCAGACAAAGCCGTTTCTCTAAGAATTTCGAACAACACAATAAAGGCATCGACAGCAAACGCTCGCATGGCAAAAATTTATTTTAATGATTTAGTAATCTTTGACGACATGAATGTTCATGGCTTGGGAGTCTATAAAATTGAGGATAAAATATTTACAGTTTATGATTGGTTTGATGTCCGCAGCGGAATGAAACACAATTATGATCAGATAGAAGACACTACAGACTTCGTTAATCATATAATTTTTTATCCATCTGACAGAGTAGCTGGAGATCATAATTTTAAAGATGCAATAGCAGTTTCTTATTTAACTAAAGAGCAACTAGATGATTTTGAATATTCAGATATAAATGCTCGTTTTAAAACACGCCACCTCATGAAACATCATGGAATTCGTGGAGCCAGAAATGGACGAAATATGCTTGATAAGACAAAATTTAAATATTATGCAGTTAAAATAGAAAACAGTAAACGAGATATTATTGCCCCAAGAAATATTTATGAATCAACAGATAACATAACTTTCAATTATGAAGCTCTTAATGATATAATAGAGAAGAATATTCTTCAAGAGTCGTATGTTTCAAAAATCATCAAACGAATTAATTGACATTGCTTCTTTTCATTTAGCTGGAATTATTCCAATCGCCGGTCAGCCATTAGACTTTCAGTTTCCGTGGCATGATTGTATGACTCCAATTGCCCCAAATTTTTTAGCCATTGAAAGAGCAGTTCTTGAGTGTGCAACAGCCGGATGCGAGACAATTTGGATTGTTTGTCCATCAGACATGCAACCTTTGCTAAAATATCGCTTGGGAGAAATGGTGCAAGATCCAGTATGGATTAGCAGAAAATTTGATGTTTTCCCATCAGAATCTAGAAAACAAATTCCAATATATTATGTAGAAACTCACCCACGAGATGTAAATCGCCGAGATTCGTTGGTATGGAGCATATTGTATGGTGCGAAAGTTGCAAAGAAGGTTTGCACTGGTTTAAGTCAATGGCTTGCACCGAACAAGTATTATGTAACATTTCCTTATGCTGTTTATCCTTCACAACATTTAAGAAAATATAGAAAAGAATTATCTAATATTGGAAATTTTTTTGTTCTCACCGATAAGGGAAATTCGGTACTAGATGGATATTATGTAGGGTTTGCATTTGAAGCTTCAGAGCTTGGTAAATTAATAAAATACTTTTGGGATAAGCAAACAGGAAAATATGATCCATCACAACCGATTGAGGAAAGAAGAGAAGGAAAATATTTTACAAAGTTGTTACCTGACGAGCTTAGATATTCAGGAAGATTTTTTAAAGTAGAGGATATATTTAATCAATTAGATAATTCTGAAAAAATATTTAAAATTGAAATGGAATGGTATTATGATATAAGTTGTTGGGATAATTTGTGCAAATATTTAAGTTCGGAACACAGAAAAAAAATGCTTAAACCAAAATTACCATTTTTAAAATATCGTACCTGGAATAAGATTGGAAAAGATGATGAAAAATAAACTACTTAGTAGGAGAGGAAACAACATTGGCAAATAAATATTTTGAATATAAATCAGGTTTAGGAAATGTAGGGTCATATCAAGCGAGCGCACGCCCTTTTGTATCATCGTCGATTGAATTGGGTTCTCTTTCAACTTCCACAAAAATTTCTTTCCCCACTGTTACTAAGTTTGTGACAATTAAAAATACTAGCCCCATCTCAGGTTTGGGTGCTAAAGCTGTTGTCCGCGTGGGTTTTTCAGCAAATGGAGTTGAAACAGGAACAAATTATTATACATTGGCTAGTCAAGAATCCTTTTCTGCGGATTGGCGCGTGTCTTCAGTTTATCTAATGCTTGATAGTGGTCTTTTAAACGCAACCGCATCAGTTATTGCTGGTTGCACAGGAATTGATTCCCAAGAACTTGCACATAATTGGTCAGGCTCGGCAGGAGTTGGATAATGGCTTTAGGGGGATTTGGTAGAGATTTTCAACAATCTCAAGTAAAAATGGTGGTAGAAGCTCCTTTAGACGAAATAAGGTGTTTGAATGATGATTTATACAACCGATTATGCGCGAAGTTAAAGGAACTAGAAAATCAAGCCGATACATGCATAACTCAGGTAGCTGACGCAAACGGCGCTTTTATTGTTTTATCAGATGAAGCTAAAACTGAAATAAAAAAATTATACGACATTGAAGCTTCAAGAGCTAATGATGCCAGCGAAATTAATAAAGAATTCGATATAAAAATAGATACAATTTTAAATGATCAAAAAGTGTTGGATGGTAAAATCCTTGCTACATCAGAAGCTCTGGACAAAACTATTGGTGACAATATATCTAATACCAATACTCAAATCGAGAAAGTGAATGAAAAGATTGGCGAAGTGGATATTAGAATTACTGGTGTTAATACTAAGATTCGGGAAGCCGCCACTCAAGTAACAGAGTTCAGAAATATAATTCAGTCTAATCAAGCCCAAGCACAAAAATCTGTAGAAGATAAGTTAAAGGGTTTAGAAAACGCCCTTTCTAGCACAAAAGCGGAACTTGTCACTGAAGTGACTCAAAAAACCTTTCAGACTAGGGAAAAAGTTAAGGAGTTATTTAAATCTTACAAGGTAGATAATGAAAAGAAAATTACTGACATTAATGAAGCGATTCTTCTTTCTCGTAAGAATAATTTAACTTCTCAAGAAGCTATCAAGAAAGAAACGATTGCCAAAATAGCATCATTAAGTAAAGAGTTTGATTCTTTAAGATTAAATCAAATTGAACTACATGATAATCTGGTGGAACAAAATAAAACTACTAAAGACAAGTTACAATTATTTCGTGATGAGTTTGAAACGCAAAGTAACACTGTTGACGAAAGTTTATTAATTATAAGCAAGAAACAAAATGCTAATGCACACCAGCTTAATAAGGAAATCGAGCAATTTAAAAATAAATTCACACAACTTTTAAAAGAAGTTTATGACGAAGTTATTTTAAATCGTGCGGAAACAAGAACAGAATTAGAGACACGAACCGACATATTACAGAACAATATTACTCAAAATTTTGCTTCAACCAATGAGCAACTTATAAATATGCATGAAGTTTTATTTCAGCAACAAACCAATATTACATTACTAACTGAACAACTCCAAAAAAAGAATCTTTGGATTCCAGTATTAGTTGGTATTACAATAGGATTGGCTTTTACATTAGGATATTTTTGTTCTATATTGATATCACTAAGCGGAGCCGGTTGATATACACAAAACGTTAAAGGTTCCTGAAGCAGCGGGCAAACCAAATGCAAGGGAACTGGTTGCGAACATTCTTCCCGCGACTCCCGGATCGCTATAAGGAATTCCTCGTCCTTCAGTATAATAACAAGTAATTTCAATTGAATCAATCTCGGCTACTGCATTACAGGTAGATGGCATACTCCCAACCCGCCCGCACTCTGTTTGGAGAAAAACCCCCATCTCGCGTGCCCTAACTTCTTCTGCTGTCCAAGTTTGACCCCATAATTCTGTCGCCCCACCGTATGTGATTGTTTCAACAGTAGAAGACCATGGTCCATCATTGGTGCTTGTACTTACATATCCACTTAAATCATCTCCCATCGGCCCCTGCGCGATGTCCTTCGTTAAACGAAGGCTTTTTGTAGCAATTCTCGATGGTCCACTGGCCGTACAAGGAAGACCCGAGCTGTAAACCCTTCCATCTTGTTTGCGTGTGACATCAAGTTGCAAACCTTGTATAACCACCCCCTCTGGAACCCCTCCGACACCCGTAAATCTATATTCTGACAGAACTAAACTATTAGAGGTTTGTTGATTTATAGTTCCAGTCCCGCAGGTTGCATAAGACCCATCAGGTGTGCCGATAGCATTTGCTTCATTAGCCCAAAGCCCGCCACCCGTATCGGACCCACTACTGATCGCTGCTGTAGCGGGCTTCTCTCCGTTTGATGTTGTTACAACATTCATGCTCATCGAAGAAGAAAATACTGTTTCGCCTGTATCAAAATTATATTTTAAACCAGTTGAGCCAGAAAAGAGGCTTCCACTATTGAATTGAAGTTCTCCTTCTTCGCCCAGTGCATAAGTTTTTGGAAGTTTAAAGCCAGATGATGCCATTTATTAATATCCTATCCTTAAATAAAGGAATTACTATAATTAGTTTATCTAAACGGAAAAAATCCCTTGACAGGTTTTTAATATTCCTGTATCATAAGCGTATGAATAAGTCGGAAATCCCATTCGTAGGATTACATGCACACTCAACCGCAGGTTCACCCTTCGATGCTATTGGTTATCCGCAGCAGCACATGGACTTTGCCTATGAAAATGGGATGAATGCGCTTGCCCTTACTGATCATGGTAATTGTAATGGTCTAGCCTATCAGGTTCTTCACGCCAAGTCAATGGAAAAGGAGGGTAAGAACTTTAAACCCATTTATGGATGCGAGGCATATTTCATTCCCTCTATTAAAGAATGGGCAATACTTAACGAAGAAGCAAAAGCGGACAAGAAAAGAAAAAAAGAAAAAGCCAATTCTGGCTTTGCAGTTGAGAACGAAGTATCCTCTAAGAAGATTAAAGATAATTTAAGTCGCCGCTCTCATTTGGTGCTTCTAGCCCAAAATCAAATTGGATTAAATAATATTTTTCAATTGGTTTCAGAATCATATAAGCCAGGAAACTTTTATCGCTTTCCGCGAATCGATCTGGAATTATTAAGAAAACATAGCGAAGGTGTCATCGCATCTAGCGCGTGTTTAGGTGGAGTTTATGCTACAGATTATTGGAAAAATAAAGATGACGGTGATGAAAAGATACTAGAGGCGATGAGAACAACAACCGAGAATATGTTAGGTATTTTTGGAGATAGATGGTATGGTGAACTTCAGTGGTGGAACGATCAAAACCAACACAATCTTAATCATTTTGTTATTCAGGTTGCAAAAGAATATGGAGTGGAACTCATTTCCACTTGCGATAGTCATTATTATAATCCAGAAGTGTGGAAAGATCGTGAATTATATAAGAGACTCCACCCTGGCATGGCTGCTTTTCATGGAGAGATGCCAGAAACCATATCTCAACTTGAATATGAACTGTATCCAAAAAATGGAGATCAAATGTGGGAATCCTATAAAATGTATTCTTCACAGTTGGGTGAGAAATATGATGACGATTTGATTATGGAATCTATCGAGCGAACTTATGATATAGCCCATAGCCGAATTGAAAAGTTTTATCCAGACAATACAGTCAGGCTCCCATCTTTTGTCATTCCCGATGGACTAGATGAAGATACCGCACTGAGTGTTGCTGCATCCAATGGCTTGCAAGCGCAAGCCAAACACAGTCAAGAATATCTTGATCGTCTCAAACATGAACTAGAGGTCATCAAAGATCGTGGCTTCAGTAGATACTTTTTAACAATGAAAGCGATTGCTGACAAAGCTACATCAACACAGTTAACGGGACCATCGCGAGGTTCAGCCGGTGGATCATTGGTTGCGTATGCTTTGGGCATCACACAAGTAGATCCTATTAAGTATGGGCTATTGTTTTCTAGGTTCTTGAGAGCGGACGCAAAAGATTATCCAGATATTGATTATGATGTTTCAGATCCGTTTGTATTGAAGGAAATGTTAGTCAAGGAATGGGGTGAAGATAATGTGGTGCCCATCTCCAACTGGAACACACTACAATTACGGTCACTCATAAAAGATATTTCTAAGTTATATGAAGTGCCTTTTCAAGAAGTTAATAAAGTTACAAACAAAATGGTTGGGGAATCAATAGGACCAGCCAAAAGAGATCATGGTATAAAAACTGGTGTTTACGCTCCGACTTTTGATGAAGTGATGAAGTATAGCACGACCCTGCAACAATTCCTCAGAGACTATCCAGAAGTAGAAACCCATGTTCGTACTCTAGTTGGTCAGGTTAGATCTTGTTCACGTCATGCTGGTGGTCTTGTGGTTGGAGAGAACTTAAATAAATATATGCCGTTGATCTATAGCGGAGGAGTAAGGCAAACTCCATGGACCGAGGGGCAAAACGTCAGGCATCTTGAGCCAATGGGTTTTATCAAGTTTGATATTCTTGGCTTGGGCACTCTTAGAATGATTGAAGATGCCATTGGCAAAGTTCTAGAGAGGCACAAAGGGATTACAGATCCCTCGTTTGTAGAGATTAAAGATTTCTATGATGAGCACTTGCATCCTGATAAACTAGATTTTGACAATCAGGATATTTATAAAAACATCTTCCATAAAGGTAAGTGGGCTGGCGTCTTTCAATTCACAGAACCAGGAGCCCAGGGCTTTTGTAAAAAAGCCAAGCCAACAAGTTTGGTCGATATCGCGGCAATCACTTCTATCTTTAGACCAGGACCATTAGGCGCAAAGGTCGATAGAGATTATGTAGAGGCAAAAGAAAACCCACAATACATAAAATATCCTCACCCAATCATACAAGAAGTGACGGAAGAAACTTATGGGTTTTTGATTTTCCAAGAGCAGATTGCTTTGCTTGCCCACCGACTGGGAAAAGACATTTCCTTGGACGAGGGCAATCTTTTACGCAAACTATTAACAAAGAAAGGAACAGGAAAAGGTGCAGAGGAAAAGACTAGAATTCATACTAAGTTCGTGGCAGGATGTTCAGAAAAGGGAATTAGCAAAAAACAAGCAGAAGACCTTTGGAGCACTTTTGAGTATTTTAGTGGTTATGGTTTTAATAAGTCCCATGCTGTGGGTTATAGTATATTATCTTACCAGTGCGCTTGGCTTCTAAATTACTATCCGGCTGAATGGTGTGCGGCGTTCTTGAATAAAGAACCCGAGGGCAGAAAAGAGCGAGCCATTAATGTAGTAAAGAATTTGGGCTATGACATCCAAGAAGTTGAAATAAATACTTCAGGAAGATCGTGGGATATATCCACAGATGGTCAGCTAGTTCAGCCTCTCACCTCCATCAAAGGCCTTGGCGAAAAAGCTATGGATCAGATTTTACAGAACCGACCCTTTAAACATGTAGAGGATTTTCTATTCAACGAGAACGTCAGCTATTCTAAATTAAATAAAAAGGCTTTGGATGTTCTGGTGAGGTCCGGTGCTTGTGATTCTATTACAGATGCTCGCTTTAAACACTGCAAGCATTTATGGCTTTCAACTGTGAGTGATCGACCAAAGAATAAAAAGAGACTTGAGGATAATATAACCAAGTATTGTGGTGAGATAGATTTTACAGAAGAAGAACGAATTGAGAATGTTGTTTCTCTTACGGGAATCTTTCCGTTTGAGTTAGTTATGGACAAAAAGGTACGCGAACGAATAGAACACAACTGCGTTCCTCCCATCGCACAATTTGATAAAGACCTGGGTCTGTGTTGGCTTATCCCAAGAAGCGTAACCGTCAGGCAAACAAAGAACGGTCGCGACTTTTGGATTATAAATGTGATTGACGATACTTGCCAAAGCACCGACATTAAGTGCTGGAATGTGAGATCTGAAGACAAGGTTCATCTGAACCGACCATATATAACAAAACTAGATTATGATGACCAGTGGGGTTTTTCGACTCGCTCTGTTAAGCATAATTTTATATTAGTGGGGTAAAAAATGTTTACACAAGAAGAACACACACTAGAGGTGTATAGATTAATTATTGGATCTGATGAGGCGGAAGCTGAAGCAGAAGGAAGTATCTCCGAATACTTGCTTGAGCGCGGAGTATTTCACGCTAATAAATTAGGTCGGGAGCACAAAAAGGTTAAAGAATTTGATATAGTAAAAGATCCAATGTCAGGAGGATGGATCTTAATTTTCATGTGCGAGAGGTGTTATTTTTAATGAAGAATGAATATGAGGTGCTGATTGAAGATCTAAATCCACCAGAAGGAAATACAATCAAGATGAAACACGTCTTGAAAAGAACAATCAGGCGCACCATCAATGAACGACTGAGAAGTAAATCGGCAGAAACTCGCAAACCCAAGGGTCTGGAAATTGATGTCCCTTCTGAGTGGACAGATATTTTACATAAAGACTCCTCCATCTTGACCGACTACGAGGAGATAGGATGGAAAGTTATGTGGTACAACACACACTCGCAAGGTCCGGGCCGAGGAGACTTGGTTCGTTCTTGGTTGAGTTTTAGAAGTGAGGCAAGTGCCTCAAAGGAAAGATAAATGATTATTGAATATACAAGATTGAGAAAGGATGTTCACCCACCAGAAAGAGCAAACCCAAGTGATGCGGGTTTGGATTTATATTTTAACCCCGATCCCCAAGGACTGTTGCCAAGCCCAAACCAAGACAGTATAACGATTGAGCCTGGTAAGTGCGCAGTCTTGCCCACGGGATATCGCTTCGGCGTACCTCATGGGTATATGCTTGAGATCAAAAACCGTTCAGGAATTGCAGCAAAGCGTTCGTTGATCGTGGGAGCATGTGTTGTTGATTCGGGATATGATGGCGAGGTGTTTGTAAACCTACACAATATTGGAATCGAGACACAGATCATTGAACCTCAAACGAAGATTGCTCAAGCAGTAATGACTCCGGTTGTTCATTTCCGTGCGTTAGAGACTGCGAGTGGCAACCTTTACGACTGGTATCCGATTACCATTTCTGATCGCGGTGATGGTGCTTTGGGCTCCACAGATAAGAAAGAAGAAAAAAGTGTCTAGTCTAAAGAAGAAACTAAAACGGAAACAAGAGAAAGAAGCCAAGAAAGACCTCCAAGAAAAAGTGGGGCTCTTTAATAAGTTAGGCGAAGAATGTTTAGTTTGTCAAAAGGACTTCGATAAAAAGAATAAAGAAATGGTAATGAGTTGGAGTGTTATTGTTAAAGAAGATACAGTTCGACTTTATTGTCCCGAATGTTGGGACCGTGCAAATAATTTAATAAAGGAAATAAAAGATGGATACACAAACACAAAAGACGATGTTTAGTTCAAAGACTAATGAGTGGGGAACCCCACCGGAGTTCTTCGCTAAACTCAATAAGAAGTTTAAGTTTACCCTTGACCCGTGCAGCACTCCTACCACTGCTAAGTGCGAGAAGTATTATACCAGGGAAGACGACGGCCTTTCGCAGAGTTGGGAAAATGAGGTTGTCTTTGTCAACCCTCCTTATGGAGACATAAGTAAGTGGGTGAAGAAATCTTATGAGGAATCAACCCAGAACAATGCGACTGTGGTTATGCTGATCCCTTCCCGTACCGACACTAAGTATTGGCACGATTATGTAATGCAAGCAAACGCTATTTATTTTATCAAGGGGCGTCTGAAATTCACCAACGGAAACGATAAACAAAATTCAGCCCCATTCCCTTCAGCGTTGGTAGTGTTTGATACGGGCAAGTTCCGTTGGGTCAATGGACCCACCATCAAAACAATGGAAAGACAATGATTGAGAAGACCAAAAAGATAATCTTTACAATTCCAGCAAACGATAAAGCTAAGTTCAAGGTTCAGCTTCAGTATGATAGTCTTACCCAAGCCAAATTTTTGCGTGGAATGATAGAGGGCTATATCAATAGGGATGAAGACTTTATGAACTTTATAGCGAAGATGAAAGGAGATACCAAAGCTCAAAGCAAAGCGCAACTAAAGAAGGTAGAAAAGAATTTAGTAGAGATGAAACAAACTAAAGGTGCCTTCGCATTAGAGGATGATGAAGTAGAAAACATTTTTGATATGTTGGAACAGGAGCACCCCGACTTATGATGTGTTTTACTAAATGCCGAAAGGAAAAAAAGTGTTGCGAAGTTCAAGAATGTCGCTTGTGGATGGACTATCCACAGGATCTTAACTGCGTAGAAATAACAGTTCAGAAAGAGGATCACTTGACCCTAAAGAAAATTGGAGAGAGATTAAAGCTGACACCATCCCGCATCAAACAGATTGAAAATAAAGCGTTAGCGAAAGTATCAAAAACGTTTGAAAGACTAAAGATACTATAATATGGTTTTTTGTCTTATTACGCACTATTTATTGTATAAACCGATTAAGTTTTAAGGAGACAATCGCAACATGGCAAAAAACAAGAAATCAAAATCTCTATTGAATGAGGCTACCGTCCGCAGGATGATGAAGCTTGCTGATATTCCCGAGTTGAGCGAATCATTCTTTGCAGAAGATTATGGCAAAGGTGATGCCGACGAGCCCAAGGGACGCAGCACAAAGAAGGGACAAAAAGATAAGCCAGATAAAAAGGACGGCTACGAGAAAGACGCATACGGCGCACCAGGCGAGGGTGGAAAGACTAAAGATGACGAAGACGCTTATAGAAACGAAAGTCTTTTTGCGGAAGACGAACACGAAGAAGAAGAAATTGATGCTATGGGAGATGAGCTTGGCGCAGAAGATCACATCGCAGACGAAGAAGCTGATGAACTAGACGCAGAAGCTTCCGAAGGTGACGCCGAAATTACTCCTGAAGCAGCACAAGCAATTGTCGATCTCGCAGCACAACTAGAAGCAAGTGGCGCACTTGAAGGTGGTGAAGAAGTTGTTGACGCCGAAGCTGAAGTTGAAATGAGTGATGTTGGTGGCGAAGAAGAAGTTGAAATCGAAGGCGAAGAAGAAATCGAGGAGTTAGAAGAAGCACTCGCAAAACTTGGCATCGAGGTCATTGACGACAAGAAACTCAACGAAGCAGTTCGCAAACGAGTCATCGCACGACTCCGTAAAGAAAAACGAGCCCAAATGCAAGAGGCGAAAGTCAATCAAATTGCCGACCGTATTTTTGCCCGGTTGCAAAAGAAATAGAGTTAGCAATCTAAAGCTGGCTTATGCCTGAAAAAATAGCCATATTTTCTGCGGGCTTTCACATTGGGATACTTTTATCTCTCACAATAATTTTACTTTTACTGAGTGATTGTGTATAATAATAACTAATGGAAGACGCAAACTTTACCTTATTGGTTGTTGGTTTTTTTATTGGTTATATTATCAAATCATTTATGACTTTCCGTTCTGGATGGTCTGCTACTGCACACCTTGCCCGCAAGGTGGGTGATCAGTGCCTCAAGCTTATGGGCACCATCGTCTATAAAGTTTCTTTTATGGATCAACTATATCTGCGATCAATTGCCTTGACATTAGATTCAGAAGTTGCTAAACTTAAACGGAATGAGTTAGACAATGAGTTTGATGATTGGAAAAAAGAAACAATACAACTCTTTAGGGAACACTATCCTGAAGACTACAAGTGGCAACTTGAGGTTTTTGATTGGAAAAGTGCCATGAGAGTTTTGACTGATATTTATCAAGAAGACAGACACAAGGAAGCAAATAATGACGACCAATGATGAAGATGACAGCAACGACAACAATGACGAGCCGCAAGTATTAATGTTTCCCGATTTGGGTGGAGATTCTTATTTAAGATCGTTTGCCATCTATGGCGAGATCAACGAAGAACAAGGGAGAGAGGCGACACAAGCCCTTCAAATTCTGCATGACAAAATCTGCGATGAGCAATCCAAAAAGGAAAATCCTGATGAACCTTGCGATCCTATTGAGTTTCTTGTTTCCACCGAGGGCGGCCACGTTCAGGATATGTTTGCTATCTATGATTGTATGCGAATGGTTAGAAGGGATTGCGATATAGAAACATTTGGCGTAGGAAAGATTATGTCTGCTGGTATTTTACTTTTAGCAGGGGGAACACCCGGCAAGCGCAAGGTGGGCAAGAACTGTAGGCTGATGATGCACTCGGTTCAAGGTGGTCATTTTGGCTCTATCAAGGAACTGGAAACAGATATTCGCGAGGTACGATGGTATCAGCAACAACTAACCGGCGCACTCCTTGAGGAAACAAAGCTAAGCCTCAAGGAACTTAAAGCGATATTCAGAAAAAAGACAGACACATACTTTAATGCGGAGCAAGCTGTAAAGTGGGGCATAGCTGATGAAGTGGTATGAGCCAATTTGTTCTCTATTTAAGAACGGCTCAGTTGATTTAGATTCAGTCTACCGACGCAAGGCGACAGAGATAGAATTTTATGAACCACCCAAAGCTAAAAAACTAACCGGCATTATTGCTAATGGTCAGTTGTGGCATATTGAATGGGATAAAGTAAAGAATTTCCGCGTAGAAGATGGAATGGAACTCCCGAGCAATTGTTATAGAACAGCACCAGCAAAGCGCAAGCCAACAATGTTTGTGGCGCACTGGGATGTGTGCTTGTCCTCTGCGTCCTGCTTCAAGGTCTTGTCGAAACGAAAACTATCAGTTCATTTTTTGATTGATAATGACGGAACCATTTATCAAATAATGGACACCAACGATATTGCCTTTCACGCAGGAAGTCGTAAGGTTAATAATACCAGCATTGGCGTTGAAATCTCTAATGCTTATTATCCTAAATATCGCGAATCTTATATCACGCGAGGCTTTGGGATGCGCCCATTAGTAAAGGATGCGAAGGTTCATGGAAAGACGCTTGATCCACACTTAGGATTCTATCCAGTTCAGATTGAAGCCTTCAAAGCTTTGGCGAAAACACTCAATAAAATCTATGATATTCCTCTTGTTGCGCCGATGGAGAATAATCAATTAGTAGAAACTATTTATAGTGACGCAAAGAACGCAAAGTTTAAAGGTGTGGTGAGTCATTACCACATTACAAAACGAAAGATTGATTGCGCGGGACTAAAATTGGATGAGGTATTAAAGTGAAAGTATTGATGGAATCGTGGAGAAAGTATCTTCTTGTTGAGGCTGATGAAAAAGTTAAAAATCGAGGTGATGT
>Ga0080013_1004023_pt1 | contig 14795 bp, 9 predicted proteins | sample ETNvirenome_6_85_FD_69236 | JGI IMG/M metagenome (GOLD analysis project Ga0080013, IMG submission 69236) | Marine viral communities from the Pacific Ocean - ETNP_6_85 (SPADES assembly) (version 2) | ecosystem: Environmental > Aquatic > Marine > Oceanic | place: Pacific Ocean | collected 2013-06-19
GGCCCCGCGGCTTATGTCCCTCCCAAGCCCCAGGAAGACTACCGGGGAGCCCCCGCCGTAGGCACTCGGCCAGGTAGTCGTACAGTGCCTGTCGGAGGCAGTGGGCTCATGGCACTAGCGGCGGGGCTCCAAGCCATCGCCTACGATGTCCCCTACTACGGGTTCAAGCAGCATGGCATCTTCCATTCGGTGATGGCTTCAGGTAGGGAGATTCTTCTTCTCCACACGGGTGATGAGCTGTGGGAGTGGCGGGGATGGGCCAGGAACTGGCGCCGCATCATCGCAACCCCCGTAGGGTCTCACGGGATTAGGGGGAATCTACCTGATAAGTCCCAGTCGGACTTTCCCACGCAGTTCGAGTTCACGGGCAACGGCGTTGTCATCGTCCCTCAACAGGGGAGGGCGTACTTCTACGATGGACACTACATCGCGCCGCTAGGTTTCTCAGGTACGCCGGTCAGTCCTACGGCCCGGGGGCCCAGCAGCTCGGGATCGAGCTTCTCTGTAGAGAACGGCAGCGTCAATGACGCCGGGTACGCTCACTCTAGTGCCGACTTTAGAGGGGTTTTCGACAATGAGTATCAGGTGCATGGGCTAGACCATAGCTCTATGACAGACGGCTTCGGGGACTGCCGCTTGGGCTCCATCGAGGTACTTCCGATCACAGTGCCGGGTGATCTCGAGAGCGCGGCCACAGGGTGGGTCAACGGAGGTGAATGGAGGTGTGCGGCACAATACGTGGACCGCTGGGGCAATCTCTCGGCTATGTCTTCCCCAAGCAGTGCTGTAACGATTGATGTCTGTCCTGCGGTCATCGCCGCAGCGGTGTACGTCCCAGCGCCATCCGCAACGGTGAGTGGGGATGCTGTAGCTAAGCGGGTTCTTCCGAGCCGAAAACGTGTCCAGATCAAGTGGGAGGGCATTTCTACGGGACCAGAGCACTGTATTGGGAGGCGTCTCTACCGAACGAAGGACACCCAGAACACGGGCGATACGGCTCTGTACTATTTGTCGCAGAATGCCCTGTCAGTGCCCGAGTATGCGACTCTCCCCGATAACGTCGTCACGCAGTTTCCCGACAACATCCCCGATACGTGGCTGGGGGATGAGGCAGAACGCTATTTGGTCGTGCCCGAATTCCGCTTGGCAACGATGGCCCTCGGACGCTTGTGGATTGGCAACCTCAAGGATGCCCCGGCCACTACCCGTCCTAGTGAGCCGGGGTTCTGGGGCACCTTCAAGAGGGGCTTTGATCTGACGCCCGACCCTACGTCCGAGATCACAGCTCTCGTAGGGGTGCCCGAAGGGCTTCTTGCCTGCACGGCGACCTCGACATTCCTAGTCACGTCCTCTGACGATGGCCAAGCCTTCAAGCATGTGCCTGTGTCGAAGACCATCGGGTGTGCCGCTCCGGGCAGTGCTGTGACGATGCCTTCGGGGGGTACCATCTTCCTGGGCCGGGACGGGTTTTATTTGTACCAGGACGGGGCCCTGCAGTTCGTCTCGCCCGAGCTCCGCAGAACACTGAAGCGTCTGACCTTCACGAGACTGCGGCAGGCCGTAGCGGCTTACGACGCCCGTAGCCGCGAGTACAGGTGTTGGGTCAGTCTCGATGGGAGTGAGCACAACAACCAGTGTTTCGTCTATGGGCCGTCGCCTGGAGGCCAACGGGGCTGGCGGGAACGTACGGACATCGTGGCTGATAGCGTCTGTGTGACACGCGACCACCGCCGCTACATGCTTGTGGGGGGCCATCTCCCGGAGGATGCCGGACGTAGTGGGGTCTACTTGCTCGACCATGATGCCTCACCGGATGTGCCGTCTGTACCGGCAGTCAGGGACCGTGAGGCTCTTGTGGAGACGGGGTGGCTCGAGGCGGCGGATTCGGACAAGGCCAAGACAAGCTACGTCGTGTACCTGTGGCTCCGGGAGACGGAGAACACGGCTCTGACGATCGAAGTGCTCCGCAATTGGCGAGAGGAAGTGGTTGATGTAGCCACCGTGGTCCGGTACTCGGAGAAGGATATTCCTGATTTCTGGGCGACAACCGAGCTGGGGGCGGGCACCTGGCGGGATAAGCGTCCCTTCTGGACGCGAGCCGCCATTCATGTACCGTCAGCAGAATCGGTGAAGTTCCGCATCCGGGGGACCGGGGGCTGGGAGTTCGTCGGGATTCAGATCAAGATGGCGTCACGGTATTATGGCGGCGCACAGGTCACACCGTAGGGGCTGGGATGTCTTGGCGTTACAAGCTGTATAATATCCAGCCCGAGCAGGTTGTTACGATCGATCCGATCAATGACAATTTCCAGCCCTTTGTGGAGGAGACTGCCGGCGGCCTGAACGAGCACAATTTCACGGCAGATGCACTCGATCGAACGCATTTTGCCGATGACGCCGCCCTTGTTGTCCATACGAGCCAGGCCAATGATGTCCGGGAGGGGATGGTTGGCTACGACGACCCCTCAGGGGCGAACTGGGTCACGATTCAGCCCGTGGAGACTTGGCAGACGTTTCCCAACACGGGCCTCACAGTGACGTTCACTACCAAGGCCACTACCCTCTACCTCTGTGCGAGCTTCAACATCCACTGTGGAACCAACTGGGTGAATGAAGGCGGCCCCCCGGGGGGCCCTCCTCCGCGTCCGCCCATTTACAAACAACTTGGCTTCGGTTACCTCGTGGCCATCCGTCTCGACGGAACAGTCATCAACGAGACGATTCTTGGAAGCGGGGACGCCGGGGTCGATGATTTCCAGGCACGAGACTTCGTCACAGGTGACGGTACCTCGGTAACCTTCGGGAGGCCCCAGGGGGGCGGGGGCATCGCGGGGGCACGCCTCCCTCTGACGGTAGATGCTGTTGTCGAGGCACTCCCAGGGGAACACACTGTGGATGTTGTCGTCATGAACATCAAGGGCTCTATGCGGACTGCCGCGAGCCTGTCCACTTACATCGGACAGCGTGAGATCTTCGTCCTCGAGCTGGTGCGCTGATGCCCTATACCTACCTGAAAGATGCAACGCCGTTCACAGCCGATTCCCTGAACTCACGGGTTGATACGCTGGTATCGGACGTGAATGTCATCACAGAGAACAACGTCCAGTTCCTGGCCTTGAACACGGTACAGCTACCGTCCTTCGTGGGTAGTGCGGCTGACAGCTCTGGAGACACGTTCACTTCCGAGAACACAGCGGATGTTGTATCGACACCTTCGACAGAGGGGACACCCCTCCGAGTCATTGGGCCCTCCTATCAGGGTATCAGCCTGTTCGGCCTCGGTTTTCAGACAACGAATACCCAAGGATATACGCTTACATTGGATGTGAGCTACACTTTGAGCAGGGCGGTTGATCGGGACGCCCCGACGGCGTTGCTGGTCATGGCCAATGTCGAGGTGAAGAACTTCCTTGATATCAAGGTGATCTCTGCGGGACTCGAGGACAAGACATACCAGTTCTGGGGTATCGATCTGAACGAGTATACGTGGGATGCCACAGTCATCTTGGAACTCGAGGACTCAAGTGGCACCAAGGGCTACCTGCTTCGTACCGAACGACAGCTCTCTCCTAGAGTCACCATCGGAGCCGCTGGGAATATAAATGTTACAGATCCACCCGAGGCTTTTGTCATTGATGGCGTAGGGTATCTCAAGGGACGCATCCCTATGAGCCCCCTGAGGGATCTACCAGGGCATGGGGAGGAACCTACCACTGTGGAGGAGCTTCCGGTCTACCAGCAGTTTGACCACAAGACCTTCCAGGACGTGAGCATCCGTACTGTTATTACTGCGGCAGATCTTACGCAGACGGTGACTCGTACGGGAGATGCCGTGACGCTGACGAATGTTAGGCATGTACGGCTGGGGTTTGCCTCCCTGAAGAAGAGGTACTACTTCGTACAGCGAGCTAATCTTACGGTCATACCCCTACTTGCGGAGGTGAACCCGTGAGTCTTATCAGTATCGCACCTTTCACCGATGGGGCAGTTCTTTCGACCACGACGGTCAACGAGATGTTCGATAGCTTCACGGAGATCAACGGCAGGCTCGATTCAGCTCATGTGACTTCCCTCACCGGAGGGCTTGACCATCGACATCTGCAACTGGGGTCCGCGAGCGGCGGTACGATGGTCGGGGGCACGGCCAACCTCGATTACTTCAACGGTATCCGCTATTATCTAGTTCGTGACAGCAAAAACGACGACAATTCCCAGTCCATGGGGTACTACGACTCGGGGTACTTGAGCTACTTGCATAGCTCGACGAACATCGACAGTGCCTTTGCCGGGGTCAACGACGCTGCCGCTACGAGCTCAAAACGGCCTATCCCCATCCCCGGAGCTTCGATCTCGTTCTACTTGCCGTTCAGGGCTCATGTACTTGTGACGTGGCAGGTGACCTGGACTTCGGACGCAGCCCGTTTTGGCCCGACGCCTCGGAAACCTCAAGGGGGGCCCAACATTGATGCGTTCGATCAGCCCAACACGGCGATTCGGTTCTTCTTCGACAAGGCCGAGCACAACAATGCGAGTACCACCCGGGAGTCACGGGAGGCGATGTTCGGGTCGTCGGTAGTCGACGTGGCCACTACTAGCCGTATCCCGAAACACACCCTCCGTGACCGCTACAAGTGTCGCTACTGGTCGGGCCATGCTCATGTAGGGGTCAAGACCAAGGGCTTCCACTCGGCCAGTCTACGGGTCTGCAGCATGAAGCTGGTACGGCAGACCCGTGTTCGCGTGCGGAACATCAAGGTAGTATACTTCAAGACGTAAGGGGAAGTCATGGCCAGAGACGCATATAAGTCCACTCTCAAGGACAAATATGGGACAACAAGCTACAAGAAGGCCACAAAAAGACATGCCGTTCAGCAGATCCCAGAGTCTGAGAAGTTCCTCGAGCAGGCCCAGGATCCGATACACCAGGCAAACGTCCGAAACGCCCTACTGGGATTGGCCCCTCCTGCGACGGGGCCCCAACAGACGATTGATGTACGGTCAGGACTCGCGGGCAACCAAGGTGCTACTCAAGATGTAGCGCGAGCAGCCGGTGGAGGTGCTCAAACAGCCGCCAGTCGTGCCGCAGCCGCTGTTCGGCAGCAGGCAACTGCTGATATCTCCCAGCAGTACGGCTTACCGGCCCAGGAAGCGGCCCGGAAGCGCATCGCGGGCGGGCTTGCGACGGCCGCGACACCGACGTTTGCCGAGAGTCTGGGCCAAGAACTGGCCACTGGAGCCGCCAAGGGAGCCCTCGGCGGGGCAGCTTTCTACTCCAAAGGCGGGATTGCCAAAGGTATGGATCTTGATCCTGAAATGGTAAAGGCGCTCCAATCGGGCTCGGGGACTCCAGCATGACAGAGGAAGCACCAGAAGAAACGCCCGAGGAGACTCCGGGCTTCACGGCCCTTCTCAATCAGATGGTCAAGGCCCGTCGCCGCGAGCCTGGTCGTGCCTTCGGGGCCCTCGTAGAGGGAGGTCTCCGGGGTGCGGCAGGACTTGGGCCTGCACCCGAGGCTCCAGGCAGGGACGATACTGAGATGGCCATGCTGATGAAGCAGGCCGAGACATTGGGGGGCCTCGAAGAAGCGGCCATCGGCGACCCTTCGGAACTGGCCGGGAAGCGCCTCGAGTTCCTAGAGACGCTGCTGGCGGAAGCGCGTCAACGTCTCAACAAGAAGGCTGATGTCTACAGCGCAGGCGAGATGAAGCGGGCTGGGCTCCTCCTCGACACCATGCAGGGCAAGGTCGACGACGCTCGACAGACCCTGATCACGCTCGAGGGCAAGGCCGGTAGCGATAGCGATGCTGACGGCACCTCTGTGGACATGGGCAAGGTGGGGAGAACCTTCCATAGGATTCAAGAAGATATACAGAAGGGTGCTTCTGAGACAGCCGAGCTGGAAACCATTGTATCTACAATCGCGAACGGGCGACTCAATCCTGCGGAAGAGAGTCTTGTTCTCCAAAGTCTGCAGAACCCCAAGCAGTTCCTCGACACGACCTCACCCAGAGGGGCCTACCGCAAATTGGGGAACCTTGCCGGGAAGTACGATGAAGGGCTATCGGGTGCTGTGGATGCCATCCGAGAGCAGCTCGGAAAGTTCCGAGGGGCCGATGCCTCGATGGCGGCTTCCTCCGACCCAGAGGCGACTGCCGATGCCCTCGCAGGGGGTGATGTACCCCTCCGGAACGCCATCCTTCGGCGGCACTATGAGTTCGATGAGGAGACGGGTGACCTCAAGCGCAACGAGCGTGGCGAGCCCATCCTTACGCCACAGGCTGAAATTGCCATCACGGAGAACGCCACTCTCCAGGGACAGGCCAATCTCTACGAGGACATAGAGAATCAGCTCAATTCGATGGCCATGGCGTCGAGCGGGGGTAAGTTCGCAGGCGAGATACAGCAGATGTTTGCGGCATTCGGGGCCGCAGACGCCACAGACCTGTTCAAGAAATATGGCCTTGATGCTGAAAGCGTCCAGGCGGCGGGAGAGGTCGTCCGAGGGGAGTACAGCGGGCAACGGAAGGCCGTCCAAGATCGTCTGAAGTTCCTCGCGGCAGCCCCGAAGGCTCCCATTGCGCGAGCCGCCTATGAGGCCAAGGCCCACCCGGGGTTTGAAAAGGCCATGCAGGAGATGGGGGTTACCGACCCCACTGTGGCAATGAAGGCACTTGCGCGACAGGCGGGCACTGTCCGCAATGTCCAGCGGGCAGAGTCTCGTCAGCGGATACGGCAGACTCGACAAGGGGCCCCGTCCTTTACCCCTTCCGATCAGCTCGCGGCACGTAAGGCCGCCACCCAGAAGCGGGTTATCTCGGATCTAAAGGGAGCACTCCGTGGCAGAACCGGCCCCGAAACCGTCGAAGAGTGAGCCCGCTGCCGCCCCGGCGCCTGCCGCTCCTCCAGCCTCCATCGAGGAGCGGCTCGAGAAGCTGCGTCCGGGTCAGATCCTGTCTCTGCCCAAGGAAGAACGCCGAGAGCTTCTGAAGAAGGGTATTGAGATAAGCCTGGCCAAACGTCTGCGTATTGGCGAAGCGCAGATCAAGCAGGCGGACGCTCTCAAAAAGGCTCGGGCCAAGACGGCAGAAGGGAAGAGGCTTGCCGAGGTCACTGCCAAGGCCTTCCAGGCGGGCAACACCGAAACCGAGGAGCAGATCAGAATAAAAGCCCTCGGCGGGCAGCTAAGCTCGAGCCGTCTGCCTGTCTTCCTGAAGCGCGTAGCTGACCGGAGAGGCATCGTATTGGGCACTGATACCGGGACGGCCCTCATCGAGGACATCCTGAAGGGGGCCACACGGCCCCTCACCGAGGGCTACGACCCGAGCATCCCTATCTACCACCCCAAGAAGCGGGGCTTCGACACGGACGCTCTCCAGGTGGCCAACATCTGGTCGATGCAGAACCTCGGGAGGCAGTACTCCAGCCCGCAGGAACTGCGCGAGAACCTGCCAGAAGCCTACGGGAAGCTCGTCTCTGACCAGCAGAAGCTCCTCGAACTCCACGGGCAGCTAATGGAGGAAGGGGGCACCGAGCTCATCGGCGTTCTCGGGGACGAGACGGTATCGGCAGGTCGTACGACCAACGAAGATCTGAACACACAGCTGGCACGGCAACTCCCCCACGGGGCCCAGCACACGTTGATGTTGGCGGATATCGACAAGGATACGTTGGATCTAATGCACGATGCCGTGCATAATCCGCTATCTAAGGAGGAGATGACAGCCGCAGGTATCCATCCTTCCCAGCAGAAGGAAGTGGTGAAGCTCTCGCATATGGTGGACCCGGCCCGTCCCAGCGCCATCATCATGCCCCTGACGCAATCGGTCGATGGGACCACGCTCGTCCACCTGGGCATCATGTACGACATGGTCTACGGGGCGCGGTATCGGGCGCTTCTTCAGCAGGAGCCCGATCTCCCCCCTGAGGAAGTCATCAGGAGAGCCCAGGATGATGCCAATAAGCACATCCAAAGGGCCCTGAATACCAAGGCTCCCTACTACCACCCTGACCCCGAGCGTATCTTCTCGGAGTTCCTCAAGGGCGAGGGTGTCCGGGGAAATGCCGTAGACACGGCGAACGTCATCGGCAGTATCATGACGCTTGGTATCGACGAGGCCACGGGGGACTGGCTCGATAAGTACCAGCGGACCCAGATGGCCCTGACGCTACCCCCCATCAGGGTGGCCGGTACGCTGAAGGAAGCCACCGACGAGAGTGTACGCGCGGGGCAGTTCGGGTTCTTTAGCGCCAACGAGTATCTACCAGACAGCAAAGCGACACGGTTCGTTGATCAGGCCTTTCGGCTCAACATGGTGTCAGAGGGGGCCTCAGCAGCCTGGGCCATGGGGCTCGAGGACGTAGTCGAGGAGCACGGGAGTTTCGCAGGACGAGGGGATGAGATTCTCGCCAAGGCCTCCGAGCACTACGGCGAACCCGAGCACTTGTTCCGGGTGGCTTCGCGAGACGATGACCTCGGCACGATGATGTTCACGGTAGGCAGGGCCTTCGACCCTACGGTGATGCTCGGGATGCGCGAGGTACCCGAGGAGCTTGGTTACTGGGACACTCTGACGACGGTGACAGGCGGCTTGGCCCTCATCGCGGCGATGTTCTTCGAGCCCGATGCTCTGACGATGTTTGGTCCCACTGTAAAAGGGGCCAGAGCCGCATCACAGGCAGCGGCTCTGGCTGCAGGGGTCGACAAGCTCGTGGGGGGTGCGGACGCGGCTCGGAGGGCGGTCTCATACAACAACCGCGTAGGCCTCGAAGGGGTCCAAGAAGTCTTGAGTGACTCGCGAGCCGGTACCTTGGCGCCCGAAGACACGGCCGCACTCCTGAATGAGCACGCCCTGGTAGACCCTCTCGGGCGTCACGCGACCACAACGCGGCAGGCCGAGATGCTGACGTTGCTCGATCTGGAACGAGGTATGCCTGCTGTGGGCCGTGACCCCTCGCTCATGTCACAGGTCGTGGCGACAGAGAAGGAACTGGAACGGGCCCATGAGGCTGAAAAAGCAGCTCTCGACCAGAAGGTTCAGAACTTTGCGGCCTCTCCCGCCGACAAAGAGGCCATGGCCCGTGCCGGGAATCACTGGGTCGACATGAGGGAACAAGCCAAGGCCGCTGACGGTACACGGCGGATTGAGGCCGCCCGGTTGCGCGGCATCCGAGCAAGGCAGCAGGCTCTCAACAACGTCCAGACCACGGGGTCTGGCGTTACCGATGCTGTCCGGCAGAACCTTGCGGAAGAACTCAAGGGTCTCGGGAAGATGAACGATGCCCAGCGCATCCATTTCCTACAGAACAACCACGTCCAAGAGGTACTCAAGGCCTCTGGCCTCGACCCGATCGAGGTACTCGGCCAAGCCCAGGCCTTGGCGCGCACCGGGGCACGGTCAGGAATCAACCCCGCGGAGTGGAAGAAGTTCTACAGCAACCTCAAGGGAAGTCTCCTGACCTCCCTGGCTCGACCTATCTCGGATGCCGTCACCGCAACTCGTCAGGCCCTTGTGGCTCAAGAGGCGGAAGCTGTGCGCCATCTGCAGAAGGCCGATGCCATCAAGCAGCGGGCGAGGGCCGCTAAGGCAGCTGCACAGACGACCTTCCTTCAAAGGGCACAGGCAGCAGGCGTCACCGGGGCCCCCCAGGCCATCGCTTCTGCAGAGGCCGCGCTGCTGAAGAAGTACCGTAAGCATGATGAGAATGTCGAGAGGATACAACAGGTACAAGACCAGATTCTTCAGTATCAGCAGTCTCCGAAGTACTACGTCGAGCGGACGCTCGAGCACATGATTGAGCTCATCAAGGTGTCCGATGCGATGGAGAAGGCAGCTCCCATCGTACGGCAGAGGCTCTCGGGCGTTCTCAAGGATGTCCGTAGAGTAGGGGAGATTACCCCGGAAATCAGGAAGAAGGCCGAAGGGGTCTTCAAGCAGGACACTACGTTAGACCAGATGCTTGACGACATGCGGCGTCAAGCGGCCTCTCCCGCAGAGTACGAAGAAGCTGTGGGCAGGCTGCTCAAGAATCAGTTGCACATGCGAGAGCTGTACCTCAAACCAGGAGGCGTTGCCTCGATGGTCCGCAACCAGCCTGGGAAGAAGGCTCTCATGGGGTGGATGAAGCGGACAATGGTGAGGGGTGTCCACTACACGCTGAGGGGACGCCACGAGCTGGACGAACTCAACAGGTACTTGAGCGTCGAAGTAGGTGTACAGGACCTGAAGATAAACCGGGAGCTGAAGGACGCGGGGAATGCCCAGGCCATCTACGCCCGGTCGGTCAACGATGAGTTGCAGGAGTTCATCCTCTACTCGGATAAAATCGCGGGGGAGGGGCGGTTTGACCGGCTGAAGAGGCTGACCTTCGAGTTCTTGGGGGGCACGGGTACCGTCAATATGACGACGACCATCGGGCAGGAGGAGCGTCTCGTCAGCCGTGCCGGGAGCGTAGCGCCCTTGGATGAGGCCTTCGACTACCTACGCGACGTTGTCCGGGCAGAGACCTCTGGCCTCGACGTGTCGGATGCCGTCATGACCACGATGGTCAAGGCGTTCGCAAGGGACCGTATTCGGGCCGATGAAGTCGGAAAGGCCACTCTCAAGGCACAGCAAAACGCATCGAACAGCCTCGCAAAGTTCTTCGATTCCAACCCTACTACCCAGGCAATCTTCGAGGAACTTCCCGAGATTCTTCGGAAGTCCTGGGAACCTACCTACAGGGGACCTCCCAAGTCCCAGAAAGACCACGAGCTCTTGTACCAGACGCTGGTTCTCGCCGCTGCAGAAGGTCGGATGCTCAAGCGAGTGGCGGGAATGTCCTTTGCCCAACGCTACCTTTTCTCTCCTTCGCTGGCCCGATGTCTCAACTCCTTCCTTGACGAGGGCCTGGAGGCCCAGCCCGTTGGTGCCGATGCTCTCAAGGTGGGGGATATTGTCGTTAGCACGCGGTCGGTTGAGAAGTTCAACGCGGTCATGAACAAGCCCGTCGCGGCCCCCAAGGCCTCGCCGAAGCGCGTCGGGGATATCAGCACACAGACTGATCAACCCGTCAGCGTACCTGCACGGGGGCTCCCCACTGACCCGAGGGTGGCCGACAAGAACCTGGAGCAGGCCAAAGCCGCGAAGCGGAGGAGCGAGCAGAAGCGCCCTGACCTCCAAGGGAAGGCCCGAGACTACTACATCGAGAAGAAGCTCCGAAGCGCGGGGCAGCTCGAAGGACTACGCATCATAGACCGGTTCGAGCAGAACGGTGTTCCGATGGTGCGTCTCCAAGACCTAAGCGGTGAGTACGCGGGCATCAGGAAGGCCGAGGAAGTGACCCTGCGTGACCCACTTCACGGCTTCAACGACGCTGTCGACGCCATGCTGGCACTTGGGCTTTCAGTCACCGCAGGCAGCTCCAAGGCAGAGAAGATCAAGGGCGCCGCTGCCTCGGCCAAGAAGGAATACAGCCGTCTGGTTGCACGCTCTCTCGACGCTGATGGCAACATCCTACTTACCCCCCGTGACATGTCCAAGACGGTCCACAACGCACTTGAGGGGCTCGAGAAGGAACTCACGGATGTCGCGATGCCTGTGCGGATTGGTCGAAAGATAATGAGTGTGGCGGGCAATCTGTCGAGTATCTACAAGAAGGCCATCCTCTTCGGGTATGTCATCCCACGAGCCGCCTTTGCGAGCAACGCCATCTATGGCGATACCACCCAGATGATCGTCGATCTCAACGACGTGCCTTTGCCCCGCATCCTCAAGGTGAGCCTCGCGGGAACCCTCGGGTACCTCCCCGGCGTCGGAAAGGCCTGGCAAGAAGGCATCGACATAGGCCGCCGTTCAGGTCAGCTTCCTTCTGCAGTGGCGGGGCTTACCGACAACACAACAAGAGCTGTTCTCCAAGGCACCGATGAGCTCATCGAAGTGCATCGAGGGGGCAAAGTTCTATATGAGAAGGCCAGCGACATCCTCGCCAAGGCTCTCTCCGAAGGCTCGGGCGACAATATCCTGACACCAGACTCGATGAGGGCGCTCCGTAGAGCCCCCGAGGCATCTGTCCTAAAGGAGGGCGTACGTGACTACGTCCGTAGCCTTGAAATCCACATGCGGGAGGCCACCCGCGCCCAACGAACGCTCCTCTTCCTTGAACTCTACGCCAACCAAGGCATGGACGTACAGAAGGCTGGGCTGCGTATGCGTCAGGCCCTCTACAACTGGGACTCGGCGGCTGGCGAGTTCGAGATGGCGTGGCTGGCCAACAACGTCCTGTTCTACTCCTTCATGAAGAACGCCTTTGCCCAGGTGCATCGGACCATCTTCGAGGGCTACACGGACAGTCTCAACGACTATGTTGGGAAGTTCATGAAGGGCCGTACGAAGATGCAGCGCCTTGAGGTGTTGAGCACAGTGTCGGGAGGCTTCCTCCCGGGGGTGACGGGGGCTGTGGATACGGTCACCCCCGAGGAAGCAGAGCAGCGAATCCATGCCGCTGCCATGCCTGACTACCTGGCAGAGCAGACGTTGCTGACCACACAGCCTCTGTCGCGGGACGCCCAGCGAATCGGCAAGACGTTGATGGGACGGGCCTATGACTCGAAAGCCGGGGTACTCCCAAAGATTACGCATGTCGAGTTCCTCAACAACTACCTCGGGCTTGCGAACACGGTCCTGGGTACCGCTGGGGTGAGTGTCCTCAACGGTATGGGCCTCATCGAGACAAAGGCGGACTACCAGGCCGCAGCGGAAGGTCTTCTCGGCTACGTCGTTGACCTCTCCCACCCGGTATCAGGTGAGGCCATCCGAGGTATGGCGGAAGGGATGCTCGGGATTGGCGACCCGCTGCGAAAGACTGTCGGGGGCAAGAAGGTCCGTATGGGTGAGGCCGCGATGCTGACACACTTCGGCATGGAGGATGCCCTCGGGTTGCAGGATGACGGCACTCTCCGTATCAACCCCGACAGCACCACAGGGTTGATAGGGCGGCTCTACGGGACGACGGGTTTCACGGAGATGGCCCGTATCTTTGCGCTGCCCGAGTACACTCGGGCCAGGCTGTGGGATGAAGTGATCACCGGAGGCCGACTCTCGGCGGGCAGCGTGAAGCTGGCCAAGGTCTTGTTCAAGGGCATCCCGTTCTTCGAGAATATCGACGAGCTTGGCGAGGCCCGCATCGAAGCCGGCCCCCTAGATGTAGTACTGACACGAGCCGAGGAGGGTGCGGTCAAGGCGCGTATCATCGCTTTTACTAACGCTTTGGGCGTCTATGGTAACAAGTTCTACGAGGGCAAGGCGACTCGCGAATACCAGATCAAGGATACGAAGACCGAGCTGACGGAGGCGAAGGGCCAGTCGAAGAAGCGCGCCCTACCTGATCCGCGCGTTGAGCGGTTTACGGCACCCGAACCTTGACCTAAACTTTTTGTTCTGCTACTACAATCCCAGAGCCGAGGCCCGGCTAGAAGTCTATAGGAGACACACATGGGCAACCTCAAGCAGCGCCTGATCAAGCCGGGTCGCGACTTCAACTACGCCGAAGGCGTCAAGGTCAAAGCCGGTGAGGCCATCGCGGAGAATGACATCCTGATGGTCACCTCGTACTCGGGGCCCTTCTGTGTTGTCTCGAAGGCGGACGCGAGCGCCACTACCACCTGTGCAGGGCGTCTGCTGATCGCCAAGCACGCCATCCCCAGTGGTGGCTACGGCGTTGCTCTGCCCTGGAAGCTCGTCACGGGCATCGACACCTCCGCTTCGAGTGCTGCGGGCGCTGCAGTGTACTTGTCTGACACTGCGGGCGGCTACGTCTACAGCGCGCCTGGCGGCGGTGTTTCTGTCGTCATTGGCCATGTCGTTGTGGACGACACTGCCAGTGCGGCTCTTCCTGGTGCCATCTTGTTCTGTACGGACATGGGCCGTTCGTAGGGGGCCCCGATGGCTACTGGCCAGTACATCAAGCAGAATCTACTTAGTAGCGACATCGGCACGACCGAGGTGCGGGCGACCCTCGTCCCCACCACGGGCTACGTGGCAACGACAGAGCTGGACTGCCGGGGCTTTCGGCAGATCGACTTCTTCATTCGAGTCGATACCGTGGCATCCATCACCAAGTTGACGGTGAAGCCCGAGTCAGGTCACGCCATCGGTAGCGCAACCGAGTACGCAGCCTACCTGACAGAGACCGTCAGTGCCGGCGTGGCCACGACCAACATCTACCAGATCGAGCTCAACGACCCGGCACCTGCCGGCAATGGCCTCTACAAGGTGAGCCTCCCCGTCGAGGGACGCTACGTCAGGCTGAGCCTCAAGTCAGATAGCGCCTCGGGCCTCGTCTCGGTCTACGCGACCCGGAGAGTCTAGTGGCGCTCGTACCGTCACGACTACAGGGCTTCGAGAGGCCCGGTGAGCGCGTCGGTGTGACTGCGTGGCGTCAGTTCCTTGCGGCTGACATCGCGTCGGAGGCGAACACGGCCATAAAGACCTCCATCGCAGACAGTGGTGGGGAGATCCAGTACGTGGGCTCGGCCCATTCCGGGTCAGCCTTCCAGCTCAAAAAGTGCTACCAGGCACGCTACACCATCGTCAACCCTGACACGGGGGCCACGGTAACGTGGAGTGATGGGGACTTCACCGGGGTTGAGATCTGGTTCGCGTACGGGACCAGTATCCCGGATGAAGACGTAGCGGGCTTCGTCGTCGGGCTCCTCAATACGGGTACATCCAAAGCCCTGGCGACAGGTACGACGTATCAGACCAGTCAGCACCGCATCACGTCGTCCCTGTGGCAATCCAACACCGTGGTCAACATG
>Ga0080013_1004025_pt1 | contig 14791 bp, 14 predicted proteins | sample ETNvirenome_6_85_FD_69236 | JGI IMG/M metagenome (GOLD analysis project Ga0080013, IMG submission 69236) | Marine viral communities from the Pacific Ocean - ETNP_6_85 (SPADES assembly) (version 2) | ecosystem: Environmental > Aquatic > Marine > Oceanic | place: Pacific Ocean | collected 2013-06-19
CTTTTCATTTGCAGTAATGGTTATTGTGATAATAGTAGATATAATAACAGGATATACCGGTAAAGATTTAGTTATTAATGAATTTATTTATAATTCTTTTGTAATAATTACTTTAGGAAGTTTCGGTATATCAGGATTAGAAAAAATCTTTAAGAAAAGAGAATCGTAATAAAAATGATTTATTTTTAGACAAATTTTAATTAAATATATTTATATATAAATAACATTATGGCAGTCCCAAGAAGTAAATATTCAATGCAATGTCGTATACGATACACCGGCCGATTAGTAGACGTATTAGATCGAATCCGAGCAATACGATTAGTATTAATGGTTCATATAGAAAAAGATTTAGGCAAAGAGCATGAATTAGTAACAATAAAAATAATGACACAATATCCTGCCCGGCAAACAATGTTTGCGGTACGTAAAATGTGTATAGGAAAAATTGAAACTCTTAAGGATATGACTTTATTAGAAAGCACTCTTACTAAATTATTCTAAACATACTCGATATTTATATTAAAATAAGGTTTATCTATGGATTACAGTGAAAATAAACCCGTATGGCCCGGCAGCTCTTCATTTTCTGCTGGCAAGACTCCTTTTGGTTTTTTTGATAATGATATTGCATTTCAAGATCATGCGGATAAATTTGCTAAATATGCTGCACAACATATTGGATATCCAATTATGGATATAGAGTTGCAAGATATAAATTTTTATACAGCATTTGAAGCAGCTGTAATTGAATATTCAAATCAAGTTAATCAAGTTAATATTACTAATAATTTAGTAAATACAATAGGCATCCAAACTGGTTCGAGTTTCATGTCAGATAGTGGTTTTACTGGAGCTGTAGTTGGAAATTCATTTGGGTATATAACTAAGCTATCAAAAGCATATGGTACTGAAGCAGAAAGTGGTGGATATACTACATGGCATTCTGCATCTATAGATATGATACCAGGCAAACAAACATATAATTTAAAAACTGCAGCTGAAACTGCATTAGGATATTCATTATCTTCTAGTAATGGTATAGAAGTAAGAAGAGTATTACATAATGTACCACCAGCTTTAATTAGATATTTTGATCCTTTTGTTGGAACTGGTTTAGGTTCACAACAATTATTAGATCAATTTGATTTTGGAGGATTTTCTCCGTCAGTTAATTTTATGTTAATGCCTTTACATGCAGATTTATTAAGAATACAAACTATAGAATTTAATGATAGAATTAGAAAATCTCATTATTCATTTGATATTCATGGCGATAATATAAGACTATATCCAGTACCAACTAAATCAGGCTCTGCGTCTACGCCATTCTTTAAGAATGTTTGGTTTGAATTTATGTTAGAACAAGATAAAATTGATAATTCGGTTTTATTTGGTAATACTGCTCTTACAACAGGTGCAGTTTCAGATGCATCTAATATTCCATATACATATCAAAAATATAGTGCTATTAATGATATGGGTAGAGCTTGGATTATAAGATATGGAACTGCATTAATTAAAGAAATGTTAGGTCGAGTTAGAGCTAAATATTCTTCAATCCCAATCCCAGGCGGAGACGTAACATTAGATGGAAGTGATTTAGTATCACAAGGACAATCAGAAAAAGATACTTTAATTACTCAATTAAGAGAATTTTTAGAAAAAAATACTAAAGAACAAATGTTAACAAGACAAAATACAGAAGCAACACAAATAAATGAAATGATGGCTAAAATACCTCTTCGTTTATATGTTGGATAAGGATAAAATATGGCACTTTTCGGAGGTAAACGAGACGCAAGATTTATAGCAGCTATTAACTCTGAACTGATTAATTCCATAATTGATACAGAAATTGAATTCTTTAAACTTATAGTAGAACAAAGTAATTCAAATATATATGGAGAATCTGAAAATAAAACATATTATGATTCTATATTAATACCGTGTGTAGTTGAAAAAGATGAAAAAACAGCCGGCATGGATGAATATGGCCATTCATATACAAGATCTGCTAAATTTTCCGTATCTAGAGATTTATTAGAAAAAGCAGGATTTTATCCAGAAGTAGGAGATATAGTATCTTGGGACAATGAATATTATGAATTAGATAATGTCGATGCAAATCAATATTTTACTGGTAAAAATCCAGAGACTTGGCAAAATGGTGAAGAACATGGTTATAGTGTGTCAGTTGTATGTAATGCTCATGTTACACGACAAACACCACAAGCAATTAAAGATTTGAGATTTGGGGGAAATACAGAAGCTCCAGCATATAAAGGAAGATAATGGCTAGATTAAATAAACAAAATATTGACCGTAAAACTAATAAGCCAAATCCAAAAAAATCAGAAGGTTTATTAAATGATCCTATCTTAAATCGTGCTAATCAAACACGCAGAGATGATGATATAGTAACTACTCCAGAAATAACATTATATGATGTAGATTATGCTATGAAATATTATATTGAAAACGAAATAAAACCACTAGTTCATGCTAATCATAATTTAATACCAGTTCCTGTTATTTATTCAAATGGAGAAAAATGGGATAATGTAAGACGATTAGGATTTATCCGGGATGAAAAAGGAAAACTTCAATCTCCATTAATAATGTTAAAAAGAAATTCTGCAGCAGAAAGAGATAATAATAAAGGTTTAGATGTCAATAGACAAGTTCCTGGGAATCAAATTATATTTCATGCGGAATATAATAATAGAAATAGATATAATAAAGACTTATTTCCAAATCCATTTCAGCAACCAAAAAAATCTCAAAAAATATATTTAATTAATATTCCTAGATATGTAACAGTTGAATATGAAATGATGTTATGGTGTGATTTTACTACACAAATTAATGATTTAGTAGATCAAATATTACCGCATAGTAGATTTGCATGGGGTAATGAAAAAAATAGATTTACAACGTCTTTAGGCAGTGTTACATTTGAAACAGTAAACACTATAGGCGAAGATCGTTTAGTTAGAGCAACTGTACCTATGACAGTTAACGCAGCATTATTAACAAAACAAGAATTTCAAAATGAAACTATAAGAAAAATGTTTTCTAAAAAGAAAATATCTTGGAATACTAAATTAAATAATGAAGATGAAGATTTTACTCAAACTTCTACATAATAATTTTTGATATTTAATTTTTTTTATATATAATATATTATTATGAAGAAAAAATTAGACAAAGAACATTTAGAATCAATTCAAAAATTAAGAAATGAATTTGCAACAATATCAAATTTAATTGGAAATATTTCAATAGAACGGCATGCAATTCAAAAAGAATTAGATCATCTAAACCAAGAAGAACAAAAGTTTTTAGAACAATTTGAAAACTTAAAACAACAAGAAAACGAATTAATGTCCAAATTAAAAGAAAGATATGGTGATGGACAAATAAATCTTGAAGATGGAACTTTTACTCCATCATAGTTTTGAGTCAAGTAAACCATATTTATAAATAAAATATATATAGGAGTATTCTAATGGCAGAAAGAGTAGTTTCGCCCGGAGTGTTTACTAACGAAGTAGACCAATCATTTTTAGCTGGAGGAGTTGCACAAATAGGAGCAGCCATAGTAGGAACCACAGTAAAAGGACCAGCACTAGTACCTACACCAATAACATCAATGGGAGATTTTGAATCAATATTTGGTTCATATACTGATGAATCATATGTTCCACTTGTAGTTAATGATTATTTACGTAACGGAAATGTAATTACGGTAACAAGATTATTATATGAAGATGGATATACATTAGACAATGGCGTTATGGCTATTGTCGCAAAATCTGCATCAGTTGAAGTAGTAACAAATGTATTACATCCAACCCATGTGGTAACAACAGATGGGGTTGGTAATGACGTATTTGAAAGTTCTTCATTAACTGACGGCGGATCTGGAAGTTTTGAAATAAAATATTCTGGTTCATTTGCAGCCGGCGCCGATAGTGCTATAGGCTTCGATGGGGCAGGTACATTCTTAGTAACAGAAGGCGGATCTATATCCGGTTCAATTGTATCTACTGATAATAATCATTTAAATAAAGTTTTCGGTCAATCACCAAAATCAAAAGATTATCCATTATATGTTCAATATGGAAATAAAAATGCATCTACATTATTTAATGATATTGGAGATATAGCAATGTCATTAGAAAAAATTTCTTCTTTTGCATTAGCACAAGATTATAAAACTGCTAACACTCCATATATAACTTCACAAAAAATTGGAACATTAACTAAAAATTTATTAAAGTTTCATACTTTAGCACATGGCACTTCTGTAAATCATGAAGTTAAAATAGGTATCCGAGATATTAAATTAGCATCTGAAGTATCTGATCCGAACGGCTATGGTACGTTTACTGTAGAAGTTAGAAAAGTAAATACTTCAAATATTACTAATTCGCCATATGACTCCGATGATACAGATAAAGTCCCAGAATTAGTAGAAACATTTAGAAATGTAAATTTAGATCCAAATTCTTCAAGATATATATCAAGAATAATTGGGGATAGGTATACAACGATCACTTCAGACGGCGATCTTTTACAAAATGGAGATTATCCAAATCTTTCTAAATATGTTAGAGTAGAAGTTACAGATGCTGTTTCAAATGGTGCTGAAAATAAAGAATTAATACCATTTGGTTTTGCAGCTATAGAATCACCAATTCCAAATGTATCATCTAGTTTAAATTTAACAGCAGCATCATATGTAACATCACAAACTCCGTCTGGACAAGCATATAGTAGTAAAAATTATCATGGTTTTGATTATACTAATTTAAACAATTTAAATTATCTAGCACCAATTCCGACATCTAATAATACTACTGGTAGTAATGCTGTATTTTATCTTGGAGATGTAAGTCAAGATTCGGGAGCAGCTTTCCCTACTTTGTTAACACCATATAGTGGATCTATTCAAACTGTATTAGATGCTGGAACATTAAATACTAATATATCATTAAGTACGCGTAAATTTATAGTACCATTCCAAGGAGGTTTTGATGGAGCTAAACCAAATCTAAAAAAATACTCCGGAACTAATATTTCTGATGCTAATACATTTGGACATGATTGTAGTGGTACTGGTACAGCTGGAACAAAAGCATATAAAAAAGCATTTGGTTTATTAGAAAATACAGACTTCTTTGATATTAATTTATTATTAACACCTGGTATTATTGATAGCAAACATCCTTTAGTAACTACAGATGCTAGAAATTTAGTAGAAGAAAGACAAGATACATTTTATGTAATGGATACAAATGCATTAACTGATACTTTAGATACTGTAGTTAATCAAGTAACATCGATTGATAATAATTATACAGCAGGATATTTTCCATGGGTTAGAGTAATAGATCCAAGTAAAAATAAACCAATATATGTACCACCATCAGTCGTTGTACCAGGAGCATTAGCATTTAATGATGCAATATCAGCTCCATGGTTTGCACCAGCTGGATTAAATAGAGGTGGTTTAGATACAACAATTGGAACATATATTAATCTTTCTCAAAAACAAAGAGATAAATTATATGAAGCTCGTGTTAATCCTATCGCTAACTTCCCTAATGAAGGAGTATGCATATGGGGTCAAAAGACATTCCAAGGAAAGGCAAGTGCATTAGATCGTGTCAATGTGCGTAGATTATTAATTGCAGTTAAGAAATTTATTGCATCAGCAACGAGATACTTAGTATTTGAACAAAATACATCTGCAACTAGATCTAGATTTTTAGGAATAGTTAATCCATATCTAGACCAAGTAAAATCACAACAAGGATTATCTTCATTTAATGTAGTAATGGATGACACTAATAATACTCCGGATTTAATAGATCAAAATATTTTATATGGACAGATATTTTTACAACCAACAAGAACTGCAGAATTTATTATTCTAGACTTTAATATACAACCAACAGGTGCAAGTTTTCCAGAATAGTAACATATAATTTTAATATAAAGGTAGGGTAATGCTCTACCTTTTTTTATGTTCGATATATTTATTAAAAAAAGGATTATAATGGCATTAGAAGATTTAACAGATGGCTCGTTAACCGATTTCGGATTAGATACTAATTTTAGAGATGCTGCATATAGTTGGGAACCAAAACGTACTCATCAATTTATTATGGAAATAGGAGGTATCCCGGGATACCTGATAAAAACTGCGGCAAAGCCAACATTAGAAAATGGCGAAATAACTTTAAATCATATCAATGTTGAACGTTATATGAAAGGGAGATCTAAATGGTCTGCGATGAGTATAACATTATATGATCCAATTGTTCCAAATGGCGCACGTGCTGTAATGGAATGGGTTAGATTGCATCATGAATCTGTAACAGGAAGAAATGGATATGCAACAACATATAAAAAACAAATATCATTAAAACAACTTAGTCCATTAGGAGAAGTTATTGAAGATTGGACATTACATGGTGCTTTTATTACTAGTGCCAATTTCGGAGGAACATTAGATTGGTCCGGAGAAGATGCAGCAACAATAGAGCTTGGACTTCGATTTGATTATGCATTCTTAAATTAAGAATATTTTATATATAATTTAATAGGGGCAATTAGTCCCTATTTTTTACTGTTTATATATTTATAATAAAGTTATAAGGAAATATTAATGAGTAAAGCAACTGACAGATTATCTAACAATCAACAATTAATAAATTTAGCAAAAGATCATTATGATCAAAAAAAGCATAAATCATTATTGCCTCCAACATTGGTACCGTTATCTAGTAAAGGTTTAGTATATGCAAAAGATAATCCTTTAAGAGAAGGATTTATTGAAATGCGAACTATGACTGCATATGATGAAGATATATTAACAAATGCAACATATATAAAACGAAATATAGCATTAGAAAAATTATTAGAATCATTAATAATAACACCAGGAATTTCAATAGATGATATATATCCATTTGATCAAGAAATAATGTTAATATCTGCTAGAATTTCAGCATATGGTAATGAATATCCTGTAATTGCAGTTGATCCAAAATCCGGAAAACAATTAGATAGAAAAATAGAATTATCAAATTTAAAATTACAAGAATTTAATTTAATTCCAGATGACAACGGAGAATTTGAATATATTATATCAGATGATATAAAAATTAAATTTGGTTTTTTAACACCAAAACAAAGTAAAAATATCGATGATGATCATTATATATCTACATTTTTACAACAAACAATACATGAAATTAACGGAGTGAGAGATACAGATCGAATTGCAGATTTTATTAAATATGAATTCTTACCTAAAGATAGTAAAAAATTTAGAACATATATTATAGACAATATGCCAGGAGTAGATTATTCCGTAGAAGTTGAAGGTGAAGATGGGAGCACCTTCATTACTAGGTTTCAATATGGATCAGACTTTTTTCGGGTTTAAATCAACAGACCGGAACTTATTACACGAAAAATTATTTGAATTATTATGGGTTGGTGATGGTCGTTGGTCTTTTAATGATATATATCATTTACCATTAAATATAAGAAAAATATGGGTTGCTAAATATCGAAAAATTAAAGATAGCGAACAGCGGCAATTAGATGAATATCGAAATAAGCCTAAATCTTCTATTGCTAGGCCCCCTAATATCAAGAAAAAATAATAAAATATTATATTTATTAATATATTTAACATGGGAATTTTCTTGAAATCTATAAATTACATATTAATAAACAAACTTAAATCATTGCCACGCCATGGCGCGCGAGGCGAACAGGCTGATCCAAAGAAAAGATCAGAAATCAAACGAGATACAGACGAAATCGGTGCAACACCGGCATGGATCCAAATGCAAAAAGACGCCTCAAACGAACTTAAGTATTTTGGAAATGAATTAGAAAAAGCTAGAGTCAACGCTATAACGCTAAACGAAGTTTATAAAGGAATGCAAAATTCTTTAGGTGGCTTAACTTCTGAATATTCAGCGCTGAGTATGGGAGTGGGGAAAACAATGCATCAAGTCTCATTGTTTAATAAGAACATACTTCAAACAATTAAAAATACAACATATCTCGAAGAGAAAAATAAAGCTTTAAATAAAAGTTATGGACTGTCAAGTATAGGTGCAAATAAGTTTAGTAAACAATTAAGAGACGTAGCAGTTCTTTCCGGTGTTGGTTCTGATAAAATGTTTAAATATGCAGAAGGAATAAAAGGTTTAACTGGTGGATTTATGACCTCAACAAAAGGAAATTTAGAATTCAATGCATCATTATTACTAGGACAACAATATCTACAAAGTAATATGGGGTTAACTGAAGAAGCTGCAGTAAATTACGAACGATATGCAGCATCTATAGGTAAAACGGGAATCGAAGCAGCTGCAGCTACTAATGAATATGCTAAAGCAATTGCAGATAAAACCGGAATGGATGCAACACAAGTTCAAAAAGATTTATTAGAGGGAGTTGCTAATGTATCATCTGATATAGTAGGTCAATATAGTAAAATGCCCGGAAATTTAGAAATAGCAGTAATGAAAGCTAAATCATTAGGTATAAGCATGGACCAACTTCATCAAACAGGTCAAGGTTTATTAGATATTGAATCATCTGTAGGTAAAGAATTAGAATATCAACAGTTAACAGGTAAAAAATTATTAGTAGACGGAAATAAAAGTTTAACTAATGAATATCGAATGGCTACAATAAGGGGAGATGGTGCACGTCAAGCAGAATTAATGGCTAAATTCATAGAAGAAGAGGGCGATAATCTAGAAAATAACATGTTTGCTAGAAAAAAAGCTGCAGAGCTTTTTGGAATGCAGGAAGGCGACATGATGCGAATGAAGCAACAGCGAGATATACTAGCTAGTATGGGAGCAGAAGATTTATTAGAATTAAATGAAGGAGATGTCAAAGCCGTAGCTGAAGATTTAAAAGAACGGGGTGTAGGAAAAGACGAAATTAAAAAATTCATGGATGCTTCAGATACAAGAACTACCGCAGAAATAAGCAATGATTATTTAAAGTCTATAGATGAAAAACTGATCAGAGGCAAACAATTAGACGACGTCGGAATGGAGAAATTGCGTAAAGATAGTAAAGACTATGCAGAACACCAAAATCAAATGAAAGTGAATCTTGTATCATTATCAAAATCCATTGGCCCCATTGCTATTAGTAGTGAAAAGATTTCAACTGCTGCATCATCAATCAAAGAAATGGGCGAAAAAATACCTATTTTCGGAAATGTTTTGAAAAAAACACTTGGAAAAGTGAACGATTGGCTCGTGGACCTTAAAACAGAAGGAACACCAGAAGCAGAAGATTTAGTTTCATATCCAGGTACTGGTGCTAGAGTATTAACTGGACCATTTGGTGCATTTCAATTGAATCCTAAAGATTTTATAATGGCTGGAGATCCTAACAATATGGTTGCTCCAAGCGGAGCAGATCCTACTGCCTTAGTTGCAATGATGGTAAACGCAATAAATGGTTTAACCGTTCAAGCAACAATATCTCCGGATATGTTTATGCAAGCCTCAGAACTTAATAATTCAAGGAATTTATCATGAGTCCAAATATATCAAACACAATATCAAAAAATATAAGTAATACATTAAAAATAATTCAAAAGAAACCATATGCTCAATTATATGTAGACGCAAAATTATTATCATTGGGAGGAGAATATTCTAGATTTAGTAGTATATATAATACAAAAACACCTCCATTAAACTATGAAGTGAAACTTCCATTTACAGATGCACCAAAAGGATTTTCTGAAAATTCTATCATAACTAAAAATTCATTAACAGATAATCCATTTCAATTAAGAAGAACAAAAAAACAAACATCAGAAAGTCAGGCACTTGCAGTAAATGAATCTAATAGATTCTGGCAACCTCAATTTGCAAAATTTACAAATGTTACTCCAGAAAGTGTAGCAAGAAGAATTACCGGCTTAGCTGCATTATCTGCCGCTTCATTAACAGGTATCCCGATGATAGCACAGGTAGGTCAATCTGTAATAGAAGCAACAGCTAATCCGGAACAATCACCATTACGACAATATAATACTGGTCCAATTAAATCATATAAAAAAATACCAGGAGTTAAATATGCAGACTTTAGATCTAGACTTTGGTCAGATGCTGCATCAGGAGCTGCATCAATAAGATTAGATGGTGTAGGAGCTCTAACAAGAAAAAGTGTACTTGCAGGAATATATGCAGCAGCTACAGCTTCGCCAATCGGAGCTTACTCTGTTTTCAATTTAAATGGGGTTGGTTCAATGGGATATGGTTGGGGTGATCATGATAATCCTTTTGCTCTTCGAAAAGACTTTACTGCATTAAGTCATCTCCGCACGAAATGGGTACCTGCAGAACCTGCTAAAGGTAAACCTGGATTTTGGAAACGTACTGGTAATCCATTAGAAGTTGCAACGCCATTTCGTGGAGACAAAGTAACAGTAATTGACTTCGGACAAAGAAAATTAGAAGATGCATATTTATGGAATGGTAGAAATATAGCTAAATTAGCTGTCGGGTCAGTTAGAGCAAATTTAACTCAAGATTTTATTAAATTTTTCTTCACCGGACCTAGTTTAGATGGAACAGCTGACACCGAAGACAAAGAAGATGATATCATAGTATTTAGAGCGACCATGGGCGGCATTACCGATACCCATTCTCCAGAATGGACAGCACAGAAAATGATAGGAAGAGCAGATCCTAATTATATTTATGGGGGATATAGTAGAAATATAAGTTTTGATTTTGATGTATATGCAACATCTAGAGATGAAATGAAACCAATATATCGTAAATTAAACGCATTAGTTGGATATACTGCTCCTATATATAATAAAACTGATATTGCAATGGAAGCCCCATGGATGCGATTTACATTAGGAGATTTATTTTACCAAACACCAGCAATATTAGATTCTTGTACTGTAAATTTAGGTTCAGATGATTCACCATGGGAAACTAACATAACCAAAGACCCCGAAATGATGGAAGTACCAATGAAATTTAATATTTCTGTAACATTAAAAATACTTACAAATGCAGTACCACAAAAAGGCGGTCGTTTCTATACGTTGGCTAAGAAATTAGATAATAATGGAGAAACTAAGAATGGAAATGATAATTGGTTAAGTGATTTTAATGTAAATTCAGATATTGTACCACCTCCACCAAAAAAATAGGAAAAATTATGGCACGTTACTCAACAACATCAATTAGAAAAGATAATAACGGAAAACGAAGAAAATCTACTACTATATTTCCTAATATACCAAAATCTACAGAAGATATTTTTATAAGAACAACAACTCCAGAGCGATTAGATAAATTAGCAGATAAGTTTTACAATGATGTTTCTCTATGGTGGGTTATCGCCGCAGCAAACGGAGTAGGCAAAGGTACATTTATTATTCCAAAAGATACAAGTATAAGAATACCTAGTCAAAATGAAGTTACTGATATATTAATTAAAACAAATAATACAAGATGAGTGATATTTTTTATAGCCAAGTAAATAAACATTTACAAGACGAATTAAATGCCCGTGGTAAAGCTGGTTTTCATAATCGCTCTAAAAAAGACTTTGATTTCATGTTAGGTAAAATTGCTAATATTGAAATCATTCCATATACTTCTTCATCACGTTCAGACGATACTAAAATTAAAGGAGCTGAACTCGGAGGATTTACTACACGACAAGGTGAATTCTTACCTAGTGGGCCAAATGGCTATTTGAAAGACAGAACTAAAAAGTTAATAAATAATACTATTTCTGAAGATGGCACAATTAGTACAGATGAAAGCGAATATACAAATAAATCAAGAAGAACACCTCCATATATAACATCAGCAGAAATAAGCATTGGAGATCACTCACTGGGTCTTATGAATACTGCTACTATACAATTTATTATACCTAATCCTCAAGCAGATTTAAATTTTATAGAATCAACATATTTTAGACCCGGACGTCACGTATCCGTTAAATTAAAACATCCAGAATCTGCAATTATAACAAGAGGTGACAACTCCGGAATGTTATCTGCAGATTCCGGTTCTGGTTTTGAAACAACTGAAAAGATTAATAAATTACAACAAATTTTTCCTAATAGAAATTTAGATGAATTTAGAAAAATGAATGTCACAACATTCGATGGTCAAATCATTAGTTTTGATTTATCATATCAAGCAGATTTATCTGTACAAGCAAGTATATCATTACGGGGCGCTAGCGCTACATATACAGATGTTTCATTATTAATGGATGAAAATAAAAAATCTGCTAAAAAAGATCCAAAAATTACAGTAAATGACCCTTACAAGAAAAGTGAAAAATCTGATTATGTCCAAGTAAACCATCAAATTCTAGCAGCTAGTGACACCAAAGCACAAGAAGCAATTAGAGATAAAACAGGAATCTTAGGAACAAAATATTTAAACCCACAAACAAACGCAGAAACTTTTATTCCATTAGGATCATATATTACTGGAATGGGAGATTTATGGAAAGGTAATGCTGAAGAATATGAAAATAGAGTAAAAGAAGAAAAAGCAAAAAAAGAAAAAGCTAAATCATTTTATAATAAATTATTAACAGAATTTGAAGATAATGCCATAAAATTTTGGAAAGCAAAAAGAAATAATGTAACAGATTTTAATAGTTTAAAATTAAAAGAAAATTTTATGCATTTTAATCTTAATCAAGAAAAAGAACATATAGGGATATGGGCAAAATCATACCCCGGGGCTGATACTGGTATTAGTAAATATATAAATTTAGAATGGTTAATTGATTTCTTAAATGCTGATATCGCACAAAAAACAAAAGATGATTTTGCTAAAATTATTTTTACATCAAATAAATCATTAACTCAATCTACGTATTATCCGGAATTAGTATCTACAGATCCAAAAAATATTATTTTAAATCTTAATACGTGTACATATGGTAAAAATCTAGATGTAGAATTGCAATGGTTATGTTCTCGAAAAGGATCAGAAGAATCAAATGCAAATGGGGAATATGAAGGTAATTTGTCTTTAGAAAAGAAAAAAAAGTACCAATCTAATAATATTGTTAATGGAGAAACTGTAACATTGTTACCTGGAAGATTTTTTATTAATATGGATTTAATAAAAACTATTATAACTAAATTAAATAATCAAGGTAGGTTGGTATCTCAAGGACCAGCACAAGTATTAAAAATGATTAGTAGTTATATCGAAAAGGCATCTGCAGGAACTATACATTTAAAATTAGTTACCCACCCAGATTATACACAACAAAATAAATTATTATTTGCTGATTCAAAACTTATAAAAAGAAAAAAAGATGAAACCAAACAAGTAGTAACGCCGTATATTATACCAATGTTTTCAAATAATCCAAATGGAAGTATTGCACATTCATTTACATTTTCTGGTAAATTGCCTAGTGATGCGAGTAATTTATCATTTGTATTAAATCAAGGCGGAGAAAATGCTAGTGAATCTGATATTGCTCCATATTTAGCATGGATGTATTCGCAATCATCTGTAACAAGAACCGCTCCTGATGGAAATATTATTGAAACCTCCGGAAATATGTTAACTCCTGAAGTATTACAAGCAAAAAAATTAGAATATAAAACAACACATGAAAAATCATTAGAATCTTATAATTTAGCAAAAGCAGAATTTGCAAAAGATCCAAATTCGACTGACAGAAAAATAGCAATGGCTAAAGCTGCAAAAAAATACATGAAATATCCAACCCCGGATATTATATTATCAAATAATTTAGCAAGTCCTACTATTCCATTTACTGCAGATTTTACTATCGATGGTATAAATGGATTTAGATATGGAGACGTAGTTGATTTTGCAGGGTTACCTGATAGATATAGAAATAATGCAGTTTTTAGTATAATTAATATGACTCATACTATTGATACTTCTGGAAAATGGACTACTAGTATAAAAACTATGATGAGAATAGAGGTAAATAATTAATGAATTTAAGATTAAAATCATATTATATTGCAGACGATGTAGAACCAAATTTATATACAAATGGGGATGAATATCTTATTGTAGAATCTGGAATGCCATATACTGGCCTATATCACAAATATACAACCGGAGAAACTTTTACATTATCAAAATGGAATCCAAAATTATCAAAAAAATTAATCAATATACAAAAAAACGAAAATGATCATCCGAATGTTTTTATGTATAAACAAATAAAAAATATTAAAACTAAATATAACTCAATATATTCGGTACCATGTAAAATAACAAATAATGATAGAAATTTAGGTTATGTTAATAGATTTTTTATTAAAAAAATTAATAATACTAATATATTTGAAATAGATGAAAAACAATTTAATGATTTGCAATCAGAAAAAATAGATCCAAATTTATATTTTGCAGTAAAAATTAAATGGACTATTTCTGGTGTTTTAAAAGATACTATAAAAAATGGAGTTAATATCGAATCAATATCAACACTCAATCAAAAAGAAATAAATAATAAGTCAAAGAAAATGCCAGGAATATCTAATTTATTATCTAATTTAACACAATATTATTCAGATACTGATATTACTAGTCCAAAAGATATTAACAATTCGGCTATTTAACTTTTTTTTCTTATTATTAATATATGATACTGGATCATAACGAAGAAGTTACTGCAATATTGCAAGATATACAAAATAAAAAAACTTTATTAGTACCTATATTCTGTA
>Ga0080013_1004030_pt1 | contig 14784 bp, 25 predicted proteins | sample ETNvirenome_6_85_FD_69236 | JGI IMG/M metagenome (GOLD analysis project Ga0080013, IMG submission 69236) | Marine viral communities from the Pacific Ocean - ETNP_6_85 (SPADES assembly) (version 2) | ecosystem: Environmental > Aquatic > Marine > Oceanic | place: Pacific Ocean | collected 2013-06-19
AGGGTAATGCACCCAATTCCAAATAAAGGGTTGAAAGCCTCCGCCTCTATCTCTATTGCTTCTAGTTTGCTCTCGTCACCTTTTAGGGTTCTATTTTTTTTCGTCATTGCCCAATCCTTCCTCAATCATTTCGGCGATTCGCTCAAGCGCTTGCTGGGCTTGGCTGTTGGTTTGCACATCTCTAGACTCGGCCAGCTCGATTCCGTTATCGGCTTCTAGTTGGACTGCTTCTAGTAGTGCTTTTAGCGGCGCGTAAACCCGGCGAACTGCGGACAAGTCAAAATCCCCCGTACTATAATGAACGCCCGACTCGTCACCGAGTTCCAGATATTTCCGGGCGTTGCGGGTTTTACCTTGGTGGATGTGGGCGAGGATTTCTGCCTCTCTTTCGGGGGTCATTGGGTGCCGCCTTTGCTCCGGGCCACTTCCTCAAAAGCAAACCAAGCGAGAAGATTCTGATTCGTGGTGTCACTGGCTAGCGGGTCGGATTCGTCCCACTTTTCGCCGAATAATTCAGAAACAGAGAGCCCGCAATCGTCCAGCATATCCCGCAGCAAATTAGAGATTTCGGACTTGTGGCGCTCGTAAAAGGCGCACGTATCAGAGTAATAAATTAGGCCGTTAACCATTCCCGACTGACAGCCATTTTCGGCTAGGTGTCGGAGGATATCCCGCTCTGAGTAATCGTCCTCTACATTATCGGCTAGCCACTCATCCACCTCGTCCATAATGCCCGAGCTAGTTTCTACGAATCGCCGCTCCATCGGGGGAGCTTCCTGCTTTGCGGGGAATCTCTCCTTGATATAGTCGTCTTTCTCTTTACCTTCTAATTTAATAGTTAAATCACTCATTGTGTGTGCCTTCTTTCTTGTTTTGTGTGTTCTTGGGTAGTTTAGCTATTGATGCCGGGGTTGTCAACTTCTATTATTGTTCTTTCTTGGGGGTGGCTTTAGCTTGGGCAATCATTCCGAGGAACATTGCCACCGCTTGTTCGTTCTCAGCGTCGAGGGTTCTCTCAAAATCGTCTGAGAGAAAACAAACGAGGTGCTCCGTTCTGCTATAGCTCGCGCCAAGGCTGAAACCTTCAACCCCTACCGATTTTGCGTAATCGTTAACGGCGGTTAGCAATAAGTCCAAGCAATCCGAATAGGTTTCTTGGCGTTCGAGTAGGTTCTTTATCTGTTTTTCGTTGGGGCTCATTTTGTTTGGCCTTTCTTGGTTTCGATTAACTGCTCTACCCTGTCGCGGGTTTCATCGTCGGGGATGATATCGGCCAGGGCGCCGAATGAATCCCAAGAGTTCTCCCAATCTTCGAGCCGTTGCGAGCGCTGTTCATCGTCGATCGTCAAAAGAATATGACGAGAGGGTTCCTTTGCATCCCCCCAATAATCTGGGGGTTCTATCGAGATTTTCATCTTCATTTTAAGCGCCTTTCTTGGTGTCATCGTCCCAATTTAAAACGGTGTCAGACATGCAAGAGTCCCAATTAACTTCACAAGTCACAATCTCACCTGTTCCGTCATGGCCTTGCTCTTTTAGTAGTTTCCAGATTGCTTCGTCGGATTCCTGCGTTGACCAATAGCCAATTTCGCTCTGTTTATCGTCGGCTAGCCACATTTTGGCCATTAGCTTACTGTCCGCTTGCTTTTCTTGTGTGGGTTTCATTTTACTGGCCTTTCATATTTACGGTTACGGCTACAACGGGGTTCCCGCAGATTAACCGGGCGCTTGATTCTAGGGTTAGCTTCCCATGTTGGCATGTATAGTGGGTTGGGTCGGGTGTGTGGCCCATTTCTGCGAGTGTTTTGGTAGCTCGCTCGATTGCTTGCTTAACTAGGATGCTACTTTGGGTTGGTTGTTTGTAGTTCATTGTTTTGTTTTCCTTGTGTGGGGGTTGGTAGTTATAGAGCCAACTGAACCCAGTTCCGAGCGTCCGCTAGTGTCTTGAATTCTATGGTGGTTTCTACGGTTTTGCCCAGGTGCGGCCAGGGAATGTCTGGCCGGGTTGAGTCCGTTCTCGTTTTAACAGTGTAGACCCTTTCCCCCTTGGCGTTGTGGGATTTTACAATTTCCCAAAAAATAGGGTTAATCGTATTGGATTTTTTGGTTCCTGAATTATGAAAGCGCATTGTTTATTCTCCTGGTGTGGGGGTTGGTAGTTATTCGTCTGCGGGGTCTTTCGAGATGTCTCTTCCTAAGTGCATTGTTCTCTCCTAGTGTGTGAATTTCTACCAATGCTCTATAGTATCCGCTATGGCATCAATACACAATAGGGAAAGTGTCTTTTATTCGTCGAGACTGAAGTACATAAACTGCATGTAAAATGTAGATAGCAGTGGCTGACGTTGTAAGTGGGCGCATCAATGGGAAATGGGGTAAGTGCACCTAATTTTCCCTCGTATGTACATAGCGGGGGTTTCTAAGTGCATTTAGTTTTGAAGGGTATCTCTAAGTACCCGTTATCTTTAGGTTATTACCTTTGTACATATATACACTATCTAAGTAACTTATATAAAAAAAGAAGAGGTACTGCTATAGCAGACCAATGTAGAGCGTATAATAAGTTAGGTCGGGCTCGCATAATGTACATCACATACATCGGAGCTAGCTCGGAGCGGGTTACTTGACGAAGCGGGGAGTGTGGGCGTAATAATGGGGTAACGTTTATATCTTGGTCATGCGGGGCACTGATAGTGACCAAGGCTAGTCTCGCATGACCTAAACCCTACCCAATTAACCCTCGGCGGCCCTAAATTTTCGATTTTCTCGGCCGTGCTGGTGCCCAAGTCGGCTGGCGCGCTCGATTTTTGAGCAAAAAAAAGCCCCGGTGATTAACCGAGGCGATGTGGGGTAAGCCCGCTGCTTTATCGGGTTGCATTCCAATCAAGTAAATCCTGACAGGCTCCGGGGCTGTTTAGTGTGGCTCGATACTTACCCGCCCAATAGGAGGCTGCAGAGCGATTAACGAATACCTTACCTTTCATATTGTGAATTTTGACCCGAAGAACGGGGGTAAGATGTGACCCGCTCTCGTTTGGCTCTTTGCTATATCGATTGATGGTAATAATCATAGCGTATAGGTTTCTGCTTATTTTCTTGGTCCTGATATCGGCTGATAAGTTGTCCATGGGTTCCACTCCTTGTTAGGTTTACGCGGTAAAGGCGATGTTCTTAGCGGGTACTGCGATTGCTGTAATCTTGTCTTCGATGCGACAAGCGAAGTTGTAACCCGCTTCAAGCGAGTACTCTTTACGCGTCCCCGCGTATTCAATGACCATAAGCAGCCCCTCGACAGGCTCGGACCCGCTAAAGAGATATGCCGCGATACGGTCTAATGCCTCGGAAAGTGTAGTTAATTCGTTGTTTTGCTTGAAGGGTTTACGCATTGTACTGTCCTTTGAATTTGCAGTTGACATAGTATTCAGCCCACTCGGCAATTAGCATCGATGGGGCTGAATTTTCAGCCTTGCACCGATTAATAACTCCATAAAGGTCTTCGATTGTTAGTGCCTGCATCTCTTTGTGAATTCGTTCTGACATTATCGCTCCACTCATTAAGGTTCATTCCTTACCCCTATTGTTGCATGTATCGGCATCATTAACAAGGGGACAAACGACCCTAGTCAATCTTATTGATGCCGGAAGTACTTCATTGGATGAACGCTGGGGCGGTCGAAAACATTAAATGAATGGCGGTTCATTAAACCCAATTAAATGAACGACGGTTCAGCGTACACTTGTCCTCCCACTATTTGAGCGTACACATGTACTCTGAATGGTGATTCAGTTAACGATTAAATGAATTGCGACTCATTAAATGATAAAATGAATGATGATTCAGTTAACTCAAAAACCGACACCACCCCCCGGTGTCGATCCCCGATGTTACTGTTAAACCCCAACAACACCATTCCCCCCAATTCACTCATGACGCACCTCGCCATTCCCTGCTACCTTCATAGAGTATTGGCAGACGGCCCCGGATAGGCTGCATCCCCCTGCTCCTTCGTAGTCGGCAACGTTCACAAGCTGCGCCCAGTCCCCTTGGAATTGGAAGGGGAAATGTTTGCGTAGTCGTATATGGGTTATGTATTCGTAAACGCATCCCGCGCTATAGTGGTGTGCTCTGTGTGTGTAGGTGTTTGGCTGGCCTTCCTGGGCTATGGCTACGGCGCCCACAACATGGGGTTGACCGATTTGGGCTAGAAACCGTTTACCGTCTTGGGACCACAATTCCCAGGTGTCCATTCCGGCGGGTCCGTATGCAACACCGCAGCCGGGTTGTTCTACGTATGTGCCGACCTCGTAGGTGCCTGACTCTAGTGGTTCGTTCATTTCTTCTGGTGAGATGTGAATCCACTTTGTAGCGTCGGGGGCTGGTTTTTCTGGCCCGGTATTTTCGCCGTAGAAGTGGGGTGTCCCACAGCCTTGGATAAGTGCGGCGATTGTTAGGAAGGCGAGTGTCCAGAGGATTAGGAACACAACGAGTAGTAGGATGTTTTCGTAGTTACGTTTCATTATCTAGCGCCTGTGCGATTAGGAGTCCAAAGGATTGTATGGCTGGATGCGGGAGTTTGGTTTCGGTGAAGAAGCAGACAGCCTCTAGGATTTCGTGGATATAGGTTTCCCACTGGAGAGACAGGGGTGAGTTGCAGTTGATATGGATTTCTAGTTTTTCGGAGTCGAAGTACCCGAATACGCCTACGGTGCCGTCTATTTTTTCCTTGTCAAGTTCTCTGCGGGTTATCGTAATTGTGTGCCCTCCCATTTTTATTTTTTCTGGGATTTTCACTTTACCACCTGCCCTTCAACGATGGCTTGTCCTCCTACTATGGGGATATGGTGAAGGATAACCTCCCCGGATTTCAGGAGATAGCCGATGCCGAAGCCGAGCGACCAGTTGGTTTTGGCAGCAGCTTGGTGCATGTAGTCGATCTCTTTGACATCCCCGAGCCACCCGAACATTGCAGACTGGATGTGTTCCCCGTGAAACGTTCTCCGGGTGTAGGACGCGGCCCGGTGGGTATGGCCGATAACGACGGGGACGCCGAATCGGCTAGAAGCGGTACGATGAGCTGTTTGGCCTGCGGAACCATAGTCATGACTGACGGCGAGATTGCCGATATCTATATGGTTCTTGTATTCCACGTACTCCCACTTATTCTCACGAAGGTGCAGCAGGGTCGGAATATCCACTAAGCCAAACAGCTCGGGGGCTTTTTGAGTGATGTAGCGTTCGAGCCGGTACTCGTGGTTCCCGGCAATATAGATTTTACGCTTTATTTCTAGCCCCTCTAATTGTTCGAGGTGGTCTCTTACGGTGTCGATTTCTTGGTGGAGTAGTGTCTTCCGGTCGGGGGATTTGTCATGTTTGGAAACTGAAAAGCAGTCGGCGAAGTCTCCGAGAATAACCAGTATGTCTGGTTGAAACCGCCTTATTGCCTTGATAAGAATCTTCCAGGCGCACCGGTCGTTATACGGGACATGAACATCCGGTATGAAGAAAACCTTCTGGTACTTTCGCGCCATCGCATTTCCAAAATCGGTAAAGTGTATGAGTAGGTGTGTCACCGTGAGAAGTGTACCTACTCGCCACTAGCGTAGCGCACATGTGCCTACCCGGCAAGTTACGGGCAAAGCGCCCTACCATAGAGGGGGGTCAGAATATGACTAGGCCCGGAATCGCACAGCCGATTAGTACACGAAAGCCGAGATTGTTTGGCGCTACTTTAGGCCGTTTATACTGGTGACACTGGTGACGCATGATTAACGCACAATTAAATCCCCAATAAAATCAACACGTTCCTAATTAACCTAATTAAAACCTAATTCTTTCACACAATTAAAACATGAATAGAACATGATTAAGTCTTGCACTAAGTCTTGCGCTTTCTCGAATCGTACAGCCGACTAGGGAGTTTGGGAGATGCTCGGGAGCCAAGAAAGCCTATCTCCCAGGCGGTCCCCCTTTGCTTTCAGTGACTTACGACTGATTTGGGAGTTTGGGAGCAATATTTGCAGTCGCAGGAATAGCAGGAATAGCAGTAGCAGCGGCAAATTAAGGGTGAAGCTTTGGGGAAAAACCTGCAGCTTAACCTGCAGCTTAATTAGGACAATAGGCCCCAAGTCACTATTGTGCGTTTTGTAGGTTTTGTAGGGTGATATCCTGCGGGGTTTTTGCATTGTGTCAGAGTTTAGGCATACACTTCCTTACAAGCGATTAATGATAGACGTTTAGGCGTCATGCACCTATTTTGGGGGCCTTATGGCCAAGAAGATTTTCGATGCCAAGAAATTGGCCGTAAAATACGATGAGGCGCTAACCTCAAAGCCCTCTAAGTTCGCTCGTAAAGAAATCCTTGCCCAAGCTGATGAACTTATCGCCGCAGAAGGCGCTACGGTTGAAGTAAATAAGACCGCCATCTCCCAATTGGATGTGAGCTTCCTTCCTTCGCTCCATGGGATAATGACCAACACATATTCGGTGATTGACAGTGAAGTACGGCGTTTAATGCGAAGTTCGCAGTCCTCGGGGCTCGATAACTTCCAATCTAGGCATTTGGGGACCCTAACACGGTCACTTTGCCAGTTAGCACAGCTAGAAATGGGCATTCGGGAGCAAAACGAGTTGGAATACATGCCTGATGATAAATTGCAGGAATTGGCCGATAGGGCGTTTAAAAAGCTAAAAACCAACCTGGATTCGGTGAAGGAATGAGCACAATGCTAAATGAGATTCGAGATTCGGGCCGTCCTATTGTCTGCTCTGTATCTGGAGGTAAAGACTCAACCGCGATGGCACTCTGGCTAAAAGAGCAAGGGTTGCATGAGACTAACCCGCTATTTTTTGTCTTCTCTGATACAGGGTGGGAACACGCTGAATTATACACCTATATTTATGACTATCTGAATGAGCGGGTTTTTGATGGGAAGCTCCACACCGTTAAATCGAAAAAATACCCCGGAGGAATGCCGGAACTAGTAGAAAAGCGCGGGATGTTCCCGAGTCGTAAAATTAGGTTCTGCACCCAGGAGCTTAAAATCTTTCCGATTCGGGACTTTATAAGGGAAATTCGGGAGCAATACCCTGACCTTGAGAAACCGATTAATGCGGTAGGTATTCGGGCGGCTGAGTCTAAAGCACGGTCAAACATGCTCGAATTTGAACCCGGTACGATGCTAGAGCGCGGCCCGAAGTCGGCGACCCTCTGTGATACTTGGCGACCCTTGATCACATGGGTTGTGCAGGATGTTGTGGATATCCATACGAGAAATCAGGTCCAGCCTTGCCCGTTGTACTTGCGTGATGAGTTGCCCGCAAGTCGTGTTGGCTGCTGGCCGTGCATTATGAGCCGCAAAGAGGAAATCCGCGCAGTCGCAAAAACAGACCCGGCAAGAATTGAACAAATCCAAGATCTTGAAACCCTGGTGGCTGATAAGGCGCGGGAGCGATATGCGGCAAAAGGGGAGACATTCGATACCCTTGGGTACACGCCGCCCACGTATTTTCAATCAAGGGAAGGCGACGGGTCAATGTGGCCAATTGCTGACGTGGTTAAGTGGTCCTATACAAAACATGGTGGAAAACAATACGAATTTTTTCTACCCTCCAAAGAAGAGCGTGGGTGTGGGATGTGGGGTCTATGTGACATGGGACCGGAGGATTAGCGCGCCATGAGCAGACTGCACGAAGACGCCGAAAAATACCTTGCTCCGAGCAGGTTGCGGGATGGGGTGACGGAGGCGTCTCCTAAATTCAACCCGATTCGGGATTCCAAGCGTTTACCTATCCGGGTGCGTCAAGCTGATGAGGGTGATGCGAGCTTCATCTACTCTAGTTGGTTAAAAAGCTACGCGGCCCAGAACAAGGACCAGCCGAAGTTCACGATTTACGAGATGCACCGGGAAGTGGTTAGCCGGTTGCTTGAGAGTGGGATTACCCTGGTGGCCTGTATGGAGGATGACCCTGACCAAGTGCTTGCCTGGTTATGCGGTCAGAGGATTCCAAAATTCCTAATTGTTCATTATTGCTATACGAAAGCACCGTTCCGGAAATTCGGGCTGGCTAGGACGCTGCTAAATGCGTTCGATTATCGACAAGGCGAACCGATTGTGATTTCCCACAAGGGGTATATTTGTAAGGACTTAAAGGGGAAATACAACTTTTTACACATTCCCCATCTTCAACAAGAGGGTGGGTTGGCACACATGGAGGAGATTTATAATGCGCGTAGTAGCACTGCAACTGACGGCTAACGCAAAGCCACTGCTGAACAATACGTTTATTAATACGGAGTTAAAGCAGCACCAGGAATTTGAGATGCACCTCAACAATAACATGATTGAGATTATCCACCGGGAGAAGGGGGCCTTTATTATTCCGTTAACTTCGGTTTCCTGGTTTCGCCCTGACCCGATTGGTACCGGCCCTACAGTAAAGAAACGCCGAGGCCGCCCACGAAAGTCCACGCCTATTGTGACTAAGGTTGCCACCGTGGCTAAGGCGGAGCCAGAATCAACCAACTAATGACCAAAGAGCATGACGCAAGAGCGGTTATCCGCGAATATATCAAACGGTTTGGCGAAACTCCCCAAGTCGATGATGAGTCATTGCCCGATAGAACTTTTCGCTGGAAAGAGGACCTATTTGAATACCAGCGAAACTTTATTGATGACCCGTCTCATTTTAAGACAGCGTTATGTTCTCGTCGTTCAGGTAAGACTTATGCTTGCTGTTACTACCTAATTGAAACTGCGACGAAGCACCCTGACAGCCTTAGTGCTTATATCGGTTTGTCTAGGCGTAGTGCGAAGCGGTTGATGTGGCAGGAGATGAAGCGGGCGAATAGAAAATATATGTTGGGGATTAAGTTTAATAACTCTGAGTTGGTGGCTACGCTCCAGAATGGGGCTCAGATTATTTTAACGGGGGCAAATGATGAAGCTGACATCGATAAGTTACGGGGTTCTACTTACCGTCTTGTTGTTCTTGATGAAGCGGCCAGCTTTGGAGCCCATATGGACTCCCTTGTTGAAGAGGTACTTGAACCGGCGCTAGTGGACCATAATGGGACACTGGCTATGATTGGTACACCTTCGGCGGCATGCTCTGGCCTGTTCTATCGTGCGACAACGGAATCTGATTTTGGGTATACAAATCACCACTGGACGATTCTCGAAAACCCGTACATTCCCCATGCTAAGGATTGGCTTGATAGACGGATGAAGCAAAAGGGCTGGAATGACGAGAACCCTATCTACTTGCGTGAGTGGCGTGGGCGGTGGATTAGAAGCTTTGACTCGTTAGTCTATCAGTTCAACGAAGACCGGAATGTTGTAAACACTCTGCCTTGGGATGACCATGACTGGCACTATATCCTCGGGGTAGATTTAGGTTACGAAGACGCTACAGCCTTTATTATTGGGGCTTTTTGTGAAGACTTGCCAGATTTCTACATCGTGGAGGATTACAAGAGTAGCAAAATGCTACCCTCTGATATTGCCGAGAAGATTAAGCAGTACGACCGGGAATATGACTTTCGCGTAATGGTTGCAGATACAGGCGGTTTAGGAAAAAGCATCGTAGAAGAATTTCGTTATCGTCACGGCTTGGCAATACGAGCTGCGGAGAAACGGAATAAGCTGAGTTACATTGAGTTAATGAACTCGGACTTATCGGCAAGTAGAATAAAAGTCTTAGAAGGCTGTAGCGTTTTGGACGAATGGCGGTTACTCCAGTGGGACGAAGACCGGCCTAAAGAAGATGACCGGTTTGAAAACCACCTAGCGGATGCAGCACTATACGCTTGGCGTGAGTCTCGGCACTATGCGAGTGTACCAAGAGAAGTAGAGCCCGAGGTTGGTTCTGAGGAATACTATAAGCGCTTAAGCGACCGGCACGAAAAGCAACTACTCGACAAACTAGAGCATGGAGAAGGGAGCCTATGGTGGGAAAATATACGGCACTAGATGACCAAATCGTAGAGATGGTAACGTTTATGCGTAAAAACGGGGTCAAACGGTTAGTCATGACTGATAATGGAATCGAAGTTGAATTCCAAGACCGGGGGCCTATGAACGTGTACCCCGAGTTAAATTCCACCGGCTCCGACGAAACCTCATATTACTACATCGATAAGGACAAAAACTAATGTACAAGCCCAAAGAATTCTGGTGGGAACAAACCAAGGATATTCATGACGACGTTTTTTCGGCGGTCACTACACTGGCCGAAGACCAAAGCAACCGCACGAAGGATAACCTAAACTGGCTACGCTTGTTCTCGAATATTAACGCCAGTGGCTTGAATTCGCACGATTACTCTCGGCGCTCGGGCTCTAGAGCCGATGACGTTACTCTAAACATTGTTCATTCAATGTGTACGACGGTAACGAGCAAGATTGCTAAGAACCGGCCCAAGATTACTTTCCTAACTTCTGGCGGTGACTGGTCCCTGAAGCGTAAGGCAAAACTGCTTGATAAGTTTGTAAACGGGCAATTCTACGCCACCGATATCTATACAACTGCCCCCAAGGTATTTTTAGACGCCGCCGTTTTTGGGACGGGCGTTATGAAGATTTATCAGGACGGGGAGCGGATTATTTCTGAACGCGTGTTTCCCAATGAGGTAATTTGCGATGACGCTGAAAGCTTTTATGGAAAACCTCGGCAAATGTTCCAGCGAAAGATTGTATCGCGTGAAGTGCTCTTGGCGGCGTATCCTGACTTTGAAAAGGAGATTTTAAATGCTTCAAAGGCTGAAACGAACAACTCTGGGGAAAGTGTTACGTCGAATCAAGTCGAGTGCGTGGAAGCTTGGCATTTGGCTAGTAAAAAGGGTTCCCCTGATGGCAGGCATTGTATTGCTTTAGATAATTGCACTTTACTAGATGAGCCCTACGATAAAGACTTCTTTCCTTTCGTTTTTATCCGTTGGACCGAGAATTTACTCGGTTTTTGGGGCCAAGGGCTCGCCGAACAGCTTCTAGGTGTCCAAGTAGAGATAAATAAGCTCCTGAACCGCATTCAGGAACAAATGCACCTGGCAACTCCCAAGGTATTCATCGAAACGGGCTCTAAAATCTCTAAGGCCCATATCAACAACGAAGTTTGGGGCGTAATCGAGTACACCGGGACTAAGCCGGATTTCCATGTGCCTAGAACGACCACTGGTGAGGTATTCTCTCATCTAGACCGGTTGTTTGGCCGCGCTTATGAGGTTGCCGGTATTTCCGAGATGGCGGCACAGGCTAAAAAGCCCGCCGGTTTAGATTCCGGGGTAGCTATTCGGGAGTTCTCCGACATCCAATCTGAGCGCTTTATGTTGGTAGCTCAGGGATACGAGAACTTATTTTTGACAGCGGCCCGTCAAATGATTGACATCGCCCGCGACATTGAAGAGCAGGGCAATACTTACGAGGTGATTAGTCATGGGGACAAGTATATTGAGCGGATTAAGTGGAAGGATATCGACCTTGAAGAAGACCAATATGTTATGCAGATTTATCCGACTTCGCTATTATCAAGCACTCCGGCCGCAAAGTTACAAACGATTCAAGAGATGGCGCAAACGGGACTCTTAAACCCCACCGAAGCGCGAGCTCTGCTTGATTATCCAGATTTAGAAGCTGTAAACCAGTTGGCTACTGCATTTATTGACGACGTGGACCTTCTGATTGAGGAAATGATTGAAAAGGGGCGTTATCATCCCCCCGAAACGTTCTCTAATCTTGAATTTGCGATTCAGAGGGTCCAGTCGGCTTATTTACGCGCAAAAATTGACAAAGTTCCGGAAGAGCGCCTGGAATTGCTCCGCCGATACATGGATGACGCAATTCGGGTAATTCAGACCCAACAAATGGCACAACAAGCGACCCAACAAGCGATGGCACCGGAGGGGGCTTCCGCACCGGGTGGTGGGGCTCCTGCGCCGGGGGCTCCGCCGATGGAAGGGGCTCCGCCGGAAGCAGGTCTTGAGCCTGGGGCAATGCCGCCTGCAATAGCTGAACAAATCGCTGGAATGCAATAAACCTTAAATTCACACCACTAGGAGAGAAATATGTCTGAAGCGGAAGTAACTGCGTCTGAAATTGTTGAACACGCCCAAGGGGGGGAAAATGAAGTTCAACCTGAAGTTTCTGAGCCGGGTAATGGGGCGGCGGAAGTCCAAGAGCCGCCTTCAAATGGAAGTGAAGTGGTGGAATCGGGTGAGTCACAAGCTGAACGGGCTGCGTTTGCTCGACAGTTTGCAAACCTCGCTAGACAAGAAAGACGGTTCCGAGAAGAAAAGCAAGAATTCAAAGGGGTAAAAAAGAAAGCGACTGAGTTGGAAGGCCTGCAAGATATGGCCAAATCCGACCCTATGCAGTTCTTGGAGAAGTTCGGAATCTCCTATGATGCCCTAACTCGGCGGGTAATTAACGATGGAAATGTTGCAATTGAAGACGTGGTTGCCCAACAGGCCAAAGAAATCGAAGCATTAAAAGAATTAAATCGAAAACAGAGCGAAGAGCGAGAAAATAGGTCGAAGAAAAGGGAATACGAACAGACTTATAACGGGTTTATTGACAAAATCAAAGAATTCGTTGAAAATGATAATCAATACGAGATGATTAAGGCTCACGATGCCTACCATACCGTTTACGAGGTCATGCAAGAGCAATTTGCTCACGATGGCACCGTGCTTGAATACGACCAAGCGGCCAATATGGTGGAACGGTATTATGAGGATGAAGCCGAACGCTATTTTAAGAGTAGCAAGCTGAGAGACCGTTATAAGGGACACTGGCAACCTGAGCCAGAAACAGCGCAAGACGTTAAGCCTAGCCAGCCAGCAGTTAAATCAAGGCCAAAAACACTTTCAAATCAATTAACGTCGCAGACGCCTGCGCGTGACAATGAACTTCCGTCTAGGGAAGAGTCACTTGAGAGGGCGGCTGCTATTATGCGCGGCGAGATTTAAACTTGTAGTTTTCTCGCCCTTATAGCGAGGAAATTATGGCCTTAACTACTGCGGTTACTGAAGCTCTTAAAGAACATTACAAACCCCAACGAATCAAAGAGATGGTTTACAAGAATAACCCTCTCCTTGCTCTAATTCCCAAATATACGAAATTCGGCGGCGAGAATATGCCAATGCCGATTATCACCACCGGACCACAACGGCGGTCGGCTACGTTTGCCACTGGGCAAGCTAACACCTCAACCTCTAGTCTGAAGCAGTTCCTCTTAACTCGCGTTAGTGATTATTCCTTTGCGTCAATCTCGCATGAGGCAATCAAGGCGAGCCAGGGCAACGCTGATGCATTTATCCGATATGCCACCATGGAAATCGACGGGGCTATTCATAGCCTTAAGCGTTCTTTGGCTGTTGGTCTATACCGTGATGGTTCTGGCTCCATTGGCCAGTCTGAAGATAACCCAGATGGTAGTTATGCAAATCTGACGCTCATCGATGAAGAGGATGTATCCAATTTTGAAGTTGGGATGGAAATTGCTTTCTACGATAACGACGGAACTGGTAACGGCCCAGGTACAGCCAGAAGCGCAACCCGCGTAATTAGTGCGATTGACCGATCTGCTACTCTTAAGTCGTTAACTTTTTCATCAAACATCCCCGTGGACGTTGCTTACCAAGACCACCTTGTTCAGGCGGGCGATTTGGATGCAAAGATTAGCGGCCTAGAAGCTTGGTGTCCTGCATCGGCTCCGGGCGCGACATCTTTCTTTGGTGTTGATCGTACAACGGACACTAGCCGCTTAGGTGGCAATCGTTCTGATGGTAGCGCAAAGCCAATTGAAGAGGCGTTGATTGACGGCTTGAGTTTGGCAGCGCGTAACGGTGGGGCTCCAAGTCATATTTTTGTGGATTATGCTACCTATGCAAATCTTGAAAAGGCCCTTGGGTCCAAGGTCCAGTATGACAAGCTAAAGGCTTCCGATGCCAATGTTGGTTTTACGTCTTTGAAGATTCACGGCCCCGCTGGAACGGTTGACGTTATTCCTGACATTAACTGCCAGCCAAATGTTGCTTGGGCGCTTCAACTAGATACTTGGTCCTTGAATAGCTTGGGTGAAGCCCCGCAAATTCTTGACCTTGATGGAAACAACATGCTTCGAGAAGCTTCTGCTGATGCTTACGAGGTTCGCATGGGTTTTTACGGAAACTGTGCCACTGTTGCTCCTGGTTGGAATTGCCGAATTGCCTTGGCTTAAACCTTAATTAGGAAAGGAGCCTAGATATGGCGAATAGAGATTTTAAGGATGTGCAAGCGCTCCAGCGTGAAGTGAAGTGCATTACTGGCTCATTTTTATTTAGTGATGATGGAACTAGCACACTCTCAAATGCGTTGGGTGTGACAAGCACTAATACAATGGCCGCCGGTTTAGTAACTTTGACGTTGGACGATAAGTATTCATCGTTCTTGGGGTGTCAGGTGACTTATGGCGATGCTGCCCATGCAGCGGCGAAAGTTCCGGCAGTGTGCCTTAGTTCAGAAACCGTTAACACTACCAAGACCGTTATTTTGCAGTTCACAAATACGGATGATGGCGAGCTTTGTGCCAATGCAGATGTAGACGCCGATACTGTCTACTTTATGATTTGGGTCAAAAACAGCGGCGTAAAATAGGAGTTAAGCCATGCCTAAAAAAAAGGGGCTTGCTCTTATGATATTGTCCGGGGGTAAGAAAAAACCCAAGGACGATAAAGATGATAAAAAGGCTCTTCTAGCAGCCTGTGGAACTTTTGCTAGTTCGATGGGCTTGAAGCTTTCTTCTAAAGAG
>Ga0080013_1004031_pt1 | contig 14784 bp, 13 predicted proteins | sample ETNvirenome_6_85_FD_69236 | JGI IMG/M metagenome (GOLD analysis project Ga0080013, IMG submission 69236) | Marine viral communities from the Pacific Ocean - ETNP_6_85 (SPADES assembly) (version 2) | ecosystem: Environmental > Aquatic > Marine > Oceanic | place: Pacific Ocean | collected 2013-06-19
AGTATCTAATAAATCATCTGCCATTTCTAATTCACCTTTACTACCGGAAGTTGGAATTTTACCAACTCGACCCATAGTTTCTATTTCTTTCAAAAGTTTTTTATTCTCTAGAAGACTCCTTCTTCTATCCATGACACGTTTTCGCAATACTGCTGGTAAATTTCTAATAGCTTTTTCTGTTTCATGTTTACTTTCTAAAGCTTTTAGACCTGCCTTCCCTCTAAGAACTCTCATTGCATCCCTTCTTTTTATACCAGCTTTTTGAAGTTCATTTAATCTATTACTAAATGCTTCACCCTTTTTCTCTGGACTGGCAAGGATCATTGCACCAAAAGATTCAAGTGCATCAGCTAGAAATTCATTCTTTGATTCTGGATATATATTTTCTACTAAATCCATATATGCTTTATTTTGCTCTGCAACTCTAGCTCTAGTATCTTTAGGTTCTTCTAAGCCATAGGAGAGATCACCCGCTTTAAGATCTCTCTTTAATTGCTCCTGGATTCCTCTTAAACTTCCAAGATCAGGTGTAGTAACTACTTCTTTTTCTTCTTCTACTATAGTAGTAGGTATCTCCTCTGGTATTGGTGTTCCTATCCCACCAGAAGTTTGTCTACGAACTACAGGAAGGTCTGACAAACCTCCTACTTTACCACCACCTTTGTTAAAAAACCCACCTTTCAAAGCAGCACTTCCCAAAGTTACACCAGCACCTAACAATGTTTGTCCTAGAGAAGGTTGATGAGGTGCGGGCGCTTTTGTAGTAGTTTGAGGCATTGCTGCATAAGGACTACCATATACCATCCCTGCATAATCTGAAAGAATTTTTTGAGGATACTGCTGTTCGTCTAAGAATCTACTGTAAGCCTCATCTAAAACATTTTGAGCTTGTTTCTGTTTTTTCTCTCCAACTGTTTGTAAAGCTCCTAATTCTGTCATTCCAGTTTGTAATATTTCTGGGGCTGTTTTAGCAATATCTGCCGCCATCTGTCTTTCTCTAGCTTTCTGTTGTGCAAAGGCTCTTTGAGCATCCATATAAGCACTTTGTAATCCCTTGGCTTCTATATCTCCTAACTGTTGCATTTGAGCCTGTCCTAACTGGCCTGCCTGAATAGCTGCCCTACTACCCAAACCACTCATACCCCCTGCCTGAACAGCCTGTTGCTCAAACCTTGGCATGATATCACGTTCAAATACTTTCTGTGCCTCTCTCTTTTCAATGTCAGTAACCGCTCTTTGGTAAGGAGACATATATTCTTGAGCAGCTTCAGGTGTAAATTTCTCTGAACCAGTTCTATATATATCTAAAGCTTCTTCTAAATAGGGTTGTGTTCCTCCTACAAGTCCAGCAATACCTTCCATAGCCCGTTTCTGGTCTTCTGTAAACGGAGCAAAAACATCCCCAGTATATGGATCATATCCTCTCTCTATAAGCTTATCATATAATGCTGCTTGTTCGTCTAATACTCTTTTTGTATGAGGAGCTATTTCTTCTGGAAGTTTAGAAGTTGTTATTGTTGTTTGAGTTTTTGGTTGAGAATCTCCACCAAACCCAAAAAGATTAGATAACCATCCCATTTTTACACCCTTTCTAACATTGGTTTAAGAGCAGCTAAACCATTAATTTCGTTGGGTTGTTGTTTGTTACCATATGCCTTTTTTCTGACACCCTCAACAACCTCATCCATTATTTCTGCACCTTCATCTGCATTACCATTACCAAGTGCAGCCATTGTATAACTATCAACTACATATTCAGAAGGACTTACAGCCAGTGTTCCCACATCCTTCTTTCCTTCCCTGATAGGCATATAAACATTATCTTCCATTCCATGCCCATCACCAGGAACTCTACCCATGAACTCACCACCTGCTGCCATTCCAATTAATCCCCCATCAGAACGCATAGCCTCTCTAGGATCAAATCCTAAAGCACTTCCACCTATATTTTGAAGATAAGAATCTTGAGGCACAGGTATTTGACTAGTCATTCTTTCTTGTTCATCTAATTCTCTTAATGTTTCTGTACCCTCCAATCCTCGTTGAACTAATTCTTTCATGGATACAAGTGCTACCTCTTGTAATTTATTATATAAAATACTTTTAGAACCACCCATAGGACTAGCTTGAGGAGGAGGCATAGGACCACCTGTAGGAGGTACTGGAGGACCACCTGTAGGTACTGGAGGACCAGTTTGAGGACTACCCATAGGACCAGCAGGTACAGGCACTGGCATACGACGAGCTTGCATCGAAGCAACGTCATCTCTAAGAGTATCAGTCGCTCTTATTTTTTGACCTTTTTGCAGATCTCTTATCGGAATACTAACCATATTTGTATCCTACCTGTCCCAATTGATTCGCCACAAAGTTACTCATATTCTCAAGATAGTCTATATTATTTTTATTGTTATAGTCTAACTTTAATTTTTTAAATTGATCTGGTATCTTTTGCTGCATAGAATACCGACTTTCATCAATCATCACTCCCCTATTTAAATTATTGAAATAAGTAGTATTATTAACCAGATCAAAATGTTCACCAATTTTAGCCATTAATTTAAATTCTGCCAAGATGTTTCTGAACCCAAACTTACATATCCTTTAAACTTTCCTGAACTCGCAGAGTAAGCTATGTCTCCCTTGCGAGGTCTTTTAATACTTGTCACTGTTACTACCGTATAAATATTGGTTGATGGTTTATTTTGATTTTGCTGTTCTCTGGAATCTAACTCTCTAACTAAAACTGATCCCCATCTTTGTATCTCTGTATAAACCGAATCAATATCTATGTTCCTTAAAAACTCTGGCAAAGCAGGATATCTTGCCATTACCTTCCCCCATCTCCCTGTAAAGCCAGCCGGATAGACCCCCACTTCCAACTAGCACCTTGAGAATTACAAGATACCCTTATCTTTGCTTGCCTTCCTCTAGCTCTAAAATCAACTTTCTTGGTAGTACCAGTTATATCAAACTCTTTGGTTGTTGATTCTGTACTTTCAGGGAACTGCTTTGTTACAACATGAAGTTTAATTTTACCTTGACTTAAATCAAAGTCAGGTATAATCCTGTTCATAAACATAATAGCATTACCATCTTCAACATCAAAGTCAGCAGACTCTACAAAAGATACTAGTGTAGAACCATCTCCAGTAAAGACATCTGCTGGTTCATTATTATAAAGATAGTTCCCAGTTACTGTTGGTGTTATATCTTCTGTTGCTGCACCTGTTGTTATAGTATTACCAAAAACTTCTCTATCCTTAAAGGTAGTGTAGAAGGTATCCCCATATACCCAGTACTTCTCTTCAGGAGAGAAGATAACATAACTATCACAGTCTGTTGCACTATCAGAAACATATAACCATATAATTTCCTTAAACTCTGTATTAATTCCTGTATAAACTTTATCATAGTAAGTTGTATTTAATCTATCAAAAACATATCTACGAACTGTACAATCAAGAACCTGTACCTGTCCTGTAAAAGCATAGAAGTTATCATATCCCATCCAATATGTCACACCATTATAATCAATAGCTGCATGAGGACCAACTAAACCACAGTTCGTTCCTGCCTGATCAAAGTGAAATGTAAAAGGAGGTCCAGCAAAAGCCATTAACCAAAGAGCATTATCAGTCCATATATTAATAGCATTCTTTGATCGCTGCGCTCCTACAATTCTTGTACCATCAGTTAAAACCACTTCACCAGATGTTGAACTCACAGAAGGAACCCAGTTAGAACGATCATCCTGATCAGACCATCGTACCAGCATAGGATTAAATGCTCCACTCACCGTGGCAGAAGCCTCATACTGATTTGCTCCAAGAGCTACCAAATGCCGGTCATTAGGTGATACAATAATACTAAGAACACTGACAGGAGAAGTTGTTACACTTGTAGCCCTGATTGGAGAAGTAGATGCAGCCGTATTAAAATAGAATATATTACTTCCTCTTCGATTTAAAACAATATCTGTTCCCCAGTTATCCAAAGACCATTGAGCAATATCTAAAGCAAGGTCTGTAGCATCTGCTGAAGCCGGTACGTCCCAAGCTCTACCTGATCCCCCTCCATCTGTTTGTTTATAAATCAAGGCAGTCATGTTTATATTACTTGTTACATCCCCACTTGCACTGGCATTAACTGCTGCACTTACAATTATCTGTGTACTGGCAACAGAGACAACTGTAAACTCTGGTCCTCCTGTTTTTACATCATAAATAAATGTTGCGCTTCCTCCAGTTTGTGTAGAAGTTGCAGCAGCAGCATCAGTAACTGATATAGTAAAAGAATTAGCATCTATAACTGATGTAATTGGAAAGGTCTTTCCACTTAAAACTATATTACCACCAATAGTCGCTCCTACAGTTGCAAATGTAACAAGATCATTTGTACTTTTACCATGACTATTATTTGAACAACATACTCTTGTATCTCCTACTGTTGTTCCAAAAACATTAGATAATGTTACAGGAGCAGTTTTAGTAAATTCTTTTGTTAAATTAATATTTCCTCCAATTGTAGCAGCAACAGATTGATATTTTGTTAAACTAACACAAACAGAAGCAGGTACAAAAACAATAGAATCATTAGCCACAGCCCCATGAGCAGCATCACAAGAAACAGTAACCAGAGCATTCCCACTTGTTGCCGTTATCTTTGAAAGACCTACAGAAGTAGGATCAGCAGCATTATAAGGTGCTGCACCAAAACCCACTCCTTGCGTAGCAACTGAAGTACCAGTGGCAATATAGTAATTAAAGGAAGCTGCACCAGATGTTGAAGAAGTTGCAGCGGCAGTATTAGTTACTGATATAGTATAGGAATTACTATCTATAATGGATGTAACAGCATAGACATTATTATTTAAAACAATGTTTGATCCTATTGTTGTACCGGCAGAAGTAAATAAAACATAATCACCAACTGCTCTTCCATGAGAACCATCTGAACAACAAACTCTTGTTGATCCTACAGTTGTACCAAAGCAACTTGTTATGGTTACAATAGTTGTAATGGGAGTAATATCTGTTAATCTGTCTTGATCATGTACATAGACTTTATCTGGTGTTGCAAAGATAGCACGTTTCTTATTATCCACGCCCTTCCAGGCAAGAAGATCTCTGGCTGAACCATCAAAGGCAGTAGATACTTTGGTAGTATATCCTCGCATATTCTCTGGACGGCCAGCACGAAACCTGACACGATTACCATCGTACCATTTTCCTTCTTCAGCATACTGAGTTGTCTCTCTGTTAAACCCTTGCTGAAGATCAATCTTTGCTAGTTTAGCTGTCATTATTTATGATCTCTTAAAGTCTTTTAACATTACAGCATCAACGACTGAACCACTTCTTGCACTATAAACCATCAGATCTACTGCTCCAGAAGTTGAGGTAGCAGATGGTACTGACCCACTTGGAAATTTATAAACCGCATTAAAACTTATTGTTCTACCACCAGTACCATCTTGAATAAAATATATTTCTCCTGTCTGTCCTGCTGTTGCATTTGTAGGTGCTTCAAGAGTTCTATTTCCACCCAGAGTTACAAGAAAATTATTTCCCAGAGCAAAATTAATTGTAATAGAAGCAGCATCAGTTAAAGTTGTTATAGCATTATACGCTCTGGCATTTGTACCTACTACAATTCCTCCTGGTGTAGAAGCAGAAGCACCTACAAAATGTTTATCAGCTATGATAGTACTTGATACAGAAGCTCTTACATATCTAAGATCGGCTAGAGATGTATCAGGAACATTTGTAGTACATACACCTACATCCCTATTAACAATATCCGTAAAGCCAAGACCAGTAGCATTAAGTGTCATGACAGTTGCACCATCAGTAAAGTAGACACCATGAGATCCAGCAGGAATTGTTACTCCAGTATTTCCAGTAACCCTTAACATAAAGGTTCCTGAAGATGCAGAAGTAGAAATAGAACTTCTTACTATATAGGCTTTAGGAACATTAGGAATAACAGCAAAAATAGATGTATGGCTCTCTCCCACACTTCCTGTAAAATGAATCATGGAAGAACGAGACTGATCTCCACTCCCTTGATTTTCAGTAAGAGCTACGGTAGCCGAACTCCCAACAGATACGGTTACATATCCTGCCACAGCATTATCAACAAGACTTAGAACACCATTCAATACCTCTCCCCAAGTATTGGGATTATCTCCATCTCCTTGTTTGGTAAATCTAAGACTTGATGTATAAGTACTAGCCATTATTTTACTCCAAAATTAATAGGGTTAATATTTTTATTATTATGATCTTCTATTTGTCCATATTGCCCACCAAAATGAATACAAGATAATTTATTTTGATTTTCTACAACAAGAACATATTCCTGATTTTTACTTATAAAAAGTTTTAATATATGATGCTCATCAATATAACCAGTAAATTTTAAATCTTCTTTAGGAAACGAATTATGAAAATCTTTAGTCATTCCACAATAAATAGTAGTAGCTGTATGAAATTGTGTTATTGCTAACTCTTTCATAATATTTTGAGAAAATCCAGAAGTAGGAATTAATAAAATAAATAAACCTAAAATAATTTTTTTCATGTTATCTAATCTTCCAATTCAGGCCAGTCATATAGAATACCACTTTTCTTGCCGTCTTTGTCATGCGTTACCCAAAGCTTTGCTATATCATCAACACTAGATGCTGCATCAATAGCATTCTCCATTTCAGTAGCTTTAACTCTAATAGCATCCCTCCATGTTTTAATATTTGTAGAAACTTCTTTACCTGTATCAGCTTTTCTAATAATAACCCAATCTGTTTGAGTAAGTAATGATCCCTGTTGTTTTTTTACTTCGTTCTTTAAAGTAGATTTAAGACCAAGAACTTTACCTGAATCATTTAATTCTTTAGCTTTAGAATTAATAGTACCATCTTTATTCATAGACCAATTATATAACCTAGAATCAGGTGGAGTTTCAGGAATTATCTCTATGATACCCATACTGGCTTTATAATCAGCAGACCAGATATTCCAATTACCCGGATGTAATACTCCGTTATCATCCCTCCAAGATTTTCCTGGTCGTATGGTTTTACTTTTATATTTCCACATATCTCAGTTCTCCATCATCTTGCTGTAGCTGGTGCCACACCACCACCAAATGTTTCACCATGCCCACCAAATGGATTCTCAGCCCATGCTGCATAAATATAAGTTTCGGATACATTGGGATCTGTCTCACTGCCAATCCGCAGCTTAAAACCATTTGACAGAAGATCAATTTCATCGGCTGTGTTTTCATCATCTACTGTATCCATATAAAGAGAATCATTATCAACATTATAGCCCTCTCTTTCTGAATCATAACAAAACCAATTTGATGTACTATCAATACTCTTACATATTACAAGAGCAGGTTTGAAATCTGTTATTACTACAGTACCATTCGTTGATCCATTACCTTCATACTTTCCAAAAGAACTGAAACCTGCAACTTCTGCGAATGAATAACAGACATAAGTACCAGAAGCCACTCCACTAGCTGCATCACCAATTACAAAATTTGTTGATGATTGTGTTCCCCAAACAGAAGATATCGAAGCTTCACCAGCATTAGTATCTAGAACTAGGTAATTACCCGTCTTTGAAGTTAAGCTCTGATGATAGACCCACCATGCAGTTGCTGCATCAGTTTCTTTGAGCAATGCAAATACGGGGACCGCACTCATACCATGAGCTATGGTTGTTTCTGAGCCTTGTGTATGGCTCACACTTGCATTGATCCCCATCCCTGGAGTTGAACCTTCCTGAAAATGGTAATCAATAAATTTTTCTGTATTATCATTATAACCACCAGCACCAGTTCCAATTGTGTAACCATCCGTTGCACTAAATGCTGTTACACCATTGCTATCTGTACTCTGTGCATTAGTAGAATCAGTATTAATCTCATAGGTAGCTCCTCTAACACTATCAACTACCTTCCATTCATCGGCCTGATCCCTATTCTTTATAATAATTAGATCTGTTCCAAACTGGCTATTACCTGTCTGAGTAACGGCACTAGAAAATGTTAAAGCAACATCATTGCTCAAGGACTGGGCAGAACTTAAAACAAGATTATTTTGATCTGATAGAGATGCAACAGTTACACTTCCACTAATCCCTGTCCCTGTAACATACATTCCTGCTACAATTGTTCCTGAATTACCATCTACAACTAAAGTTGTTGTACTACTTGTTGCCCCATTTACATTAGCAGTTGCTCCTGCACCATCACCAGTACGAGTATTAGGTTGGAAATGAGAAGAAGGATCAGCAATCGTCGGCACTGGCATATTAGTAGTACACAGAGCCACCGAATTGTCTGGAGGCGTACCCGTAAAGCCTAACTGCCCATAGTTTATTGTCACGACATCGCTAGGGTCATTGCCGTGCATGAAGACCCTGACACCTCCCGCCGTGAAAACTGAGGCAAAAGGCGTACTGGTTATCGAACCTTGAGTCTGCATAGAGCCGTCTACAAATTTATAAAATGTAATAACATCATCATCAACATCAACGTGGCAACCGATACAATCCCCTTGAGCAAAAGTAGCACCATAGCTACTACTACTACCATTAATATTTTTGTCTCCATCAGATTCATATTGGATATAATTTCCTGCTTGATCACGCAGACCTAGAAATAAAATACTACTACCTCGTACTGTCACAGTGAACTCTAACCAATATTCCCCACTGTCGGGAAAAATCACGTTAGTATCTTGCGGAGCATTCCCACTTCCAACTGGGCCACACTCCAAATTACCGTTATGGAATTGACAATTCGCACCGCCTGGATAAATCGGACTCCATGTTGGAAAATTATTGGTTGGCGTATCAGTGACCTGATCATTCGCAGCTAATCCAGCGGAATCAGTAAAATCATTGTTCTTTCCAGAGACATCGTTACCAGCGCCGTTGCCGGTATCGGGAGCTACTGCGAAGTCCAACCAAAACCCGTTATCCCCAAAAGTCTCTGAAGAAACATCCTTGGGTCGCCAAACCCCGTTGCTATCAAATTCTGCGCTGTAAGGTGTTGAACTACTGTTACCATCACAATATATAAAGTTGGAAATGTACCCATCATAATACGATGCGGGGGTATTGTTTGATCCTATATTAAAATTTGTAGCAGTTCCTAAACCCATAGCTTGGTCTTGATCAGGATAAGTCGGTTCAGAATCAAAATCCGTTACTGCAACACCATTTATTAATAATCCCATAGAACTGGCACTTGGGGTTGATGGTGTAGTATCCAGATGTAGCGTAAGATGATACCAAGCATTAGGGTCTCTAAAAACCTGAGCAGTATGTAGTCTGAATAGGTAGCTACTTGTAAAATAGAAAATATTTAATTTATCATTTGCATCAAACGCTATCTGAAATGAATTGCTTTCGACTGAAAATATATATCTTTCTGTCGCCAAAAGACCCCGCTTAAACCAGAACTCAATCTGTGAAATTTTATCACTTGTTCCTGCACCAGAATAGGTCTTGGATAAGGTAGCACTGTCCGCATCATTAAATCGGCATGAATAATCAACTTCATAGCCCCCTGCTGATATTGACGCTGCTCCCAGTAATAAATTATTACTAAACATTAACTATATTCCTGTGATAAGATTGCTTGTATATTTTCACCTGTATTATCGCTAGAAATAGAAGCAATAATATAATCTAATCTATCTACGGCTCCACTAGAAGTTGAGAAGGTAGGATCAGTACCAGCAGGAAACTTCCAACAAGCATTCCAAGATAGTGTTCCACTACCTCCTGATTGTACAAAGAAGATACTTCCTGTTTGTCCTACCCTACAATTAGTAGGTCTTGCCATTGTATGGGCTGCTGTAACTGTAGTTAAATAGTTTTGACCAGAACCAAAATTAAGAGAAACAGAAGTAACACCATTAATTGCTGTAGTATGTACAGAAGCTGCCGCTGATTCTACTAAACTAAACTGACCTTTAACATGGAGATCACTACTAACAGAAACAGAACTTAAACAAATGAGAGGTTTATGTGCTGTAATATCTGTATCACCACCATCTAAAATATCAGTCCCATCTTCTTCTGCGAAAGTAAATATTGGTTGCCCGTCTTCATCATCTAATTTCAAAACTACATTACTAGCATTACCATCTACACAAAATTCTAATGATCCATCAGTACTAGTCTTTATTAAATTACCTTGACCATTAGATGCATAAATATAAAGTAAACCACCTTGAGTACCAGCAGCACCAGTATGCGAACCACCTACAACAAGTCTATTACCTATCCAACCATCATCAACAACATATAAATCAGTACCAGCAGCAAGATAACCAGATACTGATATTCTATTATCACCTGTTATTGCCCCAACAATAGTAACTGTACCACTTATCTTAACATTACCTCCTATTGTAACATTACCAGATACAGATACATCATCTTTAAACGTACCTGCTCCTACTACTGTAACTGTAGAAGCAAAGTTAGCAGCACCTCCTACACTTAATGTAGAAGCAAGACTAACAGCACCTGCTACTGTAACAGTACCTCCAAGGTTAACATTTCCTGATACAGAGACATCGTCCTTAAATGTACCTATTCCTACTACAGTAACAGTACTTCCAAGTTGTGTTGCACCTGCTACTGTAACTGTACTAAGAAGATTAGTGGCACCACCTACACTTAGAGTAGATGCAAGGCTAACGGCTCCAGCTACTGTAACTGTACCTCCAACACCTAGATTAGCAGTAAGAGTAGTATTACCAACAATAGTAACTGTACCACCTACATAAAGGTTTCCACCTATTGTTGCATTATTAACAGATATATTTCCTGTAATATTTGCAGGAACATTAGAAAGATTAGATCCATCACCATAAAATGCTGAAGCACATACTTTAGCATTAGCAGCTTGTACATTAGCTCCAGCAATAGTTACTGTACCACCTATAGATACATTACCAGCAGCATCAATATTACCACTTACTGAAACACTATCCTCAAAGATAGCTTTTCCTGCTACTGTAACAGTACTTCCTAAATGAGTAGCACCACCCACACTCAATGTAGAAGCAAGACTAACGGCTCCTGCTACAGTAACAGTACCACCAATATTAACATTTCCAGATACAGAGACATCATCTTTAAATGTAGCAGCACCTACTGCTGTAACTGTGCTTCCAAGTTGTGTAGCTCCTGCTACAGTAACAGTACTAAGAAGATTAGTAGCTCCTCCTACACTTAAAGTAGAAGCAAGGCTAACTGCACCCGCTACTGTGACAGTACCACTAAGATTAACATTACCGGATACAGAAACATCGTCTTTAAATGTAGCAGCACCTACAACATTTAAAGGTCCACTTACTGAAACACTTCCTCCTACATTAATATATCCTGATACTGAAATATTAGTAGCAATACCTAATTCTGCTTCTACATTAGTAAGATTAGAACCATCTCCATAAAAATAAGAAGCTGTTACATTCCCATTAACATTGACATTTGCACTAACAGAAACATTATCATTAAATATAGCTGTTCCACCAACAGAAACATTTCCTAATACATCTAAATTTTTACTCACAGAAACATCGTTATTAAAGTCTGTCTTTGCCCTGAAAGTACCAGTACCTGTAACGAAAAGAGTACCACCTATAGATACATTTTCACTAGCATTAATTGATCCAGTTACAGATAAACCACTTTTAAATACACCAGTACCAGAAACAGAAAGAGTAGATTTAAGATGGGTTGCTCCAGTAATCGTTACAGTACCACCCACTGAAATATTTCCTGCTGTATCAATATTACCACTAACAGAAGCGGCTCCTTTAATAACAACATTACCACCAAAATTACCTGTATTTGCTACAGTAATAGAACTAACAGAAATATCACCACCAACAGAAGCAGTAATACCAGTTAAATTAGAACCATCTCCATAAAAAGCAGAAGCACATACTTTCTCATTAACAAGTAAACTTCCACTAACCGAAGCATTTCCTGTAATACTAATATTACCAGAAACAACAATTTTTCCAGTTCCTATATTTAATGCACTGGCAGTACCATCTCCTGATTGAACATTAGTAATAGATGCTTTTACTCCGGTATTTGTAGTACTGGAATTAACTTGTAAAAGCTGCTTATATGTTCCTGATATAAGTTTTCCTGTTAAATCTGTCATATTGAATCCCAACTTCTATTAGCATCATCATATTGTGTTGTATGTCTTGTTTCTTCTAAGGTTGTAGGATTAACCGTTATCCAAGTAGCATTTTCATTCCATAGGATTCCTCTTCCACCATCATCCGGCCTTGGATTTCTAATGGCAGGATCATCTTTTACATTCGGTACTTTGTTCTGAGGACTATTTTTTAAATCATATTGACCTTCAAAATCTTGTGGACATACTAACAATCCATAACTATTAAGTCTCATTACTCTGTGTGGATACACAAAACCACAAGTATCACACATAGCTAATGCATTTTTTTGAGTTGCCATAAGATATGAAATCTCCTAAGTATAAAACGTCAGTCTTGGTAAGAGATAAAGACTCGCTCTTTCTCTATCTTCTTCCATTGCTCTGGTAAGAGTTTCTTCATAGTTTGCTTTTAACATTGCAATCCTGGTATCAGCAACTCCAGGTCTTTTCATTGCCATATAATAAGACAAGCCACAGGTAAGAGGAGGTAAGAATCTCTTAGGTAGATCTGCATTTTGTATGGCAGACTTATTAACATCTTGCAGTTCAGTTACTGTTTCAATTTTAATTACATCCGTAGAGTTTTCTGGTATAGGCCAAAGCGACATTACTGGATTATCTCTTCCTCTACGAATACTATATTGACTAGGCTTTCCAGTTTGAGTCTTGGCAGGTATAATTAAATACTCTTCTGGAGTAATACGAGTTAACTTAATATCTGTATTATCTCTACTAATTACAACTTCTAAAGCATTAATAACATTACTACTCAAATCATATGCGGTAGTAGAAGCAACAACTGTTACCAGAGTTGTGCTTGTAGTCCAGAGAAGAATACCTCTATTCTGCCAGTCCTTCAACATAAGATTAATTGAACGGCGTCCAGAAGCTGGCTCATGACCAAGCGTATCCTCACCACCAATCATTTCGGTAGCTTCTTGAATTACCTCATCTATATCCAGATTAAAATTATATGTACCTGATACAGCCATTTATGTACCAATTTCTTTTATACTTTTAGAAGCTTTCTCTATATAAGAAGAAAACATATTACAAAGAATAAATGGAAACACTCCATGTATTAGTAATCCTATCATGACCAATATCCCTTTGATACTTTCAAACCATGTAAATTTGAAATGTTTTAGATAAGATAACTTTACATCTTTTAAATGTTTTAAGTCAATCATATAACACTCCTTTTATTAATCATATGAAGAAGCAACAAGAGCAGAACCAGAACTTCTATTGATCTTACCCTTACCTTTCTTACTACCCCACTTACCATAAGACTCATCCCTACTAGCCTTAAGTTTCTTTTTAGTACGCTTCTTCTTTACCCTCATGGCAATAGATTCATCTTTACGAGCTTTGTAACCTTGCTTCTTCTTACCTACTTTACCACCTTTTTTCTTACCTACCTTACCACCTTTTTTATAAGATGCTTCTAACATTTCTCTTTCCCAAGGTTCTAATGTTTCTTCATAAGGTGTACTATCTACCTTTACATTTCCAAACGGAGTTTCATATTCTCTCTTACCAGCAGACCAATCCGTTGGTCCACTTATTTGTTTAAATCCAAATGTAGATTTCTTTGGTTTATTTACTGGTACTAAACCTTTTTGTCCTGCTACATATTCTTTTTCAGAAATAACTCTTGCTGGTTTCTTTGGTTTCTTTACTGGTACTAAACCTTTTTGTCCTGCCACAAAGTCTTTTTCAGAAATAACTCTTGCTGCCTTCCTTGTTGGGCTAGGCTGTGTCCTTCTACCACCACTAGGCATAGCATGGGGTATTCCTGTTCCAGCAGTATCTTTTATTGTAGGTCTAGCAACCTTTCTTGGAGTAGGAGCAGTAGCAGGTCTAGCTTGAAATCGTTTTGGTTCTTTAATTTTAGGTCTAGCAACCTTTTTTGGAGGAGGAGCTTTTTTACGACTAGTTAAAATATTAAAGGCTCTGTCTGCTCCAGACTCTACCAAACCACGTTGTGGCTGTGCTAACCCTTCTATATCAACCTTAGACCTTTCCTTTTTATCCCGTCTTGCCAAAGCAGCTTGATATCTAGGATCATTAATAGCTCTCCCTCCACGATTAGAAGGTGGAGCAGGTCTTGGAGGAGCTTTTTTTGAAGAATCTTTTTTAGAAACAACCTTTTTTGAAGGAGCTTTTTTAGTTGTCTTTACTTCTTTTAATTTTTCTCCAGGTTTTTTAGTTTTTAAAACAGATGGACGCCCAATAGTAATACCATGCAATTCTGCTGCTCTCTTCCTTGCCTCTGCTGCCACATTTGGCTTTGGTTTTATATCTTTACGCTTAGCAGACAGAGGATTTGGCTGTACAGAAGCCTTTAATTTTTTTAATTCTTCCCTAGTCTTTATTGTTTTATCTCTATCTGTCTTAGGATCTTCAAGTATTTTTTGAAGTTCCTTTATTCGTGAATCTAAACGAGAAGAAGTTGGTTTTCTAACAGATTTTATGCCGTTACTCATAATTAATCCCCTTAATACATTTTCCTGGAATAGGTGGCATTACCAAAACCTTTAGTAGCTT
>Ga0080013_1004032_pt1 | contig 14780 bp, 33 predicted proteins | sample ETNvirenome_6_85_FD_69236 | JGI IMG/M metagenome (GOLD analysis project Ga0080013, IMG submission 69236) | Marine viral communities from the Pacific Ocean - ETNP_6_85 (SPADES assembly) (version 2) | ecosystem: Environmental > Aquatic > Marine > Oceanic | place: Pacific Ocean | collected 2013-06-19
ATTTTTAAGATTGAACGCTTTAATTTCATACCAAAATTTTTTTTCTGGATTCACTACTACACCTCATTTAATTGTCAAATCATTTCATAAATAATTGTACAGAAATTCTAGGTATGGTTGGACTTAAAACAGGGTTAACTTTATGAGATATCGGAGCTTTAATAATAACCAAAGAATTACCAACCACAGGAATAAATCCATTAGCAGTATCATCTTTAAATAACAATTCTCCTCCAAATTTAGAGTTCCATCTACGATTTATATAATAAGTTATTCCATGCTCATAACCAGCGTCAGCATGCCAGTTTATACTGGCCCCATCTTTTAAAGAATGATGCATAAATTGATTAATCTTTTCTTTAATAGGACAAAAAGGATTTGTTTGTAATAATATTTTAAATTTTTTTAAAGGCTCATAAGAATCTATTAAATTAGCTTTATCAGGGGGAACCGCTGCTCCACGAAACAACACGTCGTCCCAAATCCCCTCAACACTATTTAATTTAATACGTTTAGATCTAAAAACATCATAATGTATTTGTTTATATGCGGGATAATCCAGGAAATTTTGAATGTAGTATAATTTATTAGGAATTTGATAGACTAATTTCATTTTAAAAAACAATTTATAACATAGCGAGTACCTTTGATCACCGGCTCTGTTCCATGAATCCAAATAGGTTCTGCGGGAAATATCATTGCATCCCCAGTTTTAAATGACTTTTTAATTTCTCCATTAAAAAATCTAAACTCTCCTCCTTCATAATCTTCATTTAAATTTAATGAACAAGAGGCTCTTATACCTTTATCAATATCAGTGTGATCTTTAATAGATTGACCTACCTCATATTTTAAAATTCTAATATTATCTGTGCGTTTTATATATCTATCTTCATAAGTAGGGCAAATTCTCTTGGTACGTAGGTGATTAACATAATTAGTTATCATAATATTTAGATAATGTTGGGCAGCCTTATAGGCTTGGTGAATATCTTTATTAGAATGATCTAGACGGGAAAGATTAAGACACGTAAAATTATCTTCTTTAATCTCGTTATCAGGGAATTTATAACTCTCTTCTTTTCCTAAATATTCTGGATATTTTTCCACTATACCAATAAAAAAATCACATACCTTTTTTGGTATGAGACCATCAATGGAGTAAATAAGATCTGTAATCTTATGATCATAAGTCATAGTTTCTTTATAACTTGACCCATTTTCCATTTCTCTTTATCAATTTTTAAAATTAATCTATGAGTCTCACGAGTTCCTATAATCTTATTCTCCATCAAATCAATTCCAACGATGTCATAAAATTCACCATTCGGCAGCACCACTTGAACTCTAGCGTTTCCTGCTACCTCACCTTTTAAAAATTTATCTAATGCTTGTCTTAATAACTTTCCAGTAAACATAAGTTGCAATATAACCTAAGTTGTAGTATATTTCAAGTATGATTAAAAAGGAAAAATGGGACGGACGATCAAGAATTCCCACTAAACAATACAAAGAAAATTACGATAGGATATTTAAAAATGGGACTACCAAAGAAGCTGACCGATCAGCAGATGAGGTTTGCCTACGAACTGATAACGAACGAAGGCAGAAAGACAGCGACTGAGTGTGCAATCGATGCAGGGTTTAGCAAAGACTCTGCTAGACAATACGCCAGCAAATTACAGAATCCAAAACTCTACCCGCTTGTAGTTAAATACATTGGAGAGCTTAGAGAAGAGTGGCAGAAAAAATATGAAGTTACTTTTGACAGGCATATTTCAGAGTTAGGTAAAATTAGACAAGAAGCTCTTAAGAAGGGAGCTTGGTCAGCCGCGGTTAATGCGGAAGTTGCAAGAGGGAAAGCGGCGGGTTTGTATATTGAACAGAAGATAATACGGACTGGCAAACTCGAAGACCTAACAACAGAAGAACTAGAATCAAGAATGAAAACCATAATAGACGATTACTCCCCAATTCTAGAAGGTATATCAGTTGAAGAACTGAAACAGAAAGTAAAAGACAAACCAGAATTACAAGATCACTGCCCGGTACCAAGTAAAAAGAATTCACACTAAAATTCTCTCGGTTTTAACTATACATCCTACAGGAAATATGTTCCTATCGGAGAATGAAACATCTTTTTCTTCATATGAAGCAAATGTCCAAACAAATTTGGAAGTTCGTTTGTAAATGTATGCATGTGTTGTCATTCTGCTGCATTCGAACTTATCAAATTCTTCTAGTGTCGCATGGCCTGCGTCCCCCGTTATATCGACCCAAGAAATCTTATAAAAATAATAAGTCTTCTTCCCAATCTTGACGTGTCGGTATTTTGATTTCTTATTTCTAAACATAATTATCCATAGGTTTTATATTACCTAAACAGGGTTTTTTCAAAAACCATTTTACGCGCGCGCGTAGGGACTTTGTCACAGCGTGAAGCAGCTTGTAGCAGCATTGTAGCAGATGATTATTCACTAGTACCAACACTTTTAGTCCATTGTCCCATTGTATCAACATTCTCCAACTTTTTTATTTTTATTTTTCTAAAAAAGTATTTCAAGCTACTATGGGTCCTGGTGCCTGATGCTTGATTCTTCCATATTTACCCACTCTTTCTAGCCATTGGTACCTAAAAGCCTTAAATTCATCACCTTCAGCACTATACTTCAAGACTTGGCCACCCTTAACGCTAATTAGAATCACTCCACATTGTATGTTAGTCTTATAAACATAGTTGTGAGCCATTGCATAGGCCGCGCATTGGATGAAGTAGTCATCAATCCATTCTTTCTTCTTAAACTTGTTGCTTTGCTTAAAATCTATTATAGAAGGCTGACCATTATAGATTCCAATGACATCAGAGGCGCCCGCATACAAACCCGGGTAGTATAGAGGCATTTCTAAGCCCCATACCTCTGTCAGAGGCCTAAAATGCCCAGCATCGATGATGTTTTGGGCCATGATGCCTGCTTCTTTACCCAAATCACTTATATCCATATGATTCTCACCCTTAATATATCCTTCTAGAATTCTATGCATAATAGTACCTCTAGCGGCTGCGTCATCACGTACTTGGTCTGCCTTTTTTTCGCCTAATTTCTGCCTCCATTCCGCCAACTTTGCCTCACTCTCAGCAGATCGTGTAGCGCCTAGAATAGTTGTAACCGAAGGCAGCTTTTCACCGTTAATATCATACACTCGACCAGTGGGTAGAGTTTCTCGTTTAATAGGTTGATAATTAAATTTTGACTTTCCGTTCCATATTGGCATGTCTGTACTCCTTTAGGTTGACAATGTTATTTTCTTTTAATTTCTCTCTCGAGTAATGAGCTATTATTTGATTTATTTTTGGTAGTTTAACATGCACATATGGCCAAATTAAGCGGGCGACGTAATAAGCATCTCTGTGGGCACAACGCCAGCGCCATTGTTTCTTCCTTCCTTTTGGAACTTTCCTTTCGCCAGACGATCCGCAGCCAGTAAACTCATGTACCCAGCGAATGATAGACTCATCAGTCATGGCAATCTCCATTCTAATTACCCAGATATTATGTGTGGGTTTTCCTTTTCTATTGTGTCTAACTTGTTTAGTTTGTTTATAGTAAACCGACCCCTCCCCATCAAAGAGTCCTGCCAAGTAAGCTACGTCTGTTTCTCTAAGCATATTTTTTTGCCTCCTACTTCTATTGTTTTAAATCCAAATGTTTCTAGACAATACGCAATAATACTCATGTCATAAGCGTGGATGTCATCAAATATAAATCGAGTGCCTATTCTAGATCTTGGTCCAAAAAAGACAGTTTCTTCCATAACTTTTTCTGTAGTGTGAGGACCATCAAAAAATATTAAATCATAAGTATTAATTATTTTTTTCTTACCATTTTTATAAATTGGAACGCCTCCCCCAAACGCATTAAAATATTCTGTGTCTTCTAATTGAAACAATGTAAAGTTTTCATGATATTTAAACTCACTAAAAAAGTTTTGTTTCATGGAATTAGGATATGTGGGAATCTTTGGAGTACCATCTTCATTCACTAACCGTTTACCTTTAAAGTCTGTCCAAAATGGCATTTGTCCTTTTGCATCAACAACGCCTTGCTTATCCAGATGTTTGTAAAGTAAATCTCCATAAGGATCGATACCAATGTGAAAATGATTTCTATCTTTCAACATCTCCATGATAATATTACTACTGTAACCTTCACGAACACCTATCTCTACAGTAAGATAAAAGTCTTGAGGTCTTAATTCTTTAGTCCATCTAGCTAAAAAATTATATTCGCTGCTGTCTCCTTTAATCATTTTCCCTGAACCTGTCTTTCATTATCTTCTTTAAAATGTCTATACATTTTCATAGACTCATGCATGTGCTCTAAAGCATAGATTGCTTGGTGCTTCCAGTATAAACTTCTGTGTTTATTATTTATATCTCTCATCTTCTCTAGATTTTCTACGGCATTTTCTGTCCATTGATTTTTAAATTTTATTATCTCTTGTTTTAATTCATTGTTAGGTTTTTTATTATTTCTTTTAAGAAGATATATGTTGTATTTCCCTAGATTCATTGCAAGAGGTTTAAATTTACAGATGAGATAAGCTTCCCAATACATTCTCCTTTCCTTATTTTTACATGCTTTTAATGGAATAACTTTATCAATCTCCCAACTATTGTCTTCTCTAACGTGGCGACCTTTTCTAGAGTCGGAAGTTTCTCCAATATATATAATTTTATCTTTACACAATCTTATGTATATAACAGGACTTTTGTCTCCATTGAGTTCGATTACTTTTCTATTTTTTCTCATTCGGCCCCTACGCTTTCCATGCATGTACTCACGTAGCTGGCGGCGCTTTTGTCGCTAGGTTGCCCATCATCGCTGACGTACAGTGGAACGCAATACTGCTGAACTTGGACGCCTACTAACGCACTTATAATTCTTTTTTTCATCTTCTCCCTCTGATAACTTCTAATAAATTTTCTAATTTAGTAATAGTTTCTTTTAATAATTTTATTTCTTCACCCGCTCTCCTGCAGGTTTCCTGCAGGAATTTTTTTTGTCCTTCTAACGCTTCAATTCTTTTGGTCAGATCCAGTCTCCCGCGATGTTCCATTTCCCTCCACTTCTATTTCTCCTTGGTTGTTACATGCTTTACAATCTACCCATGCTTCTTCTCTTGCTTCTTCATAAGGTATACGAAGAAACCCGTTACCTTTACATTTGTCGCAAATTTTCTTCACCATATTTCCTTTCAAAAAATTTATGGGCTTTCATCCTAATGTATCGATGATCAAACCCAGCGTATTCACACACTGTCAGAAAATCTCGATTAGGTTCTAAGAACCATGCTCGTGCAGATTCTGCGTAGTGTCCTTTGGCAATACCATAGTTTTTATTTTTCCAATGTTTCCCAAGCGCATCTTCTAATGCAACAATTAAAACATTGCGCCAGAGATTTCTTACGGGATCTTTTCTTTCACCTATAAGGTTAAGACTTTTTGGAAAGAGATCTGATTTTGCCATTGTATTTCTGTGCTTTCTCTTCAACTAACATTCTTATAACCTGAGCTCTACTTAGAGTGACTCCTGGTGCAAGAATCTTTGCCAACTTATCTATTTTGTCATAACAACGATGATCGACTGCTAGACTTTTGTATTTACTTATATCTGTCATTAGTATATCCTTTCATTTGATATATAAACATATAGGATATTTATATCTTTTTACAAGAGCTGTCAATGGAAAAAATTATTATTTTGATGTGGCTATGTACGGCCACTGCAACCCTTAATTGCAAACAAATTAAAACGGAAAGGGTGTATTTTACTGAGCCTTTTGACTGCCTGGTATATGGATATAGCCAATCGGCACGATTATTAAGGGATTTTGGTAGGGAAGATGTGAATAAATTAAAGCTGACTACTAAATTTCTATGTATTCCGGGGCCGAAGATCACCACCCCTAAAACCTTTAGTTAACAATCCTTTATTGGTTCCACCTCTTGGGATCCCCATAGTCTTTAGCTCGGTGAACCAGATCGTAGGCGTGCTCTGCATTGGGTCCAACTTGATTTACATAATGTAAAAATACTTGTGCCATCCCTTCTCCTTTATACGTACCAGGTCTCCAATGCCACTGATCACAACCGGCGTACAACACCCCATCCCCTTCTTCTAATTCAAAAGAAGTGTCCTCTACTACAATAGGCCACTTGTCATATTTTTTTATACATGCTGTAATTGATATCTCACATGAAGCTCTATCTTTATGTTTCTTTAACTTCCCACCAAATATATAATATCTCCAATATGCATAAGTCGGAAACAATTTTAAATTTGATTCTTTTTCCACAAGAGATAATTTAGTATCTAGTAGACCAGTCATTAGAGGGTCATGATACCATGCGGGCGAAAAGGATTGCCCATCTAATTGATAATCTCTATTCATATCTAATTTGTTATAACAATACTTTTGAAGAATATTTAATTCTTCTTTTGAAAAAAAACCTTTTATTAATTTAAAATCTACTGCAGCCATGCTACTATATTATACCTTGTTCCTTTCGTTATAGGTTTTACAGTATGTGGAAATAAAAAATTACTTGGAAAAAATAACATGGATCCCTTTTCTAACTTACATCTCTTTATTTCTTTTTCTTTTTGATCTGTAAAAACTAAATCCCCTCCCTCGTAATCACTATTTAAATTCATGATAATACTTAACACCCTTGGTGATGTAGTAAAATGATCCGTATGTACTTGATAGTTACCACCGCGTTTATATTTTAATAAATCAATTTGATTTATTTTATTACTCATCATTAGAGGAAATTTATATTTGTAGTGGAAATACAATCTGTTTATTTCTTGTTTCACAAAGTTCCAGTAGAATAAATTGGTGGGTGTTGTAAAATCTAAAGAATATCCTTTTACCCTGCGTATATTTGTATCTAAACCTCCCCTCACTGTAAGATGTTTTGTTGCTTTCTTATCTATTAGAGGGATTATTCTTTCACAAAAAGAAGGATCTATTATATTTTTTAATTCAACAATTGCTTCTGTAATTTCCATTATTCTTTATAAAATATACTTAATGTATATCGTGGTGAGCTTTCTCCTAAAGCTTGAAGATCAGCATGATATGTTGAGTCTCCTTTAAAAAATATAGCTCGGTTGTGTACAAAGCCAACATACCTATCTAATTGATTCTTATCATTATAAAAGCCAGTGCCATTATACAGTAATTCTTTTCCTTTTAAATAACATATAAAATTATATGTGGCAAAGTTATCTAAATGGACTAATACTTTGTTAGTATTGTGTCTTAATCTGAAAGAACTATCTACTACTTTTAACTTTTTCTTAGGAAAAAATTCATCTTTTATTTTTTTAAATACCCATTTGTTATCTTGGCTATTTTCAATCTGATGACCAAACCCATATTTATCCCCCACTGGGTTACTAAGAGGTACAAATTTAATTTTATCCAAGTTTGCGTTTATAATAGCAAATTCTTTTTTAGTAAAAAAAGAATCTACAACAACCAGTTTATTGTTCATGCTTTGTTACTTTCTATCACTGTTAAATATTTTACATTATTTTGTTCTTATTGCAAGATTATAGTCCAGAGGCTATTTTTTCTTACTCCATCTTTTATTTTTCATAGCCCTGTTACAGTCTAAACAACTAACTTTATAGCTACTGTGTTTTTTACAGTGACCAATGTTGTCCCAATAACCTTTGTTTTTCACTGGAGCAGTAATTCCCCAGGAATTGGGAACTGCTTTTGTCTCAGGTGGGCATTTACATTGATTTATGCCAAAAATTTTACAAATAATGTTTTTAAAAAATTTCATCTTCCTCCGTGTTTTAATTGTCTTTTCCTATTTTTATTTAGACTCTTGGTGTGCCTGCCAGGACGTTTCCTAGGCGTTTGTTTGTGATATAAGTTTACACCGAACTGTGCTTTTTTAGCCATTCTTTTTGTTCTTCAGATATTTGCAGGTACCTGATACTTCCATTAACATGTTGTTTAGTGTCATAACCACAATTAGTACATCTATAGAATTCAGAAACAATTGCAACCAATATCGTATGAGCTTTACAATTTTCACACACCCCATGGACAGTATCTATTTTAGAAAAACTAAATCTATCAAATATCTCTTTCTTATTTGACATAACGATCTGTACTGAGCCCAAGTATAGGTTTATATTCTGTTTTACCTGAATCATTTTTAAAAGCTATTAAGTATTCTTTTCTATTTAAATTAATTTCTGGATTATAACTACAGTGAATCCACCCCGAGTTTGGTTCACCTGGTTTGTAATACTCGAGAATCAATTGATCAAACATTAGGTTCTCTTTGATCCAATCACTAACCTTATTATTTTCTTCACCAAAGATTTCAAAATCCGCCGCCTGCCCCTTACAGTGTTGCGATTTGCTTGAGCTACCTATTTTTTGCGACAGAATGGGATCGCGGAATCCCGACGAGATAGTTACTACATCATCGAAGTGATCACGCACCGGTTGAAGGACACGTTCACAAAGTAAGCGGAGATTTTCTGTTTGATCTTCGTTAGGACTATTGTTAAGGCCCATACGTTCTGCTGTCTGAGACTTAGTAAGTTCTGCTAAACTAAAGTTCTTGCTTAATTTCATTTTTATTACCCTTCCTATTATACTTCTTTTTATTTTTAATTACACGCATTTTATATTTAGGATCATTTAGTTCAAGTGCGATGGGATTTTGTTTAGTTCTGGGTCTATTTTTCTTTAGGAAAAAAGCATAAGCTTTCTTGTTCATTATTCAAGGATTAATTTTTTAATAGACTTTTCACCCATGTATATCTCGGTCTCAGCCTTACTCTTAATGCATTTGTAAGTTACATTTGGAGTGTATTGTCTCTCTGCGTGTCTTTTCCCGCGTAAGCATTGGGCCATTCCATCTGGCTGTATTCTGTGTTCCTTAATTTCTGCCCCTATGAACATAAGAAGGGCGACTACTGTCTCGATCAATGTGTACCTCCATTAGTTTTATAATGCATATCTCTATTCGCATCTTTTAATTTTTCTATATCTTCTAAAACTTTATCCATTTGTTTTCTTAAAAATTCTATGTTTACTTTATTTAAAGCCATATTCTCGATATGTTTATTTAACTTATCCGTGGTCTTGTACAAATCCTCAATCATCATGAATTGCTCAGAATCAGCGGGCAATGAGCCTAATTGACCCCGCGGCCATTTGATTCTAAAATCTGTATTCTCAATTAAATCTTTTTCCATTAGTTCTAAGGTAGTTGAAATTTTGTTTTGGGTTTCAATGATACCGAAGTAAGCCCAGGTGCCGATCGCGACCATACAAATTAAACTCGCTACCGTTTTCATCGGCATTTGAACCGCCGCTTCTTCTGAAATTTTAAGTGCCATTAGTTATAACTGTATCCCGTGTTTCCTGATTCAAGTTTCTCGAATAGTTTTTTATGTTGGTCCATGATTTCTTCATCAGAGTCCATCATCTTATCCATTTTATCTTCTAGTTTTTCCACCTGTCTTTCCAGTTTAGAGACTTTGTCTAGCTGTACTGCTTGAGTTGTAGAAAGATCAAACGTACGGGTAAGTGTCCAGCCGGCTAGGGCTAGTAAAATTCCCACTAGTAAAGTCATTAATTTTTCAATCATGTTTCCATCTCCAGGTTTGAGTGATAAATCTTTTTTCGGAAAGTTTATCATTCTTAGAATCTGTATCGGTTGTACCATACTCCATCTTAGTTTCATAGGGGATCATTTGATGACTACATCCCGATAAACCTATAAAAATAAGTATAAATATTATAATAATAATGGCCCACTTCTCCCATTCATTATGAAATAGTTGCATTAGGCATTAATCCTGCTTCTTTTTTTTCTTCTTCTTTCTTTTATTTTTTTTATTATCTGCTTTGATATCTTGCATAGTATTCCACACAGCTTCTTCCATGTCTTTTTCAATGTGTGTAATTTTTTCTTTAACCAAGACCATATCTTGAGAGAGCGAAAAGGTTCTCGAAAGGGTCCAGCCTCCGAGAGCAATGAGAACAGCAAGTAGTGCGGTGATGATTTTGTCATTCATTATTGGCAACTTTCACATTCACCGGTGTCATCTATTACAAGACCACCATTATTTTCAAAACTTTGATCTTCCGCTCTACCATTACACTCACAGTTTTTACACTCGCCACTTTCAGCGTTTGTACAATGACACATTTTATTACATTTTTTACAGAATCGCTCAGTCATCTTTTCCCTTGGGTAAACAACTACCTAACCAGTCAAAAAACTTTTTAAATGGCCAACAAATAATTTTACCAATAAATTTTATTATTTTTTTCATAGGGCATAACCAATTAGAATAATAAAATTCCTACGGCCAAGCCTATAGCTGCTGCAATAATACAATGGTTATGATCTAACCAGATTTTTTGACAGAATAGTTTCATTTTTTCCATATATACTCCTATTTAATTTGGCCCCAACTAGGACCTGATTCATAATCTACTTTATTTGGTACCTGCAGTTTAACTGCCGATTCCATAATTTCAATTATTTCCTCTGCTTTTTTATCAGATTCTACAGAAATATCTACCTCATCGTGAATCTGAATGTGTGGTATTATACCATTTTCATAGAGTGCTACCATACTTTTTTTAGTCATGTCTGCGGCACTTCCTTGTATTAATTTATTTAAAGCTTTGTATGTAAATGCACGTTTTAAGGGCTCATCATATTCGTTTCGTGCCTGTTCTAGAGGCAATGGTGTATAAACTCCAAACTGCACCGGCTGCCATAGATCAAAATGACACGCTCTCCCAAGTAAGGTTCTAATTTTTCCCCTATCATTTGCTCTGCGCGACACATTATCCATCAATTGTTTTACAAACGGAGCTTTACTATGATATTGTCTAATTAATTTTTCAGCAGATTCCTTCATCAATCCTAATTCAGCCATTAATTTATTTTTACCCATTCCATACATTAAACCTAAATTAATTGTCTTAGCTTGTTTACGTTCAATACCCGCCATGTCAGCAACAACTTGGTGAAAGTCTGCATCGCCTTTGTTGTATGCATCTACAATTTCATCAACACCTGTTAAGTTTTGTAATTTTGCATAATGTACTAAAATTCTAGGCTCTTGTTGTGAATAATCAAAGGATCCCCACGTATGTTTTTCTTCTGGAATAAATATAGATCTAATCATTGGTCCAAGTTCTGGATGTCTTGCGGGAATTTGTTGTAGGTTTGGATTACTCATTGAGAATCTTCCTGTGACCGTTCCACCTGCATCAGATCTAATTTGGTTTATGTCGGCATGTATTCTCCCATTCACTGCGTGTTTAGTTATTGAATCAATAAATGTACTGTGTGCTTTATTTAGTTCTCTTGCTTCAGCAATGGCTTGGGGTAATTCATGGGGGTGATTTTGTAAAAAGTTTTTTGTAAAGCTAGGCTCACTACTTTTTTCAGTTCTATCATATGGAAGTTTTAATTTATCAAATGCTTTTGCAATTGATCTAGCTGCATGAATTTCTACATCAATATCTGTTATTTTTTTAATTTTTTGAATAAGTTTTTTTTCTTTTTCAATAAGGAATTTTTTAGTTTGATCTGCTTTTTCTAAGTCAACCCTTACTCCTTTGAATCTCATATCAACTAAACAAGGAAATAATTTTGTTTCTAAATTAAATACGTCCCAGAGTTCCTCTTTATATAATTCATTCTCTAATCTCTGCCAAAGTTTTAATGTAGCTTCCGCATCACGTTCAGCATACTCACCTACATACATTGCAGGAAGTTTATGCATTTCTGATTTAGGATTTACCGAATAACTTTTAGCTGCCTCCTTTAAAATTTTTTCATCTTTACCAATACCATTATAATGTCTAGAGAGTATATCTAATCTATAGGATAATCTATTCTCATCAATTAAGGATGCAGCAATCATTGTATCTACAATTTTACCTTTAATTTTAAGACCAGCTGACTTTAACCAACAGACATCATAGATTGCATTGTGAAATATAAAGGTAGTGTCTTCTTGATCAAATAAGTCTTGGAGCCACTCTAAAACGAGTTTTTTGTCCATATTTCCACCACCCTGGTGTCCTATAGGATAATAGCCAGACCAGCCCTCTACGGCCACCGCAACGCCAGCAATGTGGCCTTTTCCAGTGACGTTCCCCGATCCGCGCTCAATTAAGTGCGGGTCGTTGGTTTCTAGATCAATGGCAATTTGTTTAGCACCGAGTAAATTTTTTAATTCTTCAGGTATAACCCATTCCGTTTCCGGAGCGAATAAAGGCATTTGGATACTTCTCACTTGTCTCTCCTCAATATTCCCCAGTAGTTAATTTTATTCGTTCTGTTGTCGCGGGCTTGGGGTAATCCCGTTCAATCACCATCTCTATAAAGTGAATTGCTTTAAGCAAATCTTCTTTTTTTCCTTTAAAAGGATGGCGACATATATATTTTATAGCGCACCCTTCCGGAAAAAGCAACCTATTCTCTACAACAAATTTACTGGGCTGAATTTTAAAATTCTGATAGTGTTGTCCGCCAATTTGTTTATCCCAAACATTACTCATTTCTTTTTCTCCCCATATTCTTTGCATTCTTTCATTATTTTAGACATAGGTGCTTTTTTTCCATAAATTTTCTCATAAGTTTCTTTATAGGCTTCAGCTCTTGTTGTGGTTTTACCATTGATAGTTGTAGGTCCCTCCCACGCTTTTCTTTTTGATTTTCCTTTACTCATATGTTCATCTATTTTTCCTTTCACTATAGTCTATTATTATTTCTCTATACATATCTCTCCAATGTTTTTTTAAATGTTCTTGGTATTTAATATTTTTTAAACATTTATTTATTATTTCAATTTGAGCAATATTAAGTTTTACATCATATACACCAGGTTGATTCCAATAACTTCTTTTCCATCTTTTACGAGTTCCGGTTTTTTCACTTGTACCATAATCACCATAATTTCTGATTTCTTTTTTTAAATCATTTATTATTTCATTTATTTTTTTCATAATATATAAGCTTTATCAAAGTCTCTTGGATCTAAGACGTGTAATTCACGCTTCGCTCTCGTCGCTCCAGTATAAAATAATCTATGTAATTCATCTGGATCATAGCTAAATGTTTCAAGAGCGGCGTTAGTTATATCTTGCATCAATAAAACTTTATCTGCTTCACCGCCTTTCGCACCGTGGATGGTTGACATTATTATACGAGGATTCTTGTTTAATGTTTCGCCGTTCGCCCTCATGTTACGAATGTAATTCTCTGTGATAGGATCCAGTCCCTCAAAAGATTCATACCAGACTTTATTATTAATCAGTCCGTGTTTTTCTTCACATTCTTTAAGACTATATTTATCTTCGGAATGCAAAGTTTTTCCTTTTCTAAATCCTTCTAAAACATTAGCGCCCAGATACTCATAAACATTTTTAATTTCTAAATAATTTAACATTTCGCCCTTACGCCAGGATTCCCAATTATTTATAGCCAATAATAATTTTAAAGGAATAGAATTCCTACCTTTGTACTGGTAATACCAACCTTGTAATTCACATAAATCTTTAGCATCATCTAAAAAATAGTTTGCTGAAGATAACACTAACCAATTTCCTTTACTCATATCTACCTGGGTAATGTCAGAATATCTTTTTAAAATACCTATCTCATCCCTGGGTTTATATGTTTTCTCAAATCTATTCTGTACTTTACCTATTATTTTTTGAGACAATTCGTGAATAGGTCCTCCAGGTATACGATAAGATTGGTCTAATGTTTTAATATCATCTACTTCTTCTTTTAATGCTATGAAGTGATCGACATCTGCGCCAGCCCATTTAAAGATAGCTTGATCATCATCACCAGCTATGTAAGTTTTTTCTGCGCGACTCCATATCTTTCTCACCATGTCCCATTGTAATAAAGACAAATCTTGCGCTTCATCTATAAATAAAACTTCAAATTTATTATGTGACTCTTTAGCTATAAAGTCTTCCAATAAATCATTAAAATCTTTTAATCCTTTTTCTTTTTTAAATCTTTGAAGTTCTTCCGCTAATAAAAATAAAGTATTTCTTTCTATATCTAATATATTTTTTCTGGAATCATAATATTCTAAAAGATCCATTCTCTTTACTGCTGCCGTATTAATAATTGTAAGATATTCATTATCAGAATTAAAAGTGCCATCACCTTCAGAAAATCTTGCTACTTTAATAGGGATGCCACATTTTTCCCCAAAGTCTTTATAATCATCCGGGCCCATCATTTTTTCTTTGGTCATTCCTAATTGATTGAACGCATAAGAATGAAGAGTTCTAAAAAAGGCTAGATCATTATCAATGTCTAATCCAAACTTATTGGCGGCTCTCGTGGCGGCTTCGGTTGCTGCTTTCCGTGTAAAGGAAAAATAACCTATTTGCTTAGGCCTGATTCCTTGTTTTATAAATTCGTCCACTAGGTTTAACAGCGTCGTTGTTTTGCCTGTTCCCGGTGGTCCTAATATTATTGTTTTCATAATTTTCTAATCTATTACTTGTATACTTCTTGTTTTCCCTGGTAATTTTCTTAACCATCCTCTTTGTTCTAATTGTTTTATTTTTGTATAAATACCACATTTAGATTTTAAACCTACAGCCACCATCATTTCATCATAAGACGGTGATATAGTATTTTTACTAATATAATTGTTAATAAAATTAAAAAGTTTTAA
>Ga0080013_1001764_pt1 | contig 14779 bp, 4 predicted proteins | sample ETNvirenome_6_85_FD_69236 | JGI IMG/M metagenome (GOLD analysis project Ga0080013, IMG submission 69236) | Marine viral communities from the Pacific Ocean - ETNP_6_85 (SPADES assembly) (version 2) | ecosystem: Environmental > Aquatic > Marine > Oceanic | place: Pacific Ocean | collected 2013-06-19
ACGACAGGAATTAATAACACATTTCTTGGATCACAAGCTGCTACAGCAATTCTAACTGGTCAAAATAACGTGGCAGTTGGATATGGTGCTTTAAATGCCGGAGATGGTGATGAAGATGATAATGTTGCGATTGGATATAGGGCGGGTAATGCAATAAATGACGGGAATCAAAATACGATGATTGGTTCTGATTCAGACCCATCAACTGCTGCAGCGACTAATCAAACAGTAATTGGTTATGGAGCAACAGGATTACAAGATAACTCAGTCGTATTAGGAAACACAAGTGTAACTGCTTGGCTACCACCTGATGATAATGGAGTAGATTTAGGTTCTGCATCATATAGATTTGCAAACTTATATACTGCTGACGTACAGTTATCAAATGAAGGAACAGAAGGTAATGAAGTAGATGGAACAACTGGTTCGTGGACAATACAGGAAGGTGATGATGACTTATATTTATTGAATAGAAAGAACGGTAAAAAATATCGTTTTAAGCTCGAGGAGATTAAATAATGGCAATTCATGCGATTAATATAAGTGGTTCAGCAACATCAACTGGTTCGTTTGGAAAAGGTCATTTTGATGATAAAGTTAGTATAGGTTCATCTACCGTAAATCCATATAACCTTACAGTAAAAGGTGGAGACAGTACGGGCGGAGCTTTCTTTTACGCTGCTCAAACTGCTGACCAATATATAGCTATAATACCAAGACAAGATTATACACAATACTTAAAAGTTGGTTATGGTTTAGAAATAAGACAAAACCAAGTCAACGGTATTCAAGGTGATTTTTCAGTATCACAGAACGGAACAAAAAGACTTTTAATAAAAGCAAGTAGTGGTGATACACACGGTTTTGTTGGCATAAACGAAACTTCTCCTACTGAACAACTTCATGTTGATGGAAATATATTTTCTACCGGAAACATAAGCGGCTCATCAACCTCAACTGGTTCTTTTGGTTCGGTTAGTGTTGGTGGCGGTACAAATACATTTGGTAGAGTTGCAATAAATGGTGCTAATGCGAGTGTACCAAATGGTCCTCATATTAAATTAACAACCGATAGTGATGCTTATCCACTATTTTCAATTACTGCGTGGCAACATGATAATCAATCAATATTTTTTGATTCATATTATGATGGTGCTACAAGGTCATCTGATGCTGGTTCAAATTATCGTATTCATAAAAGTGGTGATAAATTAAAATTTCTATATGATTCAGGAGTATCACAAGGTTCAACTCAATCTTGGAAAGATGGTATTTTATTAGATACAAGTGGTAATGTAGAAGTTCCAACTGGTAATGTAAGCGGTTCAGCAACTTCAACTGGTTCGTTTGGTACAGCAGAAATTGATAGTCATATTACTACGGCAAATGGAAATTTAGTTGCTACCAATGGTCACATATCTTTAGATGGAAATAGAATTTTTACTTCTGGTGGAGCAGAACCAAAACTTGAACTGTCAACAAATGCTGGTTCTGCAATAAGACTTCACACTTCGGAAGGAAGTTATATTAGTGTAGGTGCTAATTATAGTGCTTTTGGTGTTGGACATACAAGTACGGGTTCTCATAAATTAAGAGTTGATGGTAGAGGATTATTAAGACCATTTGGTATAGCAAATAATGCTACAGTTGTTTTTGATGTTGACATCGCTGGTAATGTAACAGGTAGTGGTAATTTAGAAATAGCTGGAAACATAAGCGGTTCATCAACTTCAACTGGTTCGTTTGGACATCTACTCGTTGATGGTTCAACAATGACAGCTTCACCAATTACAATGGATGGGAATAATAATCTTTTTGGTGGTGTCACAAGCTTTGATAATGTTGGTGGAGATGGTGGAAACGCTGCTATAGAGTATAATGTTGCTCTGGGATATGACACTCTACAAGAATTAGAAGTCGGTAATCAGAATGTTGCTATGGGTTATCAAGCTATGGAATATTCGCTATCAGGATCGAGGAACGTTGCAATCGGATATAAAGCAATGCGGGATGGGGGAACGACTTCTACTTGTGAATATAATGTAGCTATCGGACTTGGAGCAGGCGGGAAAATAAGAAAAGGTAAGAATAACTTTGCAGCGGGAAATAATGCGATGGGTAACGCTGGAACTGATAGTAATCAAATTCAAAATAATATTGCTATTGGCGAGGTTGCTTTATATGAATTACAAACTGGAGAATATGATGCATCAGGTGGAGAAGGGAATATTGCTCTGGGATCCACTGCTTTACGATATCTTGTAACTGGATCATATAATATTGCTATAGGACAGGATTCTGGCCAACAGATGGGTAAGGATAATGGTGAGGATGTTAGATGGAACACTTCGGTAGGGTATAGTACGCTAAAATATTTAGAAAAAGGGACAAATAATGTTGCAATTGGTAGGGATGCCATGAGCTTTGCCGGCCAGACCGGTATAAACTTAAATGCAAATACTGCTGTTGGTTATAGATCATTATATTATCTTGAGGTCGGTTCAGATAATACCGTGGTAGGATCTGGCGCTGCACAACAATGGGCTAGTAGTTCAAAAAATACTATACTTGGATATAATAGTGCTAATAGTGCAGGATCATATGGTGTAGGTGATTTGGGAGAATACAACTTTATATCTGGATATAATACTGCTCGTGATATGGATGGTGGCATTCGCAATGTAATAATTGGATACGAGGCGGGTACGAATACAACTACCGCTGGTGACAACGTATTGATCGGAACATCTGCGGCTTTAGATATTACTACGGGGGAAAATAATATCATCATAGGAAAAAATGCATCAAGGGCTAATAGTAATGTTCAAACTAATACCGAATCAATTTTTATTGGATATAATACTGGAACTGCAGCTGATGGTACATCGAATGAACTTGTTATTGGAAACGAGGCCATAGGTAAAGGTTCAAACACAGTAACAATTGGTGATGATAATGTAACAGACATTTATCTAAGTGAAGATAAAGGTGCTATTGTATATGGTGGAACATTTAGTGGTTCTGCTTTCATTGATGATGGAACACAATTAAATGTACCTGATTATGTTTTTGAACCTGAATATGATTTAAAGTCACTTGATTATGTAGAAACTCATATATCACAGTCCAAACATTTACCTGGCATACCAAGTAGAGATGATAAACAGGGCTGGGTGTCTTACGACATGGGTGGCCGTGATATGTTGTTATTAGAAAAAATTGAGGAATTAACTCTATACATTATAGATTTAGAAAAAAGAATTAAAATCTTAGAGGAAACCAAATGAAATACAATATAGTAATTAACGATATGAACAGATTATCTTCAAGCGGATCATTATCTAATGTAGTACAAACTATTGATTATACTATTTGGGTTACAGCAAGTAGAGATGATAATATAACTTATCATAAAAAGTACCCAACCTTAAACCTTGAATCAGTTGCATCATCATCAAGTTTTATTTCGTTTGAAAGTTTAACACAAGAAACAATAAAGGCATGGATAACTGGTTCAGATGACTGGAACCAAACTTTATATAGATCTGAAAAACATGCAAGCCATTCAGTATGGCCTGAAAATTATATCACACCAAGCACCAATGGGTTACCTTGGTAAAAATTTTTATAGGAGTAAACAATTAAAGTGAAATTATTTACAAAAATGATATTTATATATGAATTACTACATCAAAATTAATAGGAACTGAAATAGATGGCTAAACACGATATATTAGTATGGAACGCTACATCAAGTATCTTTGAAACTAATTTAAGTTCTAATACTGCTAGGATAAAAGGTGATAGTTCAGCATTATTGTCTATAGAAAGCGGTAGTACAGAATTATTTAAGATAGATACGACCAATTCGTCTGTAATATTTGAGACACACGTTACTGCGAGTGGCAATATAAGTGGTTCTGCTACTTCAACTGCTAGTTTTGGTGGTAATGTTATTGTAGATAGATTAAGTGGTAACGCATCTTTAATGACTGGTGCGGATACTTTTCAAGAAGGTCATCTTTCAAGTTCTGCTCAATTAGCAACTGAAATAAGTGGTGCTTTCGATAGTGGATTTAGAATGTTATCTGGTTCATTAATATCAGGTTCTTCTACATCTACAGGAAGTTTTGGTTATATTTATGCTAGCGATTTTGATATAACTCATGCTAATGAGTTAGTAGGATTAATCAATGTGAGTGAATCTGCTGGAACTTTATCAGGTAGTGCTCAAATTGCTAGTGCTATAAGTGGTGCTTTCGATAGTGGGTTTATATACACTGGTGAAATATCAGGTAGTTCAACAACTACTGGTTCATTTGGTGATTTATACTCAGATGATTATCCTTCTGATGCTGATATAACTGAAGTGGTTAATGTTGAACAATCATATCCTACTAATACTATATCAAGTTCTGCTCAATTAGCTACTGAAATAAGTGGTGCTTTTGATAGTGGGTTTATATACACTGGTGAAATATCAGGTAGTTCAACAACTACTGCTTCTATCGATTCTTTTTTCGTTAATGACTGGAGTGGAATTTCTTCTTTTGCTGGATTTACAAATTATATACCAACTGGAACTATATCAAGTTCTGCTCATCTCGCTACATCAATTAGTGGTTCGTTTAACAAAGGATTTGAATTTGATGGAACATTACAAGGTATTACCGTAGGTGATGATTTTGTTACTAACGGAACTTTTGCTTCTGATACTGGTTGGACAAAGGAAACCGGATGGACAATAACTGGTGGAAAGGCTGTGTCTACTGATGCTGATGCAACCTATACAATTCATCAAACTTCAGCACAGACTATAACTGCAAATACAACATATAGAGTAACTTATACCATGTCAGATTTTTCATCGTCACCAAGTGGTTTGAAAATTAGAATTGGTAATGAATTATTAGGAACTGGTAGAGCTTCTAATGGAACTTTTGTTGAAGATATCACCACAGGAGGTTCTATTGCTAATCAACAAATTGGTTTTTATTCAGCTGGTGCTAGTAATACATTTAAAATAGATGATGTTAAATTTCAAGAAGTCCTTAAAGGAGCTGATTCAAATTCAACTGGTTCCTTTGGTGTAGTACATGCTAGTGATTATTCAGGTGACGCGTCAGGTTTAATAAATACTCCCGAAGATGGTCATTTTTCAGGTTCCGCGCCGATGGCGGCAGATATAAGTGGTAGTTTTATAAGTGGGTTTAGAGTTAGTGGTAGCGCAGGTGCTGGTCAACCTCTGATTTCAGGTAGTTCAGCAAGTACTGCTTCTTTAGATTATATTTTTTCCGATTATTACTCTGGTGATGTGACTGATATTACAAATGTTTATGATGGTACTGGAGGAATAAGTGGAAGTGGTGGTATAGCTACTGAAATAAGTGGTGCTTTCACAAGCGGGTGGAGAATGGGTTCTGGCTCTTCAGTAGCTCATTTTGATAGAGTAGGTGAAGTATCACTATTATCTTCCAACGCAGGTGGGTATTGGACTCAAGGTGGTGATTTGATTATAGCTAGATATGGTGCTGGTGCTGGTGGAACACAAAATGCAGGTATTAAGGCTGGTGGTCAAGGCAGTTTTACTGCTACAGAATTATATAATGGTTCGGCTTGGTCAACTGCGGCTAATCTTTCTCAAACTAAATATAGTGATTCTGCTGGTGCTGGTAATGCTACTGCATATCTAGCATTTGCTGGTCAGTCTGATCAAGATGGTACAGCTGAATTCAATGGTGAATCTTGGACTAATGTTAATAATACGAATACTGCTAGAAGGCATGTACATGGTGGTGGAACTCAAAATTCTGCTGTTTTGACAGGTGGAGCTCCAAATCATCCATTAACAGAAACATATGATGGAAGTGTTTGGTCTGTAGCAGCAGAGATGATTACTGGACGTTATAATCATGGTTCTACAGGTGTATCAAATGCTCATTTAGTAGTTGGTGGTGTACCAGATTCAAAAAGTACAGAAGAATATAATGGTACATCTTGGGCTACAGCAGCTTGTCATTATGAAAACATAGCTAAAGGTACAGCGATGGGATCTCAAAATGATGCTATGGCAGGTGGTAATACGCCCGGGCACTGGACCTTATACAATGGAACTACTTGGACAGCCGCTGCAAGTTTATCAACTAATTCAGATTATGGTAGAGGTGCATCGGGTAATCCTGGAGGAAGTGCTGCAGGATTTATTACTGGCGATTATAATCCAGCCACTACGGGATATACATATAATTGGCATGGTGGTTATACTGTTACTGCTAGTTTATCAAAATTTAATAGTAAAACATTTGAGACAGAAGAAATCACTATCACTGGTTCCGCAGTTAAAATTCCAGTTTTTAGTAGTACTTTTAATGTTGATACAAGACATCGTGAAAGTGATGCTGAGTATCAAAAGTTAGGTCATTCGGAAGTGACTCAGAGTGCTGTATCACAATCTGCTAAACCAATACAAGAATATTTAGGATCAGATACAGTAGGACAATTATTTGTAACTAATGATGGTAGACTTAATTTTACTTATCCAACTGCTTCTGTGGGTTATAATCCAGATTCAACGGATAGTGGAAGTTATGGTGTTTGGAGTGTTACAACAGGACATAATGTTGTGAGGTGTAATCAGGGTGGATCTGGAATACAAAATGCCGCATTAATGTTTGGTGGTCAAATCGCTGGTTACGCGAAAAACTATACTGAAGAATGGGATGGTATATCTTGGACTGCCAATACTCCCGCGGGGGCGTTCTCAGGAGGCCTAACCGCTGGAAGATCGAGTTTGTGGGGTACTGGAATTGTAAATGCTACATTGGCTGGTGCTGGATATAATGCCCCTACTAGAAATTGTACCGAAGAATATGATGGTCAAAGTTGGGCAGTTGGTGGTGCTTTAATTCAGGACAGGGGAGTGGGCGCTGGTGTTGGAACTGTAAATGCTGCAACAACTTTCGGTGGTAGAAATGGTCCTACCAAATATGCTAATACAGAAAATTATAATGGTTCAACTTGGTCTGTTGCAGGATCTTTATCAACTATCGGGATGAGTATGGGTGCGATGGGATCTCAAAATGCTGCTTTAGCTGCAGGTGGAAGTTATTTTGGGGCTCCCGCTTCTAATGACTCTACTTGTGTAGAAGAATCTAATGGAATCAACTGGTCTTCAGCAACAAGCCTAACAACAGGTAGACGAGAGCCTGTAGGTGGAGGAACTCAAAATGCTGCCTTTGCTGCTGGTGGTGATTATCCAGGATTTGCAGGTGCTACAGAAGAATATGATGGTACTGCTTGGAGTAAAAGTGGTAATTTATCTACTGGTAGAGGGTATGCAGTAGGGGGTGGTGATACATCTGAAGGAATAGCTATGGGTGGAAAAACACCAACGGAAGTCACATGTACCGAATTATATCACGGTGGAACTTTTCATGGTACATTATCAGCTTGGTCTAGTGGTAATAATATGATTACTGCCAGAAGATATACGATGGGTGCTGCAGGTGGACTTCAAAATGCTGCTTTAGCAGTCGGTGGTTCTGAACCAGCAATTAGTGATCATGTAGAAGAATATGATGGTACTACTTGGGCTGATGGTACATTTTTAATAAATACTACTAGAGGTGCTGGAGTGGGTGGTACACAAACTGCTGCTGTTAAATTTGGTGGGCAACCTAATACTGCTACAGAAGAATACAATGGATTTGTTTGGACAGTTGCTGGGGCTATGAGTACTGGTGTTCGTTATTTAGGTAGTGCTGGATCTAGTCAAAATGCTTCTTTAGCTTTTGGTGGATTATCTCCATCTTACGAAACAGATACAGAGGAATATAATGGTGTGGCGTGGTCTGCTGGTGGTGCACTTGGAACAGCGGTAGGTTATAATACTGGTGTTGGTACTACAAATGCTGCTCTTTCATTAGGTGGTAAAAACCCAGCAAGTGCTGCTGCTGGAGCAGTTTCTGGTAGTACTTGTCATTATGATGGTTCAACTTGGTCTGTTGGTGGTGGACTTATACACGATGTTCGTGAGTCAACATCTACAGGAACTCAAAATGCGGCATTGCTTTATGGTGGTACTGCTGATCCAGCGGCTGCTGCACAAACAGCAGAATATGATGGAAATGTATGGACTGCTGTTACTGATATGAATGATGGTAGATTTGGGGCTGCAAGGGGTGGTGGAACAGATTTTGCTTTAGCAGGTGGTGGTGGTTCACCAGGCGCATCAAATAAAACAGAAGAATATGTTAAGACTCATAGTGGTAAACCATATATATTAAATAAAAAGATAAAGGCACAGGAGTAGAAATATGGCTGTAAGAGATATAGTTGTTCTTAATACTACCTCAAGTAGATTAGAAGCACAACAAAGTAGTGATACTGTAAGAATTACAGGAACTAGTGACCAGTTACTTTCTATTGAAAATAGTTCTGGAACTTCTATATTTAGTATAGACTCTCCGAGTGGATCTGTTAGTATTACAGGCAATCTTACTGCTAGTGGTGATTTTAGTGCGAGTCTTGGAACTGTTAGTTCTAGTTTTGGTAGAATAGAAGCTACGACTCTTGTTGGAAGTGCCGCAAATTTAACAAATACAGATTGGGAATTGGGAATAGTTTCTAGTTCACAACAAATAGCTTCAGAGATATCTGGTGCTTTCGATAGTGGTTTTGAGTTTACAGGTAATATAGGAAAAGCAGTAGGTGTATGGTCTGCTGGTGCAGCTATGAATACTGCTACAAATGCAAATGCCGGTGCTGGTACTAGAAATGCTGCTCTATCTTTCGGTGGAAGTCCAGATACTAATGCTACTGAAGAATATAATGGTTCAGTTTGGTCAGCTGCTAATGATTTAATTACTGGTAGATATTACTTAGGTTCTGCTGGATATTTAACTTCTGCTCTGGCCATTGGTGGAGAATCAGATTATGATGATACAGAAAAATATGATGGTACTGCTTGGTCTGAAACTGGTAATTTGATAACTGGAAGAAATCAACATGGTGCTACTGGAACTCAAAATGCTGCTGTAGTCTTTGGTGGCTCAGCGCCAGGCACACCAAGTCCATATCTTGCAACTTGTACAGAAACATTTAATGGTTCAACTTGGTCTGAAGTATCAAATTTGATTACTGGCCTTAAAAGAATGGGTTCTGCTGGAACTCAAAATGCCGCTTTAGCCTATGGTAGTCAACCAACTTGTGCTTGTACAGAAGAATGGGATGGTGGAAGTTGGTCTACTGGTGGTAATTTACTTACAGGTGCTACTGGTATGGCTGGTGGTGGTGTAACTTCTACTGTAAATGCTGCTATTAGTATTGGTGGGTCTGAAGGAACTAAACAATGTGTAGAAGAATACAATGGTACGAGTTGGTCTGTTGGTGGACTATTAATTAGTGGTAGAAACGATTTTGGTGCTGGTGGTTCACAAGATTCTATTGTTGCCTTCGGTGGATGTGTAAGTTCTCCTTGGACTTCAACTTGTACAGAAGAATACGATGGTTATTTACCAGTATCTGCTAGTTTCGGAAAATTAGTTGCTACAACTTTTTCAGCTGATGCTTCACAATTAGATAATACTGATCTTGCGGGAACAATATCAAGTTCAGCACAAATAGCAACAGATATAAGTGGTAGTTTCGATAGTGGATTTGAGTTTACAGGTACAATAGGAAAAGGACTTGGTGCTTGGTCTAATGGTCCTAATTTACTTCAAAACCAAATAAATGGGGCTGGTGTAGGCCTACAAAATGCTGCTTTAGCAATAGCTGGTGGTGTTGCACCATCCGCCGAAACTTATAGTTGTACAATGAGATATAATGGAACTGCGTGGGGTTCTGCTGGAAGTATAGGTCCAACCGTTACAATATATATGGCTAATGGTGCATTTGGAACTTATACCTCTGCAGTAACATTTGGTGGTCCTTCTGCTCCTTATGGAAAAACAGCGACATGGGATGGTAGTGCTTGGTCAGCTGGTCCGAATATGGATGAAGGTAAACTTGGGTCATCTGGTATTGGAACTTTTTCTGCTGGACTTGCTGCTGGTGGAAATAATCCAGATTGTACACCATCAACAAATATTGGTACAGAAGAATGGAATGGTTCTACTTGGTCTGAAGGTGGTACGATGATTGGTGGTGCAAGTTATGGAGCTGCTACTGGAACTCAAAATGCTGGTCTGTGGTATAGAAATACATCTACAGAAGAATATGATGGTTCAACTTGGGCAAGTGGCGGTACTGTTATTACTAGTAGATTTGAAACTCAAGGAACATCAACTTCTGGAACTCAAAATGCTACATTTTTTGCTGGTGGTTCTGAACCTGCTGTTTCATCTTGTACAGAAGAATATAATGGAACATCTTGGACGGTTGGTAATGCTTTACCTTCAGTTAGAAGGTTAGCGTCTGGTGCTGGAACTAATGATGCTGGTTTAGTGTTTGGTGGATGTACACCTGCTGCAACGAATACTACAGTTCAATACGATGGTTACTTACCAGTATCCGCTAGTTTCGGAAAATTATGTGCTACTAAAATATCAGGAGATGGTTCAACATTATCAAATACATTATCTCCAGGAGTTGTTTCGAGTTCTGCTCAATTAGCTACTGATATAAGTGGTAGTTTTGATGAAGGATTTCAATTTACAGGTACGATTGGTACTACAATAGGAGCTTGGGCTGCTGGTGGTGCTTTAATAACTCGTAAACTAAATGCTAGTGGTACAGGCCTTCAAAATGCCGCACTAAGTTTTGGTGGTCAAAATCCATCCCAACAATGTACTGAACATTACAATGGTACTGCTTGGTCAAGTGGTGGAACACCTGCAAATGGTTGTTATGGAAGAGCTGCTGGTGGAACTGAATATGCTGGAATAGTTATTGGTGGTTATCATCCTGCTCCTAACAGTACAGCAACTGAGGAATACTATGGTGAAACTTTTGCTGCTGGTGGTGCTTTATCTACTGGCAGAGGTTATTTAGGTGGTGGTGGTACACAAAATGCTGCGTTTGCTTTCGGTGGATTCACACCAACTGCACAAAGTGTTACTGAAGAATACAATGGAACATCTTGGTCATCCGGCGGTTCTATGATTAATACCAGAGGTAAGACTGCTGGAGCTGGTGCTCAAAATGCTGGATTAGCTGTTGGTGGTTACAATCCGACAAATCTTAGTGCTACAGAACATTACGATGGTTCATCTTGGTCTGCTGGCGGTGCTATGAATACTGCGAGAAAAGCTTTAAGTGTTACTGGAGTTGAGAATGATGCTTTAAGAGTTGGGGGTCAACCAGGTACAGCAACAGAGGTAGAACATTACGATGGTTCTGCTTGGAGTGTTGGTGGTTCTTTGAATGAAAGTCGCTGGTTAGCTGGTGCTGCTGCTGGAACAAGAACTGCTGGATTGTATTTTGGTGGCGGTAATCCAGGTACTGGTGATCACGCCCAATGTACAGAAGAATATACCAGTTATATATCATCTGCTAGTTTTGGAATAGTATGTGCTGCAACAGTTTCAGGAGATGCATCAAGAATTGATAATATTATTTCGCCAAATCTAGTATCAGGTTCAACTCAACTTGCTACTGATATAAGTGGAAGTTGGGATGAAGGATTTCAATTTACAGGTACAATATCAAAAGGCCTTGGGGCTTGGACTTTGGTAGCACCTTTACCTAGAGCTACAAGAAGAAATGCTGGCGCAGGAGTACAACATGCTGCTCTGTCTATAGGTGGATATCAAGGAAGTCCTTCTCCAGCTAGATGTGATTGTACAGATCATTATGATGGTGCAGCTTGGGCAGCTGGAGGTTCAATTGGTATTGGTACTGCATATGCTAGAGCAATAGGTACTGAAAATGCTGCTTTATCTGCTGGTGGTTACGCTATACTTACAGGATCTTTAGAATATAATGGTTCTGCTTGGAGTTCTGGTGGTACTATGATTACCAGTTATAAAACTCATGCTATGGCTGGTTCTCAAAATGCAGGTCTTATTTTTGGTGGTGATCAATCACCAAATGCGAAAACAGAAGAATACAATGGTACTGCTTGGTCTGCTGGTGGTGATATGATTACTGGAAGGCAATCACTTGGTGGTGATGGATCTCAAAATGCTGCTATTGCTATGGGCGGTGGAGCTCCAGCTATTTCAGCAACATGTACAGAATTATATAATGGAACTGCTTGGGCTGCTAGTAGTGCATCACCAACTAACAGAGATAGAGGTGATGTTGTAGGAGATTCAAGTAAAGCTGCATCTTTCGGTGGTGGCGCACCATCTGGTTGCACTACTTTTGCGAATGAATTTGAAGGTGGAACTCAAACTTGGTCTGAATTAAGTAATATGAATTCTGGTCGTTGTGATAATGGTGCTGCTGGAAATGGAGCAGCTGCTCTAGCTATGGGTGGTACTAATACACTAACACCTGGCGCAGCTTCAGCTATGGCGGCTACAGAAGAATACAATGAATCATTCCTATCTGGTTCTTTCGGAAGAATTGTTGCTACATCATTTACAGGATCTCTCTATAATGTAGCTGGAGATGCTTCACAACTTACAAACTCAGCTTATGGAACTAATGTAGTATCAAGTTCTGCTCAATTGGCTACTGATATATCAGGCAGTTTCGATAGTGGTTTTGAGTTTACAGGTACGATTGGTACTAGAATAGGAGCCTGGTCTGTTGGTGGAACATTACCACGCGAAAACGGTAGCCATGCAGGTGCAGGACTTCAGAATGCTGCACTATCGCTTGGAGGTCATCCAGCAGCATGTACCGAAGTCCTCCATTACAATGGAACTGCTTGGTCTGCTGGTGGCGCCTTATCTATTGCGAGAAGGTCTCATTTTGGTGATGGAACTGAATATGCTGCTTTAGTAGCAGGCGGAGAACCAAGTGAAAAAGTTAATACCGAAGAATATTATGGTGAAACTTGGGCAGCTGGTGGAAACTTAATAACTGGAAGATTTGGTATAGCTGGTGGTGGAACTCAAAATTCTAGTTTTGGTGCTGGGGGTAGATCCAGTGAAGGTAATCCACTAAGTTGTACTGAAGAGTATGATGGTTCTACTTGGTCCGCAGGTGGTGCTTTAGCAACAGGACAAAATTATGGTGCAGGTACAGGCACACAAAATGCAGGATTGTTTAGTGCTGGTACTACTTCTCCATACGGAACACAAGAATACGATGGTACTGCTTGGTCTGAAGGTGCCGCTTCGATAACTCCAAGAAGATCTAATGATATTGTTGGTCTTCAAAATGCTGCATCATTATTTGGTGGATATAAAATAAGTCCTGCTGGTTCAAGCGATGATACTGAAGAATACGATGGTTCTGCTTGGAGTGTTGGTGGTTCTTTAATAAATGCTCGTTACGAGAATCGTGGTGCTGGTACTCGAACTTCTGGTTTGACATTTGGTGACTCAGGTGGTACAACCTCTACAGAACATTATGACAGTTACATCGCATCTGCTTCCTTTGGTAGAGTGGATGCTTCAGCAATTGCTGGTTCAGGTACAGGTTTAACAAATAGTATGCCAGAAGGTGCTCTATCAAGTTCATATCAGATTGAAAGAGATATAAGTGGTAGTTTCTTATATGGTGTTGATGGCTTAACAGGTACAATTGGAACTGCTACAGGAGTTTGGTCAACAGGAACAGATTTAAATACTGTAAGAAGTCATGGTCACGGAGCTGGCACCTTTGGTGCGGGTCTTGTTTCTGGTGGTAAAACTCCATCTATAGTGGCTAATACAGAAGAATGGAATGGTTCAACTTGGTCGGAAAGTGGAGATTTAATAACTGCTAGAAGCACTTTAAATGGTAGTACTGGAACTCAAGGTTCAGCTCTTATGGCTGGTTCAGGTACCCCAGCTGGCGCAAATCGTTGTACAGAAGAATATAATGGTACTTCTTGGGCTGTAGGTGGTTCAGGTATTGCTAATAGAAATGTTGGTACTGGATTCGGTACTCAAAATGCTGCAGTACATACTAATAATTATCAAAATCCAACCCTAACCCATACTGAGTTATATAATGGAACTGCTTGGGCTGTTGGTGCTAGACCCACTTTTCATAATGGAGTGGACACAGACCATGCGGCTGGTGCTGGTACTCAAAATGCGGGATTAATGTTTGCAGGTAGAGTTGCTAAAACTAATACAGAACATTTCGATGGAACTTCTTGGTCAAGGGGTGGTTCTCTTTCAACTGGTAAGAGTTATGCTAATGGGAGCGGAGTTCAAAATGCTGCTTTAACTTTTGGTGGTACGGCTTTGAGCTCTCCAGATAATCCGAAAACTGAAGAATATGATGGTTCGGTTTGGTCATCGGGTGGTAATATGATATCAGGAGTTGGTTCAATGAATACATTTGGAACTCTAGATTGTACATTAGCTAATAAGCGTGAATATGGTACACAAGAATATAGTTCTTATCATACTAAAACAGGAGCGAGTTATTTTAACCACATAAGTGCGACATCTGCTTCTATTGAATCGGTAAGTGGATATAGTACAAATTACTATCAATCAGGTTCAACTGCATATAGTGGTAGTGTTTATGGTACAATGCTTTCAGGTAGTGGAGAACTTCGTAATAAACTAAAAAGAAATAAACAAAATGAAAAATTAGAAGTTAAAAGGTCATTTCAAATGCCAATATTCTATACAGATCCTGTTACGGGTTCTGCTGGTGAAATATGGTATAATGCTGTTGATAACGCATTGAAGTTTACTTATAATTATAATGCTTGGTCTGCTGGTGG
>Ga0080013_1004033_pt1 | contig 14774 bp, 8 predicted proteins | sample ETNvirenome_6_85_FD_69236 | JGI IMG/M metagenome (GOLD analysis project Ga0080013, IMG submission 69236) | Marine viral communities from the Pacific Ocean - ETNP_6_85 (SPADES assembly) (version 2) | ecosystem: Environmental > Aquatic > Marine > Oceanic | place: Pacific Ocean | collected 2013-06-19
TCAGTATGGAGGCAATGCATATAATACTACAACCAATACTTTTATGACCGGTGTTTTCCCGTTGCCTCAAGATCCTAGACAAGCTTCGAAGGAGGAATTGGCAGAAAGCTTTACAATGTACACTAGACCTACAGCCTTTGGACCCGCAATTGCCGGAAGACCTTCGGGTGCTTTGGGATCATCATCATATGTTGTTTTGTCGAATCCTGCTGACAGTGTTGCTGGTTTTAATTGGGCGTATACCCCACCATATTACAATGGCGAATCTTGGCTTGATATCATTTTTGAACCTGCTGCCGACACCAAATATGATTTAGAAAAAATATTGTCAGAGACAAAGACAGTTTATTGGCGTGTCGATCCTGGAATTTCGTCATCAAGCGGAATCTATGCCACCACAAACCTGTCTGGCACACAATTATTGCCCACATTTAGTGGCAATATCAGATCTCTTTACGGAGACGAAGATGATCTTATCTATGACGGCAAGAATATAAATGCCAATGCAATGCAAATTAGCGCAAGCATTAATTGTTTTGGAATTGAAAGAGTAACAAGACAAAGAGTGGATAAATTTGGCAATCCAATATTATCTGAGAACGAGACCGTTGGTAAGAAATGGATTATTCAACCCAAAATGGAGACTCCAATGCTGAACTTTAGTGATCAAGGAACCCATCCGATCTCAAACGCTGACTCGACTCTCAGTCTTCCATCATATTCTTCAGCATCCGTTCCTCGTGGCATGTGGCATCAATTTGGTATAATTGAGCCAGATTCATCAAAAGGTATCTTTTTAGAAATTGGAGACATTCCAACAGAATGGTTAAAATATCATTATGATGTAATCAGCAATAATAGTATTTATAATAAGAATAATGCAAGTGGTTTGGGCACCAACACGTACAAGACTATGAAAGCTTTAACAGACATTGTTAAGTTTGATATTGACAATACTTCAAAACGTTTAGGAGAATTAGCCGATAGTGTTACCATTAAAGAAGCAATTATAGCTGTGCCATATTCAACAGCAGTATCGACAGAAGATGCTACGTTAACTAATTATAGACAGCAAAGCAAGACATTCTTTTCTATAGATAGAAAGAAAATAGATGCCTGTCTAGATTCGGCTATTGGCAGTGAAACAGGAGACTCTCTAGGCTTTGCAGGAGAATCCATTAGAAAATTAGTTCAAAAAATGCAAAGATATAATTTACCACCACAATTTGATTTTATTAATAATCTCGCAGTTGTTCCGATGGCAATGTATATTTTTGAATTTGAATATACGTTCGATAAAGATGATCTAAGTTATATTTGGCAGAACTTAGCACCCCGTAATTATCAGAAGATTACCAAGACTTTCGCTTCTGTAGCGCACCCTCTTGCGGCTAATGAATTATTAGAAGCCGAAGACATACTTAATGAAAATACAAGATGGATGGTATTTAAAGTTAAGCAACGTTCACAGGTAGGCTATGAAGATCAGATTACTTCCCAAGCCGGCGAATCAGCGAATAAAGGTGAAGTTTTCGATAATCCGACTAAAAAATCTAGTACATATCCAATTGAATTTAATTGGCCTTATGACTATGTTTCATTTGTAGAATCGATTAAATTTGATACAGAAGTACTTTATCGGCACCCCACCAAACAATTAAGCAAAGGAACTCTTACGGCAGAAAATTTCAATAAACAAGCCGAGAGAGGGGAGCCGAATGTTCAGGGTACAACGGCTACAAGCCGCACAGCAGAGGGTACTCCTAGGGGTACTGCTGGGCCCGCAACTCGCGCAGGAGGACGAGGCGGTACTCGTGGCGGCGGAAATTATTAGGAATTAAAATGGCAAAATTTATTAATAAAAAGGAACAAGTTTTTGATTTGAAGCTGACGACATATGGTCATTATCTTTTTTCTATTGGTACGTTTAAGCCAACTTATTATGCGTTTTATGATGACAATGTTATTTATGATAATCGATATACGCGTATTGATCGAGCGGCAACAGGATCAGTAACATTTACTGGTTTACCCACCACCAATGATACCGTTACAATCGTTTCAACAGACGGAACATCTAAAGCATATATTGCCAAGAGCGCAACAGATATTACCGCAGATCCCCCTGAATTTGCCAATGTCACCAGTAAGCAACTCACTGCGCTCGCGCTACAAGCTTGCATTGAAGCTGGGCATGCCACTGCTGTCGCTACTGCAACAATTGTATTCAATTCTGAAACGGTAGCTGATTATGATGAAGAGACTATTACAATTGAATCAACTGATGGTACAACGGTTGTTTACACACTTGATAATGACGCAACAGCGAATTCTTATGGCGCCACAACAACTGTAGGAATTAGCGGTGTTAACGGTGCAAATGGCGTTGCCAAGTACCTGCGCAGCGCCATAGTAAATTCTAGTAATAATCACTATGGTAAAATAACAGTGAGCAGATCTGCTTCTACCCTCACACTTACACAAGTTATAGGTGGGGCTGGGGGTAACGAGACTATTTCAACATCAGACTCTACTGATATAACTGTAAGTGGCTTTACGGGCGGCGCCGGGAAGATCCTTGTGGCCAGAGATGCGGGATTATTAACTTTAACTCAGCGAGACAAAGGTGCCGCCGGTAATAATACAATCACTGATAATTTAGATAATGCCACCGTCACGGGTTTCGATGGAGGAAGATCTGGAGGTGATACAGGCATTATTGAGCCACAAAATCAAAACAATGTTGATAAGCGTATAAAGGATGAAACACAATATCTCGAAAGTTTGGTGCTCTTTAAAGATGTAGAAGTTACTTTAAATAGTGATGGGGGCATTTGGAATCCCTTTGATGATATTACATCGAGAGTGGCAAACACTAACGAAGATATTTATAGATTTGATAAAGCGATAGGAGATGCTTTTTTAGACGGTCCAAGCAATTATGCACCCGCTTGGAAGGTAGTTAGCCTGCAAAGTCATATCACATCTTCATCCGAAAGAGATAGTACAAATGACACATTGATACCACAACTTAATATACAAGCTAATTATATCTTAAGAGTGGCAGAAAATGAATTTATTTTTGACCCTCAAGATGTTCGAGAGTTAAATAATAGAACGAGAGCATTTTCAGATAACAGAGTTATTGAATTAGAGAGCATGGATCCATTGTATTATATTGAAGAATTGAACACGGAATTACTTACTAAGAATTTTGAAATTGAAGTATTTCATAAATTAGATTCATCTACATCTGGAAAAGATAATCTGCAAAGAAAATATTTCCAGAAAGAAATACCGCAAGTACAAAATGGCTTTTTAATATCGGAGACCAAAGAAGAAATTAATATTAGTACTTTGGGGACGGGCAGTATTGAATATTATTTTGATGTTCTGCTCGATACGCAAGTTGAACAAAGGATAGCGTGTAAAGGTGCTTCTATATTTAATAAACAATCATATTATGTTGATATAGATTTTGATTGCGAGCAAGAGAAGGATCAAAGTCTGTTTTACGATATTTATGGATCAGTTACGGAGCCTGAGATATGTCTGGATTAACTTTAAAAGGAGATATGACGAGCAATACTGGCGAGTATTTGCCTGCGCCATATATTGATCATATTACTGTCGCCGGCCCAGTGTCCGAGTACGCCTCCGCGGACCAGATAGAGGTTAAATATTCTATTTTTTTACAAGAAAAAGTTGATCAAGATGTTAACGTCGCCGGCTCTACTGTCACGGCTACGGATGCTTATAAAACTGCGATAATAGACAATATGCATACTTATCTTGTTATGTTCTGGAATATGGATGATACAGATTTTTATGAAGATATTGTAAATAACAAGATAAATCCATTGGCTCTTATGGCGTTATCAGGCTCAACTTATGATGATGCATCCGGCGCCGGCATGATAGAATGGATTTACGGAAACTCTATGGAGAGCCCGGAAACATTACATGACGAAAATGGCAATCCAACTCATAAATATGTCAGTACCTGGAACAGCTACCTCGGAGAAACCCGAGCGGCCAATTGGGGAGAAGTAAATTCATTACAAATTATATCTTTTACAAGCACAATAGACGTAGATAATCTACCAGATACCGAAGCAGATATTAATGTACCCCTTCTTAACACCCAATTGGGTGATATTTCACACGAGAAAGTTTTCGAAAATGGCAAATTGGTGTACAGATATCAGGCGGAATATGTAGATGAGAATGGCACCATATACAATGACATTCCCTTAATTGCTATAGATTCTTTAGCCTACAAACCCAATGAAGCGACTCATGAGAAGATTGTTACAAATTTTCAAGATTTATTAAATCAATATTCCGGAGAATACGAGAAGAAAAGAGGAAATGCTAAGCTCAAAAGAATGATGGATAAAATTTCTTTTATTTTAGAAGTATATGGAGAAGAAGCTGACTTATTAGTACAACTAGATACACTTAGAAAAATATTTCCTGATAAAACACCGGCCAAGCCCATAGGTAAATTTTATAAAAGTTTTAGCCAAAGAATTTCTAATACAAATAAGGTCATTAAAAGGGGTTCTTCTCTGGGAAGAAAAGTGGTCTATAATAGTAAAATTATTGATTTGCGACCCGCGCCAGCAGGTGCAGGCTTCGTGCCAAACTATGATGAGGATCCCGAGGGTAATGGTTCAAATTATATATATTATAACGAAGATGGATTCTCAAACATGTCCCTGTCCGGCGAACCGGTCGATTATTTCGGGACCACCAATGTACTCAATGTATTCTTTGGACATTTCTTTTTTGATTATGAAAAAGCACTCCGTCGCACTTCTAATTTATCAGCAGTATTTGATGTTAACAAATTAGAAAAATTCAATATTCGCGTACCTTATAAATATTTCCAAGTAAAAAAAGTATATGTAGAGCGTATCGGTTGGGAAGTTACATATACTGACGATACCAATCAGTTTGTTGACGCCATCAATCCTGGCTGGGAACATATAATTATCGGTATGTACGCTCATACTGATGATTCCGGCCTCGCGGACGGCTCACCGTCGAGCTATCCCTTTCCGGATTTTTCATATGTTAACGATAAAGCAACGAACGCCGGTAGCGAATTCGGATATGTTATTGTTGAACCGGAAGGGTATACCTGGAACGAAACCGATGACAACGATCCCTACTATAATTATGGTTTTTGGGGTACCCCCTATGGTCCACCCGCCGAAAGTGCAACTGATTGGGCTAGCGGCGGATATATCTCCAGTTTAGTACTCCGAGCTTATAATAATCCGACAAGTGCAGAATTTTCAACTATTGAAAATTATAGATTAATGTGTTTTGAATTATTGGATTATCAATATTTTTCAAATGCTTATGAATATCTAGTAAGAGTAGAAATAACTGATAATACAATTAATGTAATTGAAGAGCTTGCAGGATTTCTAGTCGCCGCGCAAGAATCTTTTGAAAAATACGCGGAATATGCTGATCATCTATGTAGTTTTAATGAAGATATAGGTATTTTTAATAATTTCTTTAGCGAAGCAATGTTGGCGGAATATCCAGATTCTACGACGGCGCCATGGTATACAGCACCAGCAGCTTACTTGTTACATTTAGACTTGATATATGATACCTATGGGGGAGACATAGAACAAATTACCGAAGCCGCACGGCAGATCTCCGAGCAAATCAATCCCGTAAATGGCACTAAGACGGCCCTTGAAAATTTTAGAGCTACGTTAGCAGATTTTATAGATACTGTATATGCATCCACTGGCGGTACTCTCGATCTGATCGGAGACGGGGAGGCAGATCACGAAATATTATATGCCTCCCGATTTCCCATTCCTGATCGAACCTCGGAGGCGTCCGAACTTGCCCAGCAAGCTTGCTTCGTTGACACGGACTGTGACGAGCTTTGGGAATGTAAAGATTATCTGTGTGATTACGTTGGCGAACCAGAAGTTTCTGAAAAATGCGTGGTCGCGCTATCGGCCGAGCGCTATGACGAGTTTATAGCTGAGATTAATGATACTTATGACGCCGACGCCAATCTCTCCTGGGTAGAAGTCGTTGACCGCGTTCGCTTGGAACAACAGTACGGCGCTGGCGACTGTGATCCATCTGATGAGTATGATCTCACGCCAACTAATTACCCCGGCGGCTTATGTTCCGAAAATAATGATTATAACTTCGCCGTCGACACCTATATTGCATCCTGTTATGATCTGTCCGATTACGAGGCAGGAACCAGCAACGATACATGGTGGGAGGTCTCCGCTATAGCCCCACAATGCAAACTAGATGACGCTGCCAAGCGGGATAGCGACTGTGATACTTGCAAGGGCGAATGGAATTCCCGCCAGGTAACCCTCGACAACGCTGACCAGACCGGCCCTGCGAGATGCCCGGTCGAAGAAGAAGAAGGGCCGAAGTCTAAAGCAGCAAAGAAGAAGCAGAATTAACTAGAATGAGCAGGAGACAAATATGAACTATAGCAACAAAAGAACCACAAAAAACCCTAAACGAACAGCAACCAGCAAAAGAAGAATTAATGGCCAAATAATAGATATAAAAGACGATCTTGAGAAATTTAGAATCTTGAATGCAACTAAAGTTATGTCGCAGAATAATGCGGCAAGTTTTCCCAATACTAAAAATAAATCTTTAGACGCATTAAATTTCATAGAATCTATAGGTTGTTGTGTTGCCGATAAATTAGATGATAGTTTTAGTTTGATTGCCGAACAAACTGACAATGAAATTCTTACAAATCCTAACATTTCGGGATCCCAAAATCCAAAGAATCGTAAAAAGTTAGATACTACAAAGAGTTTTCCCAACACAGATGATCCTTTTTACGAAGTTGATGTTGGCCGCGGCGAAGGCGAACGAGAAAAGAAAGCAACGAACAAAAGACTTGAAGCCGGTACCAAAACATTGAGGCTGGCTTCGGATATTGCATTAGTCAATGTTAGTAGAAATTATGATAGCACTTTAAAACAATTTAAGAAGCCTTCGCAAATTTCGAATCGCATACGTCGAGATATCAGGGTAATAAATAAATAAAATTAATTTATACGAATAATTATTAAAAAGGAGAAATTTATAATGGCCACAGCTGGCAAGGTAACCTCAGGCATATATGAAAATTGGGCAATTGGCTATATGATGCCTAATCTGGATCCGGACGGCTCCGGTCTAATTGAGGGCAGCAACAACGACGGTATGAATTTGCAGTTTGGTACGTATATTCAATTTGACGGCGCTGCAGCAGGCGACACCGACATATATGATGCTGCCACAATCAAGAACGTTTTTGATCCGGAGACAGATCAGGCCATCGATGGTGCTTTCGAATCGGACGTAACTGAATATTTGGAGAATAATGATTCCAATTTAGATGAAAGTATACTTAGCGATCTGGATCTTCGCGGGATAACTCCTTTAAAAATATCTCAAACAATATATGATGGAGAGAGTGAAGTTCCAGAGGTTACTGAATATTATGTAGTAGACTGGTCTTATGGCGAGACTGCGAGACCATCATTTACATATTATAAGACCGGCGAAAGCACCGGCAATCAATATTATTTTGTTTCATATAACGGAGACAAAAAGTCTATCCAGGAGAAATTTCAGGTTAAAGGTGGCGCCCTCTCCGAAGGTTATGAAAATTTGATTAGTGATGTGATTAATAATACGGTGGCCACCCTAACTAGTACATCAGAACCAACTTTTAATTTTAAGAAAGCTAAGAAAAAGAAGATTAATTGTGAAGATTTGTCTGTATTCCCGCCTGAAACGGGCACTGCTGTCGATATTACCACAACAACGACAGCCACTAGTTATTAACGATAGGAATTATTATGAGTGATAGCCAAATAATCGATACAGCACTTCTTTCTGGTTCCGCAGATACCCTTAGAACGGCTCTGGGCGGTTATTGGTTTGAAAGCGCCCCATCAGATCGACCCGATCAACAAACTTTGAACTTTTTTGATGCAAATACCCCCAAAATAGACCGCAAAGATTTGACAAAGCTTTTTTTACCGATTGACGGCGATATAATTCAATCCGAAACGATCAGTAGCGATGTTCCAATACCAAACAAGTACTTCCCAGTCAGAATTGCCGCTAGCAGCGAGCGCATTAAAGATGATGCTCATTGGCGCAAGGTCATTCTCGGTGGCACATATGGGGAAAATTCTTATTCAAGCATATATAACGAAACAGTATTTCAATATCTCAATTTTAAATATAATAAACCATATTCAAAAATCGCAGGAACAGAGATTTATAATGCATCGGACGGAACCGTTGTTCCCGAAATAGAAATTTCATATGATTATTCTGATTATTTACCATTATATGAAGATCATGTTAAACAATTAGATTCCGAATTATTAATACCAAATTATTATGTATTTGCGGATCTGTCACGATATGCCGACAATGACGATATAGAGCCTTTATATCCAAACGAATTAATTAATTTTGTCACTCTTGAAGGACAATACGAAGGATTTATAAATGATATTTTTGAATTTAATAGCAGCAATGTACCATGGTCTGACCACGATCCAAGTGGCATACAAGTGGCAAAAGATTCTTTTGGTTCTCTTGTACAAAGAAATACTAATTTATCGGTAGATTATTTAACTTCTTCTTTGATACAAAATTCCCTCTCTGCATCTACAACTAGTTGGGTTAAAGATAAGTTTCAAACTTTATTATTCGATCAAGAGGCAATAGAAAATATTTCTGCATTGCAGGATTATCAAGAATGTTTTCCGTATAAAATAAAAATCAATTTTCCACAAATTGCAATCCCTGAAAGCTCCATCAGCGGCCAGACCATCCAGCCAAATGATTTTTTTGAATCAATTAATACTAATAATTTTTCATCAAAATTTATTAAAACTTTATATGAAACATTTACTAATAAAATAGATGAACTTGTCCCGGTGAATAAAAATTATGTTAATTATTTGAATTATAATGCTGTGTCAGATGGAATAGTTGAAGAAGTAGATAGTGTAACAAACATTCCTTTGAGAGAAATAGATTATGTTAAATTTTTATGTTATTGTTATAACAACTATGTTAATACAAATCCAAATTGCATGTTTGTCGGTGATTATAATTTATATCGATTAGCCACAACTAGTAGAGATGATACGTATCGCCACATTAATACTCAAACTGCAGTTGGTGTTTTAAACGATACAATAAACTTTATATCAAATACTGATAATGTTAGTGTTCTTAAATGGGACGACTTATACGCTGCAAATGAAAGATATACTGAAGTATTAGCTTATCGAATAGAAAAGATAGGGGGCGCCCCAACGGGCGACAATAAAACACAAAACACTCTACAGAATTTTTGGTTTATCAATTCAAGTGAGTTACCAGACTTTGAATTCTTTGACACCCAAGTTAAATTTGATACAGATTATACCTACAAAGTTTACGCATATGTATTAACAGTGGGAATCAAATATAATACTAGCGATCTAAGACTCACTAGACAATTGGGCTGCGCAGTTGACACCAACGAGGATGGTACAGATGATCAGGTAGGATTGGAATTTTATGATCCTTTCTCGGCTGATGAACCGCCGGCCAAAAGGCTCCTCCCCGGCGCCTATGGGGGCGCCGCTTTTGATGAAGAGTTTGAATTTGGCAATGATGAGAGACTTTATTCTTCGTATCCTTTTCTAGCTGATTTTTATTTAAATTATGAGCCGACAGTTAAGATTATTGAAAAACCTTTATTTTCCAAAACATTAAAAATATTAGATAATCCAGCAAATAGATTAAATATCGTACCATATCAAGTAAAAGATTCCTCTAACAGAATAGGATTTGATTTTACATATAACGCCTTCTCGGAAAGAACTTTTCCTAGCTTAATTAGCGAAGAGGATCAAACATATAAACAAAATTATATGCATGCACAAGATTTATTAGATGATTCAACTCTCGCTAAAGAGAGTATTTCGAAACCCAGATACCTTGAAATTTATAAATTATCAAAAAGACCACAAGCAGTTGCTGAGTTCAATAACAATCAGATTGCAACATTAGATTTAAAGATCAAAAATTCGAAACATACTAATAGAATGGCCTCCTATGAGGATAGAGTACGACCAAATAGAAAATACTATTATTTATTTAGAGTATTAAACGAACAACGTAATTTATCACATTTGTCAGAAATATATGAAGCACAACTAATTAATGATGGAGGTTCTCCCTACACAGTTTTTAATGTAATATCTGAGCCAGAATTGCAAGAAGAAATATTTAATAAAACATCAAGCGACTTTAAGAAGCTTTTTCAACTTCAGCCAAATCTCAAACAATTACAGTTTAATACTGATGATGTTGACTTCGATCAAAATGCTGGTTCACAAATTAATAATTTAGCTGTTGGGACCGCAGATGATTTAATTTGGGATAAAACTTTTAAAGTTCGCTTAACTTCCAAAAAGACTGGTAGAAAAATTGATTTAAATATTACTTATTATTTGAATAGCGAATAACCAAAACTATAACTATTTACGTAAAGAGAGAAACATTAATGGCTTTTTTAGATAACTCGGGCGATATCATTCTTGATGCGGTATTGACGGAAACCGGCCGCCGTAGAATGGCACAAGGTAATTTTCGAATTGTAAAATTTGGAATTGGTGATGATGAGATTGATTATAGTCTTTATGATAAAAATCATGCATCTGGTTCTGCATATTATGATCTAGAAATTTTACAAACTCCTGTTTTTGAAGCTTTTACACAAGTTAATGCTGGCATTAATTATGGATTGTTGGCCACAACAGCTACAGATTTATTATACCTACCGGTCGCCAAAGTTAACGAAAAAACCGCATATGGTGATAATATTGCAAAGACAAGTGGATTATATTATGTAGTCGATGCGGCCGGAGATACCTCAACCAGTCGCATTTCAAACAAATTAAGTGATGCAAGCGTTAATTATTTGGAAGGTACTGGTACTGGCAATAAATACATACTTATAGAAACTGGATTAGATAGTGGCTTTGGAACTGTTCCAATAGGCAGTAGCGAAAATAGAGAGAGCTATATTGTGGCCAATAATTTAAATGATACTAGTTTCACTGTCTTTGTTGATAATAGATTTTTCTCATCGGTACGGGGCGTTACTTCTAATTCTTCTGTTAATAATAGCGGCGGTAGCACTGGAACAGATTTAAATTATAGTATTAGTTTGACTTCTGGAACGCCAACCAGTTTGAGTCTTGGTATAGAAAATTATAGCGGATATAAAATTAACGGGATAGCCAATTTGATTACATACAATTCAACCGATACGGATCAGGACACTTCGGTTATTGGTGGTCCAAGATCTGCAATGACAGCTATCGCATTAGTGGTCAAGGCCGGCATAAGCGCAGAATATACATTGTACGGCTCAACTAGCAATACAACACGATTAGCTAGTTCAACTATTGATTACGTAGATACCACTGTTTATATACAAGGAAACACTAGTGGCGCTATTCTTACACTTCCTTGTACTATAGTCAGATTGTCATAATATTATTGGAGAAATTAAATGGCAGTAACAAATTTTGAGATGTTAGACGCGACTAAGGACGTGACAACAACTAGAACTCTTTTACATGAATCCATCCCGTTAACTGGAACACTTATTAGTGGTACTTACGGGACTTTTCCGGACGAGGGTAACATTAAGAACTATACGCATGGACAATTTCAGAGTGTTTTTGACTATCCTTATCTAAGTTCATCAGCAAACCATATTTTTGATATAACTATCGGATATGATGAAAGCTCAGCACTGTCAGAGTCAACCGCGTTATCGACTCAACAGAGTAAGAAAATTAATATGTATAACCAATTTTCTCAAGTATTACTTGGCTATACTGGTTCTACTAATCAAGTTAGAAAATTCGAATTAGATTTAGATTTAGACGAATCTTCTGGTACCGTAATGAAAGAAGCTGTCTTTCTCAATTTTTCTCGATTGATTACAAAAGATCAAATTAAGAAAGGTACTTTTAGTATTACTTTGGGCACAGCTTCTTGGAACGCTGATGGGGCTGCACCATTTGAGCTTGTAAAAACCTTAACGGATTCTTCTTCCACCGCGACTGCTGGCACAACCAATACTCTTGGTGGTGATTATGGGCTTCTTAAGGAGAATGGCTCAGGTGTCACCCGCGGCATAGTATTTTATCAGGCCGGCGTAGTTGCCTTAAGCACTTCTTCTTGGGCCAGCATACCCGATTTCTTGAGTGAATCTAACGAAAAATATACCATAGAAGATACTTTCGTTAGTCAATCTCTCACCAGTTCTTGTGATGCATTCCGCCACAGAGTTCAGAATATAACCTTTAACAATGCAACGGAAATTAACTCAGCAATTTATTTCTGTCGTGTTCCACATAATAAATATAATCATAGTACAAACCCAACATATCTATCTTCTAGTACTATTCGCGTAAAATCGGTGAATACTGATACACCCATTGCTTATATTACGACAATTGGACTCTATAGTTCAAATAATGAATTATTAGCAGTTGCTAAATTATCAGAACCATTAAAGAAAGAACCAACAAACGAGTTAACTTTACGTGTTAGATTAGACTACTAAAATGTCTTTAAAAAAGTTTGGCGAAAACGATGTCATCGTTAATACGATGAAGGCTTATCCTAGGTGTAAGTTTTTTGTTTTTGATGGCAAGACATATTATAATGATGCTCCGGCACCTTCCGGCGCTTTTAGCGATAGAGTTTATAATGTTCCTCCTGGCCACATTAGTTTATATGAATATAACATAGATCGTTCTAGCTCTATCGGAAATGTTTCGATCACTGAAGCTGAAGCTGAAGTATCGACCTTCGGCGCCGCCACGGCAGTAGACGCGATTGATACTACTGGTGTGAAAGCAGCGGGAGTTGATACTCTGTTTACATTCACTATACCTTCAGCAGCCGGCGGCGAGGGAGGCGCGACTACTATAGCTTTGGACTATTCCGCGACAACCGCTCCAACTGCAGGAGCTAATAAAATTGGTATTGGCTTTAGCGATAAAAACAATGCTCAAATTGCCGCACTAATCATTAAGGCAATTAATGGAACTGCCGCTACAAATATTGTTTTTGCGTCATCGGGCAATGGACAGTCTGGTTACGATTCTGGTATTACGGCAGCAGAAGGTTCAAGCGATACCCAAATTACACTCACGATAAAGGCGGCCGGCCTTGCCGGCAATCTTGCTTCTGCGCTAGCAGATGTATCCGGTACGGACGTAATTGATGTAACAGATTTTACTGGCGCCCTCGTCGCGGGATGGCATGGCCCACGCGCCGCTGGTTCTGATGGGCTAGCCGGCCCAGGCTCCAGTTTGTTTATTTATCCATATATTACAAAAGGGGGTGCAGGTACTTATTTTAGTAGTACTGGCGGTGAATCATATACCACTGATTATGACCCAGGAGATATGATAACTTCAAGTTATCCTATGTCAGCCTCTATTACGCGAGAATTTATGTCTCCCAATGCTGGAAAACTAGTAATACGCTCCACAGCATCATTATTTGACGCGGCCGATCAGGGCGCAGCCGCCGCCGACCCCTCCGAGACGGGCACAGGCTACTCTACAACATATTATGAAGGCCCAAAATTTCGACACTTTTATGCTCTTAAGAATAGATTAAATCATTATGGTGTAAGAAGCGAACACTATAAAGTATCTTCTTCTTATGGCGATAAAAGCGAGCAGATAATTAATTTAATATCTATTCCTTCTATTCTATTCGGATCCGCAATTAAGCCTGGAAGCTTATCTCTTAAATGGTATCTTACCGGTTCTTTAATAGGCGAATTGCGAGATACTAAACAGAATGGAGAATTAATCGAAGTAACAGGCTCAAACACTGGTTTAGTCGCTGGTGTTGCTCTATATGAAGAAGGCTTTATTTTGCTAACTGGATCGTGGGATTTGAATCACGAGACGATAGGACTTATTTCGTCATCTGCTCCAGACGATGAAGGCGACCATGAGGACATCGCCAAAGTTCCGAAAACACCGCAATGGATTTATTTTGGTGCCGGCGCCAATGATGGTACTAATCAGACTACGACAGCTAGTTCCTCCTTTAATAAGGCATCCTTTGATTTATCCTTTGAGGGAACTACAGAAACACAAGTTTTAACTATGTTTGCGCACGCTCGACGTGGTGAAGCAAATTTCTCGAATAACCCAACTTTTCTAGAATATAGTCAAAGTCAGATAGAAACAACTTCTTCCCAAGTATATCAAGAAAATGCTTCCAGAACCATTTATAATACTTTAAGTTCAAGCTATTCAGATTATGGCGCCCCATTTAAGCGACAAGTCTACATTTCAAGAGTTGCAATCTATGATAAAAAGAAGAATTTAATTGGTATTGCCACACTTGCAAAACCAATATTAAAGAAAGAAGATCAAGATATTTCTTTTAAAATAAAACTTGATATGTAGTATAATAAAAATATGATACTTGGTTTAGATATATCAACTAGTATTACTGGGTTTGCTGTTATTGCAGATGGTGCATTAGTTTATTATGATTCAATAGATTTGCGCAAACACAAATCTGTGTTTGCAAAAACTATCGAGATCAAAGAAAAGCTTATGGACATATACGAAGTATATCAATGCGATAATGATTCTTTCATACCAGTAGATTCTGAACAGCCAATTGAACATATATAC
>Ga0080013_1004034_pt1 | contig 14772 bp, 16 predicted proteins | sample ETNvirenome_6_85_FD_69236 | JGI IMG/M metagenome (GOLD analysis project Ga0080013, IMG submission 69236) | Marine viral communities from the Pacific Ocean - ETNP_6_85 (SPADES assembly) (version 2) | ecosystem: Environmental > Aquatic > Marine > Oceanic | place: Pacific Ocean | collected 2013-06-19
ATCGTTTGTAGTAACAGTTCTAACTACTTCTTCTAATCTTTGTTTAATAAAAGCATTCAATTTAGTTCCTTTAAACACTTTTCTATTATGTATAATTTCTGGTTTAAGTGCTATGTATAACTCATGTAGTTCTTCAATTGGTTTATTAGCAATTTCACACATAAGTTTAGTAACAGCTTGTAGTCTTTTAGTATTATCGAGAATTTCATCATAAGATTCATCAATAAGTCTAGAGAAAGTTTTGTAACCTAAGTCGCGTAAGTGCTTGAGATGATGGTGTGGACCAGCGATAATGAAAGGTTGATTATGTAGTATAGGTTTAAATGATTTCTCTGAGATTCCGATGCCGTTGGAAGAGTCCATATCAAGGAAGGATTCAAGTGTAAAGTTAAAGTAAGAAGTTTGATATAGTTCAGTACAGAGAGTGGAATAGTTATTAGCTTCAGATTCAGAGATGTTATCAGCGAAAAGTGGGGCCGCGTTTAGTAGTGTAGTAACATGTGGTGCTTGGTCGTTGAGAAAGTCGAGATCCAAGGGCATAGCTGTGAATGGTTCTATATCATCTTGCTGTATATTAAGATAAGAGAAATAGCCGTGGTAAGAAAAGTTGTTATTATATAGTTCTTGTGCTATACAGGCTCTCCAGTATTTGTGTACTCTATTAAGACAGACGAATTTTTTCGCTCGTGGGTTGGTTGAATAGCGAGCGGCCTTGGTGAAGTTGACAGAGCGTTTGAACATATATTCAATTTCAGGCCAGTAATGACAGAGAGTTGTTTGCTTTGAGGCTTCAGAATTGCCGGAGAAAAAGATCAGTTTAGGATCGTGAAGATTATAGAGGGATTTGTTGTTGTGTTTTTCGCATAGTTCTATTAGTCGTTGTTCTATTACAGCAGGATTGTCAGCTTCTTGGTAAAACATTACTAACTTAAAATAGCCTTGATTAATTTTCTTCATAATGTGTTCAGGGATCAGGTCAAGATAGTCTAATGTATGATCAAAGAAATTTAAATGAAGGACATACCAGGAGTCTCTGGGGGCGTTTTCTATAGTATGAGTTCTTACTTTAAAATTAGATTCTTTTAGATAGTAAAAAATTCTTGGATAATCTAAGAAAGGAGATTCTAGGGTGTCTGAAAAATTTGCGGCTTGAGCATCAGTCAACCCATTGGGGAGAGGCTTTCCATCTTCAAAGCGTTCGATTGCTAGGTTTATTCTGACACCGTATATGTTCATGAATTATTTAGTCATCACCAAAGATAATGCTGTATACAGCATATAGTAATATTCCTACAACTACTAGAAAGATAATCCCTACTGTTATTATTATATCCATTTTGCGTATTATTTAGTGAAGTCATGAAAGTCTCCTAGTAGTTGAGTAAATTCTTTGGTTAATATTGCTTCAAAATCACCCGAGTAAAAATGGTGGTAATTGTGTTCAACAACATCGCGTGAAAACTTATGTAGTTCTATCATTTCGTGCCTAGAGAGATTGTCAAGGTCCCATAATAATTCAGCTACGGCAGAAAGTCTTTGATGATTGTCAGTAATTTCATCATAGGATTCGTCCCAGATGGAGTTAAATGTTTTGAAGCCATAGCGTTTTAGGTATTCCAGAGAGCCAGCAGTAGAAGAAAGTATGAAAGGCATTCGGAAGCAGATGGGTTTAAAAATTTTCTCGGATAAAAATTGCTTCTTTCCGGTCCAGATTGTTTCGTTAACATTATATAGTAGGCATTCAGAGGCCAGGTTTTGCAGAGTTAGTTTATAAGAGTCCATACTTTGAGTTGCCTCACCATCAAAAGTCAGTGGCAAATCAATGTCATCTAGTATCTCTAGTATGTCAGGGTACTTACCAGCTTGCCAACGGGCAATATCTTTGATATTAATGTTGGTAGAAGGGCAAACTTCAGGACATGATATGTGATTATGCAGTAGGTTGTATTTTCTGAACCAGTAAAGTAGTATAACTCTGTGTAATCTTTTCACACCAATGATCCGATTTGGAGAAATGAAGGTCTTTCTAATATCCCTTTCATCGGGCGGTGGCATTAAATATGTTTTGTCGTACCCTCGAAACCAATCCAAGGCCGCCCAGCCATGGAAGAAATAGTAAAAAGGTGTCATGTCATACTGATTGCATAACTGTTTTATATCATCGGAGTTAAACTCTGAGGTAATAATTGCTTTCTTTGTATTAAACATGCGGTCGTTAGTATGTTCAAAGAGCTCGGAATGTAAATCTAGGTGGACTGGTTCCTGGTCGAAGAAGTGGAAAAAATGTTTTGTTTCTTTTTCTTCGTCAATAAGTACTTTTAATGAGTCCAGAGATGTTTCACCAAAGGGGTGATGATACATCATTGCATTATTTAGAGAGTTTTTTGTTAACCAAGGCCAAAAAGTGTGTTCATAAATTTCATCAATTCTAATCATGTTTGATATTTTCTATACAGGCCCCAAGCCTAATCTATTCCCCCACGAAAAAAGTTGCAAAAATGCTATCGATGCACAACAAAAATCTACAACTAGATACTGCTGGCTTGTCAATTATTTATGTGACTACACTTCATGGGACTTTCTTTGGGAACCGGTTCCGTGGGAAAGCGACCATGAGCATGTTTTCCGCAGTCAGTGGCAGATAGATTCTGGGACCAGGTTGCTACCCAAGGTTACAAAAGAGGTCAATTATAAAAAAATTGTCTGCAATAGGAAAGAGACCGACGCAGAAATTGTATTAATTGACCACCTGGACAATAATGTAGACAAAGTTAGGGACCAAGTTGACAGAGAGATTGTAAAGACCTCAAGATTTTTTGATAACTATCTCGATACTTTGATCAGAATTGCACAAACTGCCAAGGGAGAATACATCTGGATAGTAAGTAGTGTCTGTGATTACACAAATTTTGACTTTACCTGGCATCCTGAACCATGGCAGTCTGAAATGCTTCATGTTTTTCCTAGCAACGAACAGAAGTTTGGTGATACTTTTTATATGCATGTACCAAGTTTTAAGAAAAAAGCTCCTCACGTGGATCTCCTGGATTGGTATGATGTCAATTTTTGTAACCAACAACAGGTACCAAGGAGAGAAATGCAGAAAATGTTGCACTCTCATGACAGTCTGGTCCCAGCAGTTAGAGAGGCTGACTGTATTGAGGACCATTCACCTCTCATGTTTTTCACCGATGGGAAGTATCAAGGACAAATTCCGACAGTTTCATTGTGGAGAAAGAAGACCAGAGCAATAACTCCACTAACAAAAAGTGGAAGTTCTTGTATAATTCCAAGAGAAAGTTTTCCTGAAATAAGAAATCAACTTTATGACTATCAATATATTGATAAAAGTTATCAAAGATTTGATGATGAACCATTAGATATTATTTTTATTAGTAATGGAGAGGGAATGGCTAAGAAGAATATTAAACATTTAAGTAAAATAGTAGACTCACTCCCAAATAAATTCTTACATATAACCGGTGTAAAAGGTCGTATAAACGCTTATAAGGCCGCGGCTGAGGCCAGCACCACACCTTGGTTCTTCGCGGTGTTTAGTAAGCTGGAAGTTAACCCACACTTTCCATTTCATTGGCAACCAGATTACCTACAACAGGCCAAACATTATATTTTTCATGCCAAGAATCCCATCAATGGATTGGAATATGGACACATGGCCATCATAGCTTACAACAAAAAACTCACTCTGGCCAATGATGCACCAGGGTTAGACTTCACTTTGGACCAACCACACGAAGTGGTTCCTATATTAAGTGGTAAATCTCTCTATGCCAATCAACCAATTGTGGCCTGGAGGACAGCTTTTCGTGAATGTATTAAGTTAAAACTTATGTTGAGAATACAAATTACTATCGAGACTGGGTATCGTTTGAACATGTGGCTCACTAAAGGTGAAGGTGTCCAGGGCGAGATGAGCAAATTAGGTGCAAAAGATGCCTGTGAATATTTTGACAGGGTCAAGGGTGACTTCGAGAAGTTAAAACTTAGCTATGATTGGGAGTGGTTGGACCATTACTATATTTCCCGACATGGTGAATAACTTCATCGGCAATAATTTCTACCTCAGAATCAGATAACTCTGGATAGAAAGGTAGACTAAGTACACGTCTTGCCAAGGCACTTGACGTACTAAGCATTCCCGGACCAGGGTACATGCGATACAAGTCCATTTCATGTAGTGGTTGGCGGTAGTGAATTTTACATTCAATACCTTTTTCTGTTAAATCTTGGAGAACAGAATTTCTTTTTTCTATTTGAATGACAAATTTGTTTAAACCGTGGTCATATAAATCCATTCGGTTGCCTATTAGGCATTGAATTTTTGCTTCTTTAAATCTGTCTAGCCAATAATTGGCAATTTCTAATCTTCGGTCTTGCCATTCTGGGAATTTTTTTAATTTTACTATCATTTGTGCGGCATCAATTTCTGACATTTTAGAATTTGTGCCAATCGTTTCCATATCTGGCTTACCACCGTTCCTAAATCGTCGGAACCAATCATGACTTTTTGAGTCCCATGTAGCAATAGCACCACCACCGCCATAGTTTGGCAAGTTTTTCATCGGGTCAAAACTAATACTTCGCATCACTGTATGGTGAGTGTACTCTTTTGTGGTCCAATGTTGAGCTCCATCTTCACAAATTATCTTTCCTCGACGTTGAACATGTCGTAAATGTAAGTCCTCAAGCATCGGTCTTCCATAAAGACCAACATAACAAATTACATCATAGCGGTCTTCTAGGTTATCTAACTTAGTCCAGTCCAAGCAACCATAAGAATCTGTGTCTCCAATGATAACATCAAAGCCTTCTAGTACCCAGGCATTGATAGTTGCCGGATAAGTTAGTGCCGGAACTACAACAGTAGGTTTCTTTCCTTGAACTTTCATGTCATAAGCTGAGCGAAGTTGCTCCATATAGTACCTGGCCATGAAGCGAAGTGCATCGGTCCCGGTACCTACACATACCACATAAGGATAATTGCATAATTTTTCTAGGCCATCTTCTAAATTTTCTATCATCGGACCATCAAAGTAGGTTCCACTAGACATAACTTCGTCAGTGACCTGTAGAATTTCCTCACGAATGCTCTTATATTGTCTAGGTAGGTTAATAAAAGGGATCATATTAATTGTTTTTTCCAATAATCGCTTGATCTAATCCACTCATAGTATTGTCGAAAGCCTTCTTCAATGTTAATTTTAGGATTATATCTAAAATCTTTTTGTGCTTTTGCTATATTTAATCGTCCTCTAGTAGGAAAATTAATATCTGGTTTATTATATTGGAAAACATTTGGGTTTCCGTTGGTATCATATGCACCTGAGCCAACAATATTGATAATAAGTTGTGCCGCTTTTTCTATTGTACATGTTTTTTTAGATGATCTTGTAATGTTATAGATTTGATTCCGTGTAATTTTGCCTTTGTTTGTTGATACTAAAGCTATTCCTTTAGATACATCAGAAACATGAGTGAAATCTAAAATTTCGTTCGGTCCGTTGATTTGAAGCGTTTCCCCTTTCATCGCTCCTATGATAAATTTGCTTACCACTCTATCATTAACATCATGTTCCCCATAAACTGCTGATGGTCTAATAATAATGTGATCAAAATGTCCTTGACGTGTGTATTCTTCTACTATTTTTTCGCCAGTATATTTTAAAATGCCATATTGACCAATTGGTTTACATGAAGTTGACTCTCTTACGTTATTTTTAAAGTCCCCATAGACCATTGAACTTGAAATATACACAAATTTTTTCAGTCTGACAAGAGTACTTGCCTCTAATAATGTAATTAATCCGTTCATCATTACATCACAACCAACTATTGGATTTTTTAGAACTACTTTTTGTCTTGGAAAACTTGCTAAGTGAATTACAATGTCAGGATTGAAGTGTCTAAATAATGTTTTTACTTCTAACCCAGAACGAATATCTAGATAAAAGATTTTTGCTTTAATTCGTGCCCTGCGTTCTTTCATTAAGAAACTAATTTCTGGCTCAGGTATGAAGTCATAATTGGTTGTTGAATCTATAACAATGCACTCATGACCCATTCTTTCTAAATCACGAACAACATTATGCCCAATAAAACCTAGTCCACCTGTAAGTAATACTTTCATTAATATCGATTAAGAATCTCAATAAATCTTACATCTTCAATATCGGTTGATTCGTAGTGAAATTCAAATTGATCGTTCCAGGATTTTCCACTGTTTATACATTCCCATAGTTGTCTTTCTCTTAAATTCTGATCTGCATCTCGTACAGCCATAAGTCCTAAAATAATAGCTAAAAGAAATATTATAGTCATGTTCGACCACGTAGCATTTTTTATTACATATTTAACCACTGTAAATTTTCCTCCATAATGTATTATTGAGCATACTCATTTTTTTCTATAAGGGCAAGTATTGCAAGTTCTAAGTCGGGTTCGTCGAACGTCAACACCAATGTCAATGCCACCACTGATAGCATCTTCAGAGTGTATTCTATTATCGTGCTGTTCATTTGGATATCCATATGGATCATCGTCATACCATTCTGCACTAGATTCAAATTCTGCACCTTGAAATCTTAGAATATATTCAACTGTTTGTCGTTTAGTTAAGAAACCAGTAACTTTGAAATTTTTGAACCATAATTTTAAAACATCATTCTCTTTTATTTCTGTTTCAATGTTGTTTTCAAGACACCAGGTACCTATTTCAGTGTTATTGAATCTTACTGCAAGATATTCATCAAGACGACCTTGTCGTTTACTATTAGACATTTCATTGTAATCAATACGACCTGATAAAAAGGTGACGAGATATAGATTTAAATCAGACCGCCATATCGGCTTTGATACTCGATTGTGGGTGATAACCATGTAGTTTAATGTCCTCCATCCTATAATTACTTAGTTTAGTAACATCAGGGTTCAGCCAAAGTTCCGGAAGTTTACCTGGCTTTCTTTGTAATTGTTCTTTGACTTGATCTTGATGGTCCAGGTAGATATGAACATCACCAAAGGATATTATTAATTCACCTGGTTTTAAGTTAACCCGTTTTGCTAACATAGAAATTAATAATGCATAAGAAGCGATATTAAAGGGGAGCCCCAAGAAGGAATCACATGATCGCTGATATAAATTGCAATTAAGTCCACCGTTTGAAGTTACAAAGAATTGCATAAAGCAATGACAAGGTGGTAAGCATGCTGACCCTGTTATATGAGTAGGATTCCATGCTGTAATAATATGTCTTCTACTAAATGGGTTTTGTTGTAAATTAATTATTAAATTTTTTAATTGATCAACTTTATCATCGTCCCAATGCCGCCACTGCGGACCGTATATTAATCCTGCATCATACGGAAAGCCTCTATGTTTTTTCCAATACTTACTGTTTATATTTGCTGACCAGATTGTCTTTTTAGTATGGTCAAATTCACCATATAATAATTTGTTGAGATCTCGTTCATCTCTACTGCCCATAATAAACCATAGAAGTTCTGATTTTACAGCTTCAAATGCTAGTTTTTTAGTTGTGACTGCTGGAAAACCATCATTAAGATTGAAGCGTGTCTGGTATCCGAAGATGCTACGAGTGCCCACGCCAGTACGATCTTTTCTTAGTTCACCGTTATCTAATATGTGTTGTAACAGATCTAAATATTGTTTCATATTCTGTTTGGAAAATAATCTTGTAATTTTCCTTCTCTATTTAAATCCTGTGTAATGCAATGTATTCCACCATCCCAAAAATATCTATGGCGAAAATTACAAACATGTGGTGTTATGCCATAACGTTTAAATGCCTCAAATACTTTATCATTTTCGTTATTACAAATAACATTATGTTCATCAATTACTAATATATTAACATCGAATACAGTTTCTTCAACATACCCAACCCAATGATTTAACCAGCCTTCAACAAAGTTAATAAATTCATCATTAAATTCTTCACCTGGAACCCACCATTTACCTTTATTTTTTTCTTTAAGCTGGAGAAATTGGCTTACTTTTGGGTCGAACCAACTTTGTTCTGGTAACTCAATAACTTCCCAGCCTGGGAAAGTTTTATTATAATCTTGAATATCTTTAATAGTTAAAATTAACCCAGGTACTACAGGACAAAAACAACTATCGGTGTGTCCCCAAGTTTCAATTATATGATTTCTATAATCTGGAAATTCTGCATCTAATATTTTTTGATCGTTTTTTAAGTTTTCTAAAGAATAATCAGCAGGTGAATTTTCATTAATGCCATGATATAAGTCTTTACCTATTCTAGATATACTTGCACTACTAACATCATACATTCCTCTCTTTGCAATACCAGAAAAATTATATATAATTTCATTGCCGGCAGTTTTGATCATTTTTAATATATCCGTATAAGAATTATATCTCCTTTTTTCTAAATCTATTTTATGTACATTATGAAGTTCATCTTTTATCCATGTTGGTAAATCGTTAATATTATCAGGTGGTGTTATTGGCCAATCGTTTCCTCGAATAGCATTCCAGCATGTTGTAAAACCTTCAATTATATAATTGTTAATATAAAAAGTTTCACCAACCATAATAGCTACATCTCTAGGACACATCATACTTGGTGCTTGGTATTGTTTTTTACTTGAATCAAAGTAAAATTCAGCATCTTCTGCTACAGTAGTTCTGACAACATCAACATTAAATTGTTTGAGTATTGTTATTAGGCTTTGATAGTCTTCTTCAGTTTCAATAGCAATTCGTTCCATTATATTACGTACTTTTGAATTATCTATGAAGCTGTAAAATTCAGGAGGATAGGAGCGTCCGATTGCACAAACTTTTAGTGGGTCCCAATGTTGATAAACTGAATACATATATCATTCTTTAAACATCATGGGAGTAGTTCTCTTCCATTTTGTATATCATGCGTTAGTACTTTTCTTTGGCCAGTGCCGATGTAAAATTCTATATGTATGATCTGGAAATTCCTGTTCTTCAATTACATTAAAGCCGTTATTAATTTGTTCTATATTAATAAACGTATCACATTTATATGTTTTTGGTAGTATAGTAAGATGTAGTTCTTTTACAAGATAGTACATTTCTAGAAATAGTTGAGCACCACCAACGCACCAAGTTTTGTCGTTATCCCAAATATGTTTACCTAGGTATAGTAAGTTGTAAGGTATTATATTATGTTCGTATTGAGCAGTAAGATTATTAATTTCTGCAAGTGTTCTGATAGGTCTAAGTAAACTACCGGCACTATTTGCTATGGGGGTTTCTGTGACTACAATGTTTTTACAATCAGGAAGTGGTTTGGGCATGTCAGGACTTTCCCAACTTTTTCGCCCCATGATAATAGTACAACCTTTTATAAGTTCTCTAAATCTTTCATGATCACCTTCTGGCGCAGTCCAAGGTAATGTTCCGTTAAGTCCAATACCTCCTTTAGGGTCGCATGCTAAGATAGCTTTCATTTTAATTTACTTAATATTTCGTCGGTACTCGGTTGTACTAATTCAGCAACTCTTTCAACGTCAACAAAGAAATCAACGTCTTCAATTTCACCATCATATTGTTGAAGTTTAGTGTTTAGTGCTGACTCTAATTGAAAAACGTCTAGCCCTTTCTTGGCCAATATACTCATATTGAAATATCTACGTCGACCACCTTTTAGTCTAATTACAACACGTTTAATACATTCAATTGGTATATCTTTCTTATCAACGCCTTCTATTAATTTTTCCCACTTTAATAAAAATTCGTCGCTAAGCCTGGACACTAGCTTTGCCCGCTTTTGTTGTTTTTTTAGCGGTACGCTTTGGAGTTAAATCCTTAGCTTCTTTCTCAAGTCTTTTAGCCTCTGTTGTTAGTGATTTTGCTTGAGCGTTCATTGCATCAGCTTGACGTTTTAAATCTTTAGCTAAATCTTCATCACTTAATGCACTAGTATCTGTAGTAGGAGCAATATCACCAGCACTGGTTCGTGCTTGTAATCCAGCTTCACCATCAACTTTTGCCATTTTTGCTCTAGCTTCGTCACCTGATTCCATTTCGTTGATTAATTTGTTTAATTCATCTAAACGTATTTGACTATCTTTTGACGCTTCAATAATGATTTGACTTGTTCCAACTTTCTTTAGCCATTTTTCATCATGTAATGCATTTAATGCGTTTCTTCCATCTGTTAAAATAGAACGATTTAATGCGTTAGCGAAAACATGTTCTTGTTGACCTTTATCACTTTCAAGTACACTCATAATATCGTCATGAATTTGACTTGGTATATTATCAGAATAAATTACTAATGCCATATGTTCTTCGCCCGGAACTTCTCTAAAAACAACCACAACTTTTTGGTTGTTATGTCTACCGACGTGTTTTATCATTTGTTTTCTCCGTTTGATTCTTCTGCTAAAGCGGCCTTATTAAATTCTTCAAACTTTTTAGCTTCTGCTTTAGCTTCTTCACTCTTTACTTCTGGCTCTGGATCTGCCTCTGGTGTTGAATCAGTTTCAGGTACAGGCGGAATGTCTGGTTGCGTAACAGGGGCCGGCGTAGGTTGTTGAGGCACTATTACTGATGATAAGAAGCCATGTAGTTTCTTATATGTTATGCCAATAGTTTCTAATTCGTCGGCTTGAAAAGCACCACGCTTAGTACAGACTTCGATGCAATTACGCAATACTACTAAGTCTTGGATTGTTAATTGTTCGTCAGTTATTTCTGTAGCGTCTACAGGAGCGTCGACTGCTTCTGTTGCTTCTTGTGTTGGTTTTTCTACCATTTTAAACTCCTATATAGGTATTAAATATATTTACTATAGATATTTACTATCTAAAGTCGTATACTAGGAATTTTTAACCGAAATAATTGTTACTTATCGTACAAAACAAACTGTCCAAATGGGGGATTTGGATTATTATCACCGTGTATTACCCATAAAGTGTCTGCATAAAGTGGGTCTCCCCAGCTATTCCATGGGTATCCATCAGTAAAAACTATTAATTTTTCAGGTTCAATTAAGTTTTCTTTCATGTGTTTAAAAATGCATTCGAAGTCAGTACCGCCACCGCCTCTAAGTTCATACTCACGAATTTCATCAAAATTATCATTATTAAATAGTTTATAGTTATAAACTTCAGTATCAAAAGAAGCTAGGTGTACTTGAAACTGTTGAAATTCTTCCATGATGCCAACTGTTTCACTTAAAAAGTCTTTGGCTTGATCTGTTATTGACCCACTTAAATCTAAGTAAAGTGCTACATCAATCATTTCATCGTTTTTTATTCCTGGTAATACAGCGTCAAGTTCCCAACCTTTACGATTTGGTTTAATAAATGTATAATCATTTTTAATTAAAGATTGGATATTGGTCTGAATTAACTCACGCCAGTTCATTTTAGGTTCTGTAATATCGTTGATTATTCTTTTAACACCATTAGGTAAATCCCCTGGCGTAGAATTTTTAACAGCCGTAACTAATGCTTCGCGAAGTTCATCTTTAATTTCACTCATTTCTTTATCGTTAAGTTTAGGTTTTTTTGAATCACCGTTTCCGTTGCCATCAGCATCACCTTCTTGACTTGCCGTGCCAGTACTTTGTTCATGTTCAAGATGTTCATCTAATAATTGTTGAAGCAATTCAGTAATGTCGATCTTATCGGCATTATCATATAAGTCTTGATAAACTTTTTCATAATTCCAACCATAGTATTTTGGTTCATGAAGGCAAGGAACAGTGGTAATCATCTTACCAATTTTATGTTTAATTAAATCACCGTTCACGCAATAGTCGGCGGCAATGTTTGATAATTGAGCTTCATGATCATTATCTACACGTCTACCAATATGCTCATAAATGCAATGGAGTACTTCATGCCCAAATAAGAATTCACATTCTTTCTCACCTTCTAACATCATTATAAAACGAGAATTGTAGTAAAACTTTCTACCATCAGTAGCCGCGGTAGGACACCATTCGTCAGCATTGGTTAATTTTAATCTAGTAGCAAGATTACCAAAGAAAGGTTGTTTAAGTAATAATCCGATTCTAGCCGTGATTAGACGTTCACGTGCTTCAGCATCTACCTTGGGATCAGTTGGACCTAGTATATCTGCGAACTGTTTTTCTAAGTCTTTGTTTAAAGTATCCGACATTTTTACGCCTAATTTTTAAGTTTCTATACTACTATTATAGGCGAAATTTACCAAAAAGTCAACCTCTTTTTACTGGACTATTTGGTTGGCCCCACCTAAAGGATAAGTCCTACGCTGGCTCTTAATGGTGACAATTTCACCCTCAGAAATAGGTCGGCCATATACAATAATTCCAGGGTGAATCCAGGCATTTTCTGCTACATGGCTATTTCGGTAGTTACCTGCGTACACAGAAAAAGGACCAAAATAAACGTCGTTTCCTATAGTACAACCCCAGGCTCCTACACGTCTATTAAAGAAGCAGTTTGACCCAATTTTAACATCATGTGCGAAAGCACAATGAGCATACATTTGAGTATGCTTACCTATAGTTACTCTAGTTTCAAGTGATACCATTGGACCTATATAACAACCGCCATCTATTTGAACATTAGAATGAATAACAGAACTTGGGTCTATAATATTAGCTAGTGGTAATTCATATTCTTCAACTAATTGTATTAGTCGCTGACGCTTTTGATTATCTCTTTCAGTGATATCGCCATTTAATAAACTAGGATCCCAATTTGTAGCAACAAAGAAGTTATATTTTTCTCGTAGTTCAAGTAGGTGTTCGATGTCTTGTTCAGTGCCAATTACGTTTACACCATCTACTTGGTCAGTATTTAACCAGTAGTCATTATCTAATATTCCAATGATTTTTTGTCCACTACGTTTACAACAGTCATCCCACATACTCATAATACTACAACTGCCTAAAAAAACTATTGGTTTTTTATTGTCTTGCATTGTGCTCCTGTATTAAGAGCTCGATTTCATCTTTTAATTTTAATTTTCTTTTCTTCATACTTGTAATTTCTGATTCTGACATACTAGGTACCATTTTTTCTGATAATTCTATCTTATCATGTAGATTCTTATGTCGTGCTTTAGCCATAATTATTTTATTTTCTAAGTCCATAGTATTGCTCCTTTTGGCATTGTATAATAATTTCCATGCAGAAATTAATTCATGCTCTTCCTTTTTTTGCCAGTCCCTTAGACTGACATACAGTGATAATAATTCTATATTAGTGGTTTGCATTTCAGATAATTCAAAACATAATTGGTGATGTTTTAGTTGATCACCGTTTGGTAATGTAATAATTTGGTTTGGGTATGGGTCGTTGTTGATAGTCATATAAAATATATATGCTATTTTGTTACTCGTTCGTGAAAAAGTATACCATTTAGATGATCTAATTCATGTTGAAAACAGACACTTTCTAAACCTGAAAATGTTTTATCAATCTCATTACCTTCGTAATCAAAATATTTAACAACAACATTTTCGGATCTTGTGATAGTTAAAATTTCATCAGGAAAACTTAAACACCCTTCATCCATGGTTATAGTTTCTTCACTGCTACTGAGTATTTCTGGGTTAAAACAATAATGTGGGTCACCGCCATTCTCAATATCCATTACAAAGAACCGCCAGCCTATACCACATTGTGGAGCCGCTAGTCCTATGCCGTTTGATTCAAGCATAAATTTATGCATTTTATCTGCGAGTTTATTATTCCAATGTGGTCGGTAGCCATCAAATTGAAAAGGCAAGGCTTTTTCTGTTAAGATATAAGGGGATAATTTAATTTTATTAGGAACTAACATTGTAAATTTTCATCCAGCCTCCTTTTTCTCGCCACAAGTTTTTACCATATACATTTTTAAAATGTTCTTCTCTAATAAGAACTTGCTTTTTATGATATTTATTATAGCCATTATTTTCTATTGCATAATTGATACGGTCGCGCCATTGTTTAGCTAGTTGGGTATCTGCTTTTATATCTGGTAATGAATTAAGTATTTTTAATGGTAAATTTTGAATGTCCCAGGAATTATTATTATTAATAGGCATTAAAGTGAATTCATAATCAAGCCCAGGAAAACGTTCTTGTAAATGTTCATAAAAAGTATTCATTACATCACATTGATCAATGTTTGCTAGTTGCAAAACTATGTTTAGATTTACTGCCGGATTTGAGTCCCATGTAGCATTTGAGTCTATTTTATGAGTCCACAAATAGTTTATTATTTTATCACAATTCTTTTTTGTTGTTTGCCAATCGCCATGATATCTTATAACATCATATCTTGATCCTGTTGCATCAATGCTGAGACCTGCTTGGACTCTCTGAAATTTAACCGCTTGCTCCCAGAATTTTTCATTAAAAACAGATGCATTAGTTGTGACCTGCAAACTTATTTGTGATTTCTTTTTACTGTCTATTTGTGTCATGATGTCAACGAAACCTTTCATCAGTTGCGGCTCACCACCTTGTAATTGTATATCTTCTATGTTTTGATTGTTTACAAGGTCTATTACTTTAGTAACATTAGATGGATCATCAATCCAATTATAGTTGTGATCTAAATTATTATTTTCCCATGACCTATTTTCTGCTTGTATTTTTGATGACAATGATGAGCTACACATTCTACAGGCTAAATTGCATAATCTACCACCTATGATTTGGAGTAATTTGTTTTTTGGCGGTTGTAGTTTGTACTCACCTGAACCAGTTCTTAGTGTCCATTTGTTTTCTGCTTCAGCTTTC
>Ga0080013_1004035_pt1 | contig 14772 bp, 16 predicted proteins | sample ETNvirenome_6_85_FD_69236 | JGI IMG/M metagenome (GOLD analysis project Ga0080013, IMG submission 69236) | Marine viral communities from the Pacific Ocean - ETNP_6_85 (SPADES assembly) (version 2) | ecosystem: Environmental > Aquatic > Marine > Oceanic | place: Pacific Ocean | collected 2013-06-19
AACCTCAGCATCCAAGTTATGGTATGCATTGAGGTCCTGACCTAATTCAGGAGTCCACTTAGCTTTCAGCTTCTTGGTGATAGCGGTCACAGCCACGGAATCAACCTTAATGTCGATCTCGGGAATAAACGCATCATCCTCAAGGCCCCACTCGGACTGAGCAATCACAACACCAGTGGAGTCATTGCCATCATTGGTTCTGGCTCCGCCGAAGTTGTCCGCAAGCGGGAATGTTATAGCCATCTCGGAGACGGTGCCACCAGAGAATGGATTACCCTGTCCAACCGTAGTTGGAACTAAAGCGTCCGTTCCAACAAAGACCATGTACAAGGTGTCTTCGATACCGTCCCAAGAAGCATCAGTTGGGTGCAGAGTCTGCGAACCAAGTGTAGTCAAGCGACGAACCTGTTGAGTACCGTTCATTCCGGTTTCATCAGACGCGAAGGAACAGGAAACAGCAGTTAACATTTTACGGTTAAGAATCTGCCCGCTTTCTTCGATCTCAGCAAGAGTTGTTCTAACATGGAGAGCTTGGTAGCCATCACCAAGACCAAGAACATCAGGGTCATAACGAAGACTCTTCTTTTGAGCCGCTGTAATAACAGATGGGTTCAGGTCGATACGAGCTGCCGAGGTACCATTACCAAGGTTATATGCGTCCAATTCGTTGTAGGCACCGGGTGTGTTGGAACCAGTTGGAGCAGAATAGCCAGTGGAAAGGTTGTAGAAACCTTTGTCCAGTGATGCATCAATTGCACCAATGTTCGCATTTGTTCCTTCATATCCAAGGTCCACACCACCAGTGATCTGGAAGCCAACCTTGCCACCACCATACACAGAGCTACCGGCAGTACGACCTGCACGTTGCACGTTATAGGTGAAATCAAGGAAGAAGATGAGACCCGAAGGTAAGCTCATCGGCTGAACCGAGACAACATCGTTGGCCAAAAGGCCCCCGAAGACACGACGGACGAGTGGGAATGCGACGGAAGCAAAGCCTTCGACGTTTCCTCCAGCACCCATCGAGGATGCTTCTTTCAGAAGCTGGGATGCTTGGTTTTCAAGCAGTCTTGCCATACCTTGACGATTGACATCGCCGGTAAGGCCTTCAAGAAGTCCGGTCTTTTCCCATTTATTGAGAAGAGCATCGCCTTCTTGGCGGAGATCGCGCGAAACGATTCCTTCAGTTAATTTATCTAATACTGACATTTTAATCACCTCCTTTTATATTAAATTTTTTGGATTATTTATCAGTTGTGGAAATTCCGGCCAGTCTTTGGAAGCGCTCCTTCACAATAGTATCTTTGGAAGATTTTTGTCTTCTTCTGTTTGGCACGGACAATGAAGGTCTTCTGATAGCTTCGCGAAGTGATTTTGGCTCTCTCTTGGAGGAACCCACGGCGCTTTGAAGGGTCTCATAAATAACCTTCGCTTCTTCAACTGAATCGGCTTCTTGAATAGATCCGACAATTTTAGTTCTTTGTCGCTCATTCAGGGAGGTGCTACTCAGTGTGCGATTCATATAAAGTAGCTTTGCATTTGAAAGGTTTACTTCTTCAAGCTTACCTTTCACAGTCTCAAGCATTTGCTTAAGAATCTTGTTTTCATTAGCTACGGCGGTGCTTGACTCTGTGAGTTCACCGAGGGCAACTTTGAGCTTTTTGGTGCGCTCTTTGGCCTCGGTCGAAGCAAGTCGTGCTAATCTAATTTCTTTGGCGTATTCGATATCTGATCCGGGGCGTCCTGCCCAGCCGGTCAATTCGTCTCCAGCAAGATCGACGATGACTTCCTCAACCAATTTATCAAGGTTCACACCTTCTGGGAGAATGTCTTCGTCGGTTTCTTCTTGCTCTGCTAATTCTTTCTCTTCTTCGGGGTACTCAAATAAGAGTTCCTCGTCTAATTCTAGTTCTTCTTGCAACTCTAACGGAAGCTCTTCGTCCTCTTCGTCGGTACCCAAGCCGGGCTCGGTAACGAGATCCTCGCTCCTCTCCATATCAACGTCGTCCAGCCCAAGCTCGTCTTCTAAGCTACGGAAGTCATCCATAGTAAACGAATAGGTTTTAACCTCTTCTGTGTCCGGGCAGGGGCAAGCGGTTTCACCTTCGGTTGCACCGTAATCAACCTGATCGGCAACAGGATCATCGGCCGGAGGTTCTTCGGCGAACAACTCGTCGTCCAGTTCCTGCTCCAGCAGGGAGTTCATTTCGTTGCGCACATCAAAAGAATATCTTTCGAGGATTGCATCCTCTGCATTCTTAAGAGCAGCCTCCTTGAGGGCGGCGGCATCAATTAAAGCCTGTTCTAGCATTGTTGACATAGTAGAGTCCTTTCAGAATAAAAATTTCTTACATCTTTAAATAGTATTATAAATAAACAAAATCCAATTATTTTAAATACATTCAGCCCTTGGCAGCTTCCAATGATTGTTTCTTCAGTATTCTTTGGCGCCTTACCATTTTTCTTCTTCGGATCTCGGATGGCTTTCTATAAAAATCAGTCTTATCACGATAGATTTCTATAACTTTTTGTTTCTTACATTTTTTGAGAAATCTTTTAACTGCTTTCTCGGGATGTTCGTTGTGACGAGGGACGACAGTTACGTTACTGGGTTTTTTGCCACAAGACGGTGGAACGTATCTATTTTTATCATTTCTGCGATTTCTGCTATTCTGATTTTTTTGAGGGCTTTGGTGGCCTCTCTTATTTTTATTATAAGACACTACTGCTCCAAAAGTGTTTGCTGTATTAATAAATAGTGTGTGATGAATAATTTGTCACGGCAAATCAAAGTCATTGATATCGACAATAGATGATTTGGCGATTGCATTAATTTTACTAACATCGCCCATTTCGACTCCGTTTATCTTGGAGACTGTTGCGAATGTGTAGTCGATTTTAGGATCTTTAGATGTGCCACTGGACTCTTGGAAGAACATTCCAACAAAGGTAAGCCCATGAGATGTCCCGGGATCTGAGTTCAAGTAATCCTTATCGTACTCCATAAAGCATATGGCAAACGTGTCGGAGTCTTCTAAATCGACGAGAGCGGCGGCATTTAAAGTTATTTCATTATAGCCGGATGAATCCCACGTCGCGACTTCGGACGTATAATCAGTTACATTACCACTTGCTGATTCACCGTCGGTCCAGCCCTCAATAGCGTCGAAATCAGCAGTTGCGATATCCGTCGATGTGTCTGGCTTGGTCGCCTTTACGCCGATGATATCACAATCTGAGCCGGCGCCATTCATCCCGTAGATGCTTATTGTGGCTGACTGGACCTTACTTACTATAGCACTCGTATCGAAAGCAAAAAATGCGCGTGCCACGCGATAGGTGCCGCCGGCACTAGTGGAGCCGTTAACGCCAACGCTGGTGTTCGAGCTTGCATTGGAGTGCGCTGCGTTTGTGCCAGTATCGGCGTCACGGACATCAGCCCAGCTAGGGCCACCGGTCGCGGTTTTAAGCACGCGGCCGTCAGGTGTGGCAGCATAAATTGTCGGCACTACGCAAGCTCCACATGTGTCGCAGACGGGTTGATATAAACGAGGACATCAGAACTGTCATCATCAATTGCATAACCCACAACACGAACAAAATCACCAGTTCCTGTCGGAGCAGTGAAGTCTAGGTGGCCAGCGGTAGTTGAGACATAAATTGGCAGACCGTCGCAGGCTCCAGAACCGGGAAGATTTAATATTTCTGAAGATGGAATACGAATGAAGCCCTTTAACAATACCCCCGCTTCTCTTGCATCTCCCAATCCAATACCAATTAACTGGGTGGCGCCGGTGGCCACCGCATCGGCATCGGTCTGGTTCCAACTCCCGTCTGTGTGCAGGAAGTACAGTTGGCCAGAGGTAAGAGTCTCGTTGGCGCCGGGTGAGTATCTTAATATCTCGGCGCTTCCAAAGTGTCCGTCTGCTAATGTGTTCTCAAAGGTTGTTACATTAAAATCATTGAAAACTGCGAAGCCGTCTTTGTGGTTTGTGGCGTCGATCCCCCCAGCAGCGACCGTATTATCGTTGCCATCGACAAAGAGCATATGCGTGTTGTCATCTGATTCAACTCGGAAGTCAATATCTGCACTACTGTTATTGAAAACAGCTTCGTTGTTTTTTAATTCTAGTGCTGATTTTTGGCTATTGTTCTTGATGATATCAAAAACAATAACGCCATCCTCTTGGCCGCCGCTGTCTGTTTGATCGTTGATCTCGGCCCTAATTGATGCATAAAGGGTTGTGTTGCCTGCATCATCTTTACCGGAGAATAAAACCTTGCCTAACACATCGTCGTCAGCCGGGGAAGCACTGTTTCTTAGGAAGTGTATTTTCGGTGCCGCTGCTGCATCAGCATCTGTTGATTCTATTATCATGTCAGCAGAAGCACTGGTTGAATCGTTTATAAGGTGCAGCAGTGTGGTGGCTGTTGCTGCTGTGTTGTCGTTCTTAATTGTGACAAGAGATCTTGCGTTAGTATCTGACGAATTAGAAACAAGATTTAGGATGCCGCCTGTTGTGAGGCCGTCGGCTGAGACATTCATCACGTTAGCTGTTGTTACGGCGTTTGCCAATATATCAACTACATTTGCATCAATATTGTCAGCATTAATATCAAGTGCAATTTCATCTGTGTCGTTGCTATTTAGCTGGACAAGAGGCACGCCTGACGCGCCAGCAGAAGCGTGATTCTTAACCTCTAATGTTGCTCCCGGCGAACCTGTATTGTCGCCGATGCTCATCCTATTGGAAGAACCTTCGATAAAAAGCATATGGGATTCGTCGGCAGTTTCAACTCTAAAGTCGATATCAACACCACCTTCATTAAAAGTTACGTCGCTTTGAGTATCCTGAGTAAAGTCCAAAAAGTTGACGCCGCCGGCTTGGATGTTTATATCGTCATCTGTAAAGTTGATATATGTGTCCGTATCGCCCACATGAAAAATCTTGGCTGAAACACCTAAATCTGTTCCATCAAATGTTAGGTTCGCTTCGCCGTTAAGGGCATCTGAGGACGAGAAGGTAGCTACCCTGTTGTCGGCGCCGTTGGCAACTGCTGAAACTGCGCCTCCGGAGCTGTCTTGCCAACTGCAAGTGCCGTCACCATCTTCTCTTAAAAACTTAGTTCCACCGGTCTCACCGGTGGAAGCAATCTCAGTTCCTTCAAATCGAAGAACCCTTTTGATGCGGGGGGCAAGAGAGTTAAGAGACTTCAGGAACTCGTTTCTGAATTCTTTGGACATATTGAAACCCTACTGACTGTTGTTATAGTAAATAGTCAGAATATGGTTTAAATAGCAAGAGATTAAAATGTGCTGCAAGCGGCGAAGACGGCGGTCTCGGCGGCGACTCCGACGACGGCTATCCGGTCTATTCCTTGAATCTCGTACATTCGATATTCTGTGTCACTTGGAACTTGATCCGCGGTGGCGTTGCCTGAATCAACTGCTGTTACTGAGACCGCGGTGCGGGCGGTGTTGTCGCCCTGACCCTGCGTGTTTGACTCGCCTATTTGAAACCACCTTTCAAAAGCGTGACAATATCCAAAGACAGTCGTCGCGGCTGGGGCGTCCCCGTTAAGATCTGTGAAAAGAACATGCAAATATCTTTGATTTTCTGTTGCATAGCCCACTGTTTTGTAGCCAGCGGCGCCCGGCTTCATATTGTTAGTGTTCGTTTCTAGCGTAAGTGCGGTGCCGGGGGGGCCGGCAATATTCTTTGGGCCCCTTGTCCGGCCCCAGCTCTTATAAGCGTGATGATAACCACCAATGGCCCCTTGGCCGTGATCGTCAACGTATCCTGTTTTGTCTCCCATAATTCACTCCTCTCTTACTATAAATAGTCTTAGCCCATCAAAGCTTTCCAATTTTTTCCACCTAAAGCCATAATTCCTGAGATGTCGACACCTGCGTCATCTGGGTCCTTGTTAGCCAAGGGACTTGCAGCCTGTGATGCACCCAACTCAGGGGCGGCCGGCTTGGTTCCCTCGAACAAGTCAATTCCACCATATGCTTCTGCGCCGATTTGATCTAAGAGTTGCTGCTTATATTCTTTAAGCTGATCTTTTCTTCTGGTTTCCATAAGCTCCATCTGGACGCTGTTTTCGTTCGACATGGCTGGAACAACTTCTTCTTTGTTCTCGACAAGAAACTGGTTGCCCATCCCCTGTGCGACTTCTGATACTATACTAGACAAAAGCCCGTCGTTCAAGATAGTCTCTTGGACACATTCCTTAACGAGGGGTTTTATCATCTCTTTTAATTCTGATCTTTTCATAGTTCTCTCTTACTCTGCTGCTTTTTTTCTTACAGACGCAAAAGGAGGTTTAATATCAATTTGCCCCTTTGCAAGTGGTTCTTTCCAATTAATACCACCAGTCTGGGGCATGAAGTCGCGAGGGCCAGCGCCTGCGACGGGCTGTGAGGTTTTTTGCATTAATGCAACGTTTGACCAAAGATATCTAGGAAGCACTTGGCCGATCATAAATTTGTGAAATCTATTTTTTGAAATTTCAGACAAGATTTCTTCGTTTATCCCAGCTTTAGCTCCGCCGGCTCCTTGTTTAAGCTTGTTTATAATTTGTTCGCCAGCAGCATATATTGCTTCTGATGTTTTACGGGGGACGTTCTTTGCAATCCACTGTTTCAAATCAGACTCGCCCACCTTTAGCAGATTTGTTCCCTCTACACTTTGCATAGGAATTTTCTTTGTTTGGGCCCCAATAGCCATTTGAACTGCCTTTAGTGCGTCAAGAGGATCAAGTCCTTCGATAGTAATATTTGTTACCGTAATTTTTGCATTTTTGTTACATGCATATACCGTTGACCACCTATGATGGCCATCAATAATGTATTTTCCATTGAAAGTTATAATATTTTCAACAACCGTGAATGGGCCATCGGTTTCAATTTTTTCTATAAGTTGCGAAGGATCCTTAACAAGTGGGTAAGCCAAAGATTTATCAATATCGATTTCATTTTGAGTAGGTATAAGTTTTGCAACTGCAAGGGCACCATCTTCAAAACCAAATCTATCATCACCGGGACTGCCATCTTTCTGCCCGGCAGCAATAAGGGCCAGCGTTTTGGGATCTTGGATATTTCCCCCGAGCCATTTAACAAATTCTGAGTAGCCAGCCCCAAGAAGTTTTTCCATAGAATCCTGACCGGTGTCCGGTGCTTCCTCCTCCTGCTCATTCACAAACCTACGCCAGTTCTCGAAAATTAACTTATCTTTTTTAAAACTTGAAAAACTCATTATATTAATCCCTTAAGATGTCATTCAACATTCTGTAAAGCCTATCCGACTTTGTAAAAATATTTGGGTCTTTATGCTCTCGCATATTTCCCTTGGTGTGCATAAAGGCACCGGGGGTTGAAGGCTCTGAAACGAAATCAAAGCAGATAAGCTGGAAATCGTCTTCAACCATTGTCTGTCCTCTTTCTTCTCTTACAGAACCCAAGCCTCTGGACGAGATACCGAGTGTAACCCCTGACTCGGCTAAGTTCTTGAGAATCTTGCCTGATGGAGTGTCCAAGATCTCGACCTTGCCCATAAGAGCAGGGCCATCCCACCACATATCTGTAACAAGGTGAGAGGCATTCTTTAAATTGATAATGGAATCGTCTGGGTGGTCTAGCTCTCCGAGAGCACGACGTTCTTTTACAAGTTTCCAGTAGTTCTCAACTTCACGTTGGAGAATATTCTTGGTGTAAACACGACCATTGCCGTTGGGTGTGTCGAACTTCTGCATACAGCCGGTCATATAAAACTTCTTGCCGGTGGCCATCAGCTTCTTTTCTTCTTCGGTCAACAGGTCTTGGCAGACTCCACCATCGCAAAGTGCATAATATTCTCGTAAAAGTGTTTTTCCCATTGTTTTCTCCAAACGACATCTAGCGGGCGTTACCCGCCCGAGTTATGATCCGCTACAGCAGCGGCGAACTTCTGGTATATTTCTACGTCGCATTGTTCACTCCTTTGTTAATTTTTTTACTCGTCCCAAGGTGCGCTGCCCTGACCCCACTCTGGGGCCTTTCGGCCGGGGTCGCGCCAAGTCTTCTTTTTAGCCTTTTCTCTTTCTTCAAAGTCTCTGTCGGCGTCTGCGCGATAACCGCGTTCTCGGGCCTCTTCCTCGTCGCGAGCGGCGCGGATTCGAGCGTTCCGATTTTCCATATCACGGACGTGTTGCGCTTGTTCGTATTCATCACGAACATCTGCCGGGATGTGGCCGTAGGCGATGGTCTGTTTGACGCCGGGGGCCTGCTTGAGGGCGGCCTGCTGTTCTGCATAGCTCAATTCATCCCACTGGTCTTGAAGACGTTGATCGAGGGATCGGCGCGCCCTCGGCTTCTTTTTCTTAAACATATCAAAGATGCCTTCTTCGATATCTTCCTCGGACAGGACAGTTTCAAGCTCTTCTTTGATGATTTCTTTAAGTTGTGTTTTTGAGATTTTCATTTTGATGTTCCCTTATCAATTTTTATGCCTTCGTCTCCTACAATCATTGAAAGAATGTATGAAGTGCCGGCTCCTACCCAACCGCAAATGAAAAAGTTGGCTATGGTGTAGTCAAAAGTAAATAGTTCCGTCCAACGGTTAATGACGAATAAAAACCAGCCTGCGTGAAATCCAAAGCACAAAGGGCAATGGAAGAGTTTTCCAAAGCCCCGCAGCCATTGTTTGCTTGGCCGTACCCTATTAAAGACGCTCGCATACACGACAAGAAAGGTCAAGCCGTATGATGCAAGAATAAACCACAACAATTCCATTCTGCCCTCTACTCGTAAGTGTATGATTGCCAATAGGGGCCATAATTATAGCCGGGACGGAGAGTACCCTTCGTATCTTCGTGTGGCACTTCACCGAGTTCGGTAGAATCTTCTTCTTCCGGCTCGGTTAGTCGGTCGGCATGCATATCTTCATACTCTTCCACAAACTCGAAATAAGGCCTCTCCGAATCAATCCACTTAGAAACATTAACAATTATTAAATTGATTGGATTGAGTTCTTCGGACGACAATATTTCAGCCTCGATGGACCCATATACCGAGCCGCCAACTACTGAGGAGATTTTGACAAAGCCTTTTTTTATAAGAAACTTATACAATCTATCCTGAGCGCCATAAACCACCTCGGACATAACATCCTTGGCAAAAGCCACTATCTTTGATTTCTTGGGCATAATCACGATATCTATATCGGCGTGATCAAAAATCATAAAATCGCCATCCAAGGTTTTTCTCATATTTAAGTCAACCTGAGATATAACTGGCTTTGGCTCTTCCTGCTCGACTGCTTCTTCTCCGACCTTGATTTCAATAGCCATTACTATTCAACCTCACTCAGTAAGCTCTGAATCTTGAGTACCTTTATAACCATCTTATCGTCGATCTTTCTGTTACTGAAACTCTCTAGGAGGTTGACCAACTCTTTGGCCCGCTCCTCAACCATCTCGTCGCCCTTTATCTCTTCATTCTCTGGAAGCTTTGCGGCCTCTTCTTTCAGGCGCGACAACTCTTCATTTAGATAAGACTTAAGTTCCAAGTTGTTATCGGTAAATGACGTAATATATTTATTTAATAATGTCTTTTGCTCTTCAAGGAAAGAATCTCCATACTTTTTATTGTAACTCTTAATAAAAGACTTTAGAGTTAGATTATTAACTTGAGGCATATTCTTTTCTTTGATTTCTTCTTGCTGTGCTGTCATAGTAGTCAAGAGGCGGCGCTCAAGCAAGATCTTCTCTTTTGCACTATTCCCGTTTTGAAAAATTTGGTATATCGTGGCAAGGTTCTTATAGTTTGGAACAAAGTTGTTAAAAGCGTCTTTACCAACCAATTTATTAATCTTGTTGATAAGTCTTGTCTGCTCATTGAACACCTCTTTCCTATCAACAGAATCAAAAGATTTCCTTGTCTCCACCAACAATCTTTCGGCGGTATATAAATCCACGCTGTTTGTTTCATTCAGATCCCTGTAAATTCTCAGTTCTTTTCCGAGGATCTTGTTGGCAGAGAAAAATTCTTTGGCAACGTGTGCGATTTCATTCTTTTTGTTTTCGTCTTTCTCAATGACCGATTTGGCCATCTCTTTGATCAGAACTTCATACAAAAAAGCGGTATTTCTTTTTTTATTATGTTTGAATTTCATTTTATTTTTGACTCCGAATTTTCAAGATTTTCTATTAATCTAATAACATCATTGTTCATTGTAAGTATTTTCTGCTCTTCAAGCGCATAGGCATCATTATAACTAGATTCCTGTTGCTCAAACATCCCCTTAGATAACTCCCCTAGGCCACCAGTTCCTGTTAAGCCGGGGAAAATCTTGCGAATGTCGCCTGTGTTGGCGCCCATTTTGGCTTTCATGTGGCGTTTATAGGCTCCTGCCGGGCGGCGATCACGGCCGGCCTTGACTGGATAGTATGGCTTCCCTTTGGAAACCGAGGAAGGCTTGTCTTCGCGGCGGCCGGGGGCGGCCAAAAGAGGCTCTTCGATGGCTCCTCCCTCGGCGCCGGCTTCTTCACCGCCGAGTTCATCGCCACCAAGGTCTTCGCCGCCGAGGTCCTCGCCACCGAGGTCGCCAAGGTCTTCTCCACCAAGGTCTCCCATATCTTCTCCACCAAGGCCTCCCCCAATACCGGCAGCCTCTTCTTGGACAGCCTCGGCAACGGCCGACAGTTGAGCATCAAACTTGCGATCATAGAACAATTCACGCTGGTTGCGGAGGAATTCTTCGTCCGACATACTAAACAGGTGCTCCGCAACCCAACGACGAGAGAAGAAGCCTTCTGTTGCGGCGCTGGCCACTGTGAACTTCTTGTCCCAGTGTTCAAGTTCTTGGAGTTCCGCGATCTTGGAGGGGTTATTGAGGGCCAGCTTAAAGTTGACAAGATCATCACCCTTGAAGCCGAGAGTATAAAGATGAATAATCCCAATTTTTTCTAATTCAGAAATAACTGATCTCTGTAGTCTTTGGATGGTTCTAGCAAACCGAATATCCTTCTGGGCCAGTGTGGTCTTATCCTCTTCGCCACCCTCTCCTCTTGAGAGGTATGAGGCAGGAATCTTGAGAGCAGAGAACAATTTATCTCTTAAGTACTTAACATCATCAATATCGCCTGTAAAGGCGCCGCCGGGGAGCGACTCAACTCTTGAGTGTGTGCCACCTCTTTGTGGGATGTAGATATCTTCTTCAATACTTAAAGGGTTGTAGCGCAAATCGACGCGGCCGGTGTTTTCATCGACAATAGAGTTGCGCTTCATTTGAGTCATAACTTTCTGCATATACTGTTCGACTTCATTTGGCGGAATTCCACCAACGTCTACATAGAATACGCGGCGTTCAGGCGAACGAACAATCCGGTAAGCCATCATAGCGTCTTCTAAGAGGACCAGTTGCCTCCAGATTCTTCTTGCGGCCTCCAGAACTGACGTGCCATACGGAGCCTGCTTATCGTTGCCCAACACCCTAAAGTGCGCAAGTTGCCAGTTTTCAAAGGTAAGCCCAGCAGTGTTCCACTGGAACTGAACATAATCTGCATTCGTGGGATCCTCGCCTTCGAGCCTCTCCACTTCCGAGCTAGGCAGACCAATAGTGCTCTTGATCCCGTGATTCTCGTCGATATCTAGGTAGACAAAAAAGTCGCCGTACTTGCACATCGAGCGGCACCACCCGAAGAGGTTGAACTCAATATTCAATACGTCGTGATACAAATTATGCAATAAGGATTTTATTTCTTCATTAGAGCACTTAACATCCAGCATTGGTTGCAGAGCAGAGTGTGTTGTCATCTCATCAGCGTATATGTCTAGCGCGGAGGCGATCTCTGGCATATATTCCATCTGATCGAAATCGACATACCTCTCGGTTCGATTATGACCAGAAACAACCGAAGGCTGCATATTGCTAAAGACATTAAAGTTACTCTTTTTAAACTCTTGTCCACTGGCCGACTGGAACCTGTTCGAAAACTTATCTAGCTGACTCCGCCGTAAACGCCGGCCAGTCTGGCTCCTTCTGTTTACGATCGGACCAGAAAAAATTCTGGTCAGAGACTTAAATAATTCTGATCTTGGATTTCTTGGATTTCTTGGATTTCTTGCCATTTATTTTAACCTTTAAAGAGCCAAGCAAACTCTCTATAACTGTTACTGACTTCTCTTTGTTCTTGTGTCAGGCCCTGCTGCATTGGATTAGAGCCGGGATTTTGTGTTTGAAATGTTTTGCTTTCCAGCATCATTGAGCTAACCATAGCCCTCTTGTATTCTAGATCTCTCTGATTTGTTGTAAGTGCCGTGTCTCTGACCCAGCATCCGATTGCTAGCGCCATAACCAAGTCATCGTGATAACTTCTCATAGCCTGAGCTTTATTGTTGTTCCATATAAAAGTTTTGAATTCGTCTACAAGTCTTGAAGAGTATATGGTAATTAGTTTATTTCTAATGAATTCTTCCATTTTTGCCACGATTAATGGGCGCGTCTTTGAGGAAGTAGTAAAGCCAGCGATTGAATTGTTGTGCGACCCAGCTTGTAGCTGGTCAACATACTCATGTGTCCCCTTTAGGGAAAAGTATAAATTAGGATACTCTCTGTCTTGAAGTTTCTCCAAGATTGATATTCCTAAGCTGTTATTTTCAACCACCATAAGACAGTTGCCAAACTCTCGACCTGTGGTATCAAGTATAGCGGCGAACTCCTCAAGATTTGGCTTTCCGCGATACTCTCCTATAATCTCCATAGTTTCTAATTTAACTATGTGGAAAACAGAAAAATCAGCGCCGTCGCCGCGGGCAACGTCTGCCACCATAAGATAGGAGGACTCTGGGCAGTATTGCTCCCAAAGCCACAGGTTGCGATCGAATCCGGTTCGGTACATCGGGCTCTTTATGGTGGACACCAGCCTCTCCAAATCCTCAGAGTGGATTACTGTTTCGCCTGACGAGTTAAAGTTGCACTCTAGCTCCTGCGCGATTTGGCGGCGAGACATATTCCTCGTCTCTTTCTCGAACCAATTTTGATCTCTCTCCGGGTGGACTTGCCAAGGCAGATTAGTCGGATGGAAATCGTTTACATTCTGGTCGGCCTCAATATAGGTTTTGTGGAACCAGTTGCCGACACCGTTTGGTGTGGAAAGTGCGATACAACGACCACCGGTAGATAGTGTAGGATACAGCCCTGTCCACAGATCTTCTAGGCCCTCAACGTGGGCGGCCTCGTCAATAACGAGAAGAGACAAGGCTTCTGAACGACCTGCGTCACCCGATGTGGACGCGGCCTTGACTTCGGAGCCGTTGGTAAGAACAAAAGATGTCCTGTTGTCAATCTTAATGTCTGCTATCTTGAGCCAAGGGGGAACATTCTGCATGATGTTCTTCACCTTCTTGACTAGGTTCGCAGCGGTTTGGAACTTGGTTGCAATGACCAAGACATTCTTGTCTCGGTGAAAGAGCATAAGCCACACAATATATGCGGCTGTGATGGTGGATATTCCTAGTTGGCGGGCCTTGAGGATTACGTTGAAGCGGTAATCATTAAAGTTGACCAAAAGATCATCTTGAAAAGGATAGGTTTTAAACGGGATAAGGCCTTTTAACGGGTGTGAAATCCTTGCGTAGTTATTGGTAAAATAAGAAGGATCCTTGCCGCACTTAATAATTTCCTTAACTGCTTCCTTTTTCGATAATTGGAAAGACATTATTCCTTACGCTTATCGTTGTCTGGTCTGGTTCCCCATCCCCCTTGTCCTAAAAAGTTCTTGAACTTGGCGTCAATGCTTTCTCTTGCGTCACTGCCGACATTATCGGCATCACCGATGTTACCAATCTTATACTCTTTGTTGGCAATTGTAAAGACTCTAACCTTGGATGTGTTCTGGACGAGAATCGTAGCTTCGCCCTGAGGGGTGAGAGTGAGCGCGTCCCCAGTGATTTTTTTATATTCTTTCTTGAGGAAGTTGGCTATGTCTTGGATTGTTTGCTCAGTATCTGATTCAAAATTCTTGTCGTGGACATCTTGCAGCTTAATCTCGGACTGATAGATGAGCTTAAGAATATCGCCCGACATCCGGATGCTGAACCCGTCCATAACTCTTGAGTCGGTGATCGGATCGCCGTCTTCGCGCTTTAGGCCGATGGAGATTGGCTCCCCCTTATCGTCTAATGCGCCATCATACCCATTTGCTGCGGCTTGGGAAATGCCTCTGATAATTTCAAGTGTTGTTGCCATTATTTGGTCTCCATCCTGTTTTCCAACGCTCTTCGCGTTCCTCAACCCATTGAACCCAGCATTTATAGCAACATTCAAATTTTTTCATGTACACATCATCTTTCGGGTTGAAAGAATATATACTGCACACAGGGCAAGCTCTATTTTCACTCTCTCTATTAAGTAGTTTTTTGGAGATTAAAACGCCATTAACTTCTACTTTCTCGTTTTGCTCATCCAGTTTGTTTTGTTTTTCTTTAAGTTTTGCAATCTGCTCTTTGTGTAGTTCTTCTTTCTCATCGTCCCAAAAACTCATAGGATTCTGAATTGTGGTGTGGCCATATTTTTCAGCGATTGCTTTTTCTAATTTTGCAATATAATTCGGATCTTTATTCTTCTTCATCACTTACTCGCGAAATGATAGGTACCGAAGCCAACCCCAAAACCAACGGCAACGCTGGTTCCTATAATAAAGGGAACGTTCAGTTTCTTGTTCTTCTTGATAATGTTTCTGAGTTCTTCGAGTTCTTTGTCTCGTGTCTCGATTTCTATTTGAGTGCGG